>Ga0255055_10000734_pt1 | contig 24797 bp, 25 predicted proteins | sample JV7_2_27_MG_FD_188633 | JGI IMG/M metagenome (GOLD analysis project Ga0255055, IMG submission 188633) | Seawater microbial communities from Jervis Inlet, British Columbia, Canada - JV7_2_27 | ecosystem: Environmental > Aquatic > Marine > Inlet | place: Canada: British Columbia | collected...
CCAAAAGGCTTCTGCAAAATAGGGTTTAGGGAGCATCGATCGACATTTGTGGCAGGGCCAAAGGAGGAAAAAGGAGCAACAAAGAATTAGTAAGTCTTAGACCGGCATTTTGGGCGCAGCTATCCCCGCCGGTATGAACCAGCTCTTTGAAAATTATTTTTTAAAACCTATGCCGCTTTCATAAAGGTTCGAAAGCAGCGGATTTTTTCGGGCTTTTTCATTTTTACGGCAGCTAAGGCCACCAGGGCCAATGCCAGATAGTCAATGGTGTTAGCGTTACGAATAGCGGTAAGCGAATAATGTCTAGCTTCTTCTATAAGGAGTTCTTGGAGACGGCTGAAGGTTTGCTCAACGACAATGCGTTTGGCATAGAGTTTAATAAACCGTGGCGTGCCGCGTTGTACTCGTGAACGCGCATCGTCGGTCAGGTCCTGATAGGCGGTGCATCCATAACCGTTGAACTTTGGGTTATGGCAAGGGCAGCCGTTTGGATATTTGGCAGCGATTTGTTTGGATGCTTTTAGTGGGCAGCGTTCTTTGAGCCTTAGGCGGTTTCCGTCTTTGAATACCCCGTTTGGGATCATTTCAAGACCGGCTGAGCAGATGCGATGTCCATTTGGGGAGTATTTGAGATCCGGCTGCGTGTTTCGAGGATTGATGGCAATAATGGGTTGGGCTTTGATGTTTTTGACGAGGAAAGTATAAAAATCTCTGACATCATAGGCTTTATCAGCAATAACGATGAAGCCTTTGTGGGGCTTATATAATCTTTTGAGTTTTTTGTACAATTTTCGTGCGATTTTTTCATCGGTCATGTTGTTGGGGAAAGTTGCTTCAACGATGGCCAGGCCGGATTGCGCATCAACAACAGCGTGGCTGCGGTATCCCCAGAAAAAAGTAAAGAGCTTTTTTCGGGTTTGCGGATCAGTGGTTGGCACATAAGAATAGTAGCCTAAAGTTGCTTTTGGATTTCTTTTTATTTTCTTATTTTTGTTTTTCAGCTCACGGCTGGGATTTTTAGGGTTGTTATGCTTTGTTAAGGCTTTGACCGGTTTGGAGTCAACAGCGGTGATGCGCAGTGAAAGCACATTTTTTTCAATGAGAATTTTATTGGCCTTGAAAAGAAGATCTTCAATTAGCGAGTGGTTGGTTTTTTTAAGGAAGCGGTAGAATTGAGAGTCATGGGGCATGGTTTGATTGCGGAAGCCGCAAAGATAGATAAGAGCAGGGTTGGCTTGTAGAAAGCGAATGAGCGCAGGGACGGTTTTGAGGCTTTCAAGGGATCGAATTAAAAATGCGTGCAGCAGTGCATGCTGACTAGTTCCGTTAGCGCCGATGCCCGCATTGAATTCAGGTAGATTGGATAGATCCAATTCACCAAAGATCATCTGATACTTGAGCACAATGGGCAGGGCATGAACGTGATCGTAGGGCAGAAAAAGCGGCAACTGGTTTTGCATAGATATTTCCTCCGTGGTTTGGGGTTAACTTATTGGATTGATTGCAAATAAACTCTAAACGAACACGGAGGAAATATCAAGCAAAAAAGTAGCATAAAAAATAATTATTTCAGTTAGTTAGAAAAAATGCAGGAAACAATTGATCACAGTAAAAGGAGGAAGGAATAATGAAAAAACTTATCATTGTATCGCTCTGTCTCATTTTTACCCTGGTATCCTTTTCTGGAGCCTTTGCAAAAACCAAATGGGATCTCCATCTGAACTATCCCGCGGGCAACTTTCACTCAAAGGGTGCCCAGCAATTTGCCGACAAGGTAAAGGCAGCAACCAACGGGGAACTGACCATCGTATTGCATCCCGGTGCTGCTCTTGGATTCAAGGGACCCGAACTGCTGCGTGCCGTAGCTGAAGGACAGCTTGTGGCGGCTGAGGTTCCCACCGGCATGGTGGAGGGTGATGCCCCGACCCTGGCCCTGACGGCCCAGCCCTTCATTTCCACCAACGCCTTTGAGCAGCGCCTTCTTTATCAGCTGGCCAAACCGACTTATGCCAAGATTCTTAAAAAATTCAACCAGTTTACCCTCTATTCTTCTGTGTGGCCATTTTCAGGGATTTACACCCAGCGCGCCATGAAGTCACAGTCGAGTCTAAAGGGGTTGAAGATGAGAGTTTATGACGGCACCGGTCTCGCCTTTGGCAAAGCGACCGGCATTGCCGCGCGCAAAATGCCCTTCAGCGAAGTCTATCCCGCTATGAAGGCCGGGCTGTTGGATTCCATGTACACCTCGTCAGTATCCGGGGTCGATGCCAAGGCCTGGGAAGTTCTCAAATATTTTACGCCCATCAATATCGTCGGCCCGGTCAATATGATCAATATCAACCTGGATGCGTGGAACAAACTTCCCAAAAACATCCAAACGACGGTGCTTGAAATTGCCGCTCAAATGGAAGACGATATGTGGAACCTGGCCGGCGACATGGACCGTAAAAGTAGAGCAACGCTTGTTGGAAACGGCATGGTCATCGATCCCGTCAGCAGAGATTTCCGCTCCCAGCTGGATGCGATTGGGAAGCAACTGCGTGCCACATGGGCCAAAAAGGCAGGTGCCGACGCCCAAAAAATCTTAAAGGAATATGACCGGATCACCGGTCGTTAGAAGTAGACCTCTAACATCATGCCAATGAGCGGGTTTGAGCGAACGATTCGCCAGACCTGCTCATTTCATAATTACATATGATGGTGTCCAAATGAACATCCTTGTGCGGTTGATAGAAAACCTGAGCAACTGGATGGCCAGAATTTCTGCGGTGATGCTGGGGCTGATGGCCTTATTAATCCTGGTTGAAATCTTTCTCTGGAATATATTTTCAAAGACGACCCTCATTGCCGACGAGTACTGCGCATACGGTCTGGCAGCTATCATTTTCCTCGGTGCCGGCTATTGCCTTAAGGAGAAAGGGCACATTCGCATTACCCTGGTGCTGGGCTTTCTCCCGGAAAAATGGTCCAGGACCATCACCTTTGTGGCGACCGGCGTGACCACTGTTTTTATGGGGTATCTGTGGTGGTATCTTTTAAAAATGGTGCAGGCTACGCTGCGTTATCATTCGACCTCAGGGACGCTGACAAATACCCCCCTGTGGATTCCGCAAGTCGTGATGCTAACCGGAGCGGCTTGTTTTTTTCTGCAACTGTTTGCAACGACCCTTAAAACCTATGAGGCTATCGAGACCGGAGAGGAGGTCATCTAATGGAAGCAAACCTGATGATGGCTCTGGTTGTGTTTGGCATACTGTTTTTGACCCTGGCTGCCGGTATCTGGGTCGGATTTTCGCTTTTCATCGTCGGTTTTATGGGCATGGTTATTTTCAGCCCTTTGCCGGCCGGCAACAACATGGCCTCGTCAGTGTGGGCCACCATTGAAAAATGGGAATATGTGGCCCTGCCGCTGTTTATCCTCATGGGTGAAATACTGTATCGATCGGGTATCTCCGAAAAGCTTTTCAAGTCGCTGGTGCCATGGCTTTACCGCCTGCCCGGCGGACTGCTGTTAATGAACATCATATCCTGCACATTATTTGCAGCCGTTTCCGGTTCCAGTGCCGCCACAACCGCCACCGTCGGCCGGATTACCCTGGCCGAGTTTGACAAGCTGGGGTATGATCGGCGCCTGGCCATGGGATCCCTGGCCGGGGCCGGTACCCTGGGGTTCTTGATTCCGCCATCTTTGATCATGATCGTTTATGCCATTCTGGCGGAAGTGTCCATCGGCAAAATGTTCATGGCCGGTATTCTCCCGGGGTTGCTGCTGGCGGGAATTTACTCGAGCTACATCATCTACCGCGGCATCCGCAACCCTGAGATTGCACCCAGAACCCAGGAAAGCTACAGTTGGCGGGAACGACTGGTCGGTCTTAAAGATCTGGCGCCGACCTTGATTTTAATTCTTATGGTTTTAGGGAGTATTTATGGCGGGGTAGCCACTCCGACGGAAGCGGCGGCTTTAGGGGTTTTAGGCGCTACCGTATTTGCGTTTCTCAACCGTCAGATGAATTTAAAAATATTGTTTGATTGTCTGGTGGGTGCGGTAAAAACCAACGCCATGATCATGATGATCGTGGTAGGTGCCGGTTTTCTATCCCGGGTAATGGGATTTTTAGGGATCCCGGCAACAATTACCCTAGCCATTACGGAGATGGATTTATCCCCTTATATGCTCATGCTACTTCTGGGCGGCTTCTACATCGTACTGGGCTGCCTGCTTGATGGTTTTTCCATTGTGGTAATGACCCTGCCGATTGCACTGCCCATGGTAACGCTAGCCGGTTTTGACCCCATCTGGTTTGGCATCTATTTGATCCTGATGGTGGAGGTCAGCCAGATAACGCCGCCGGTCGGCTTTAACCTGTTCGTTATCCAGGGTTTAACCGGCGAGCCCATAGTGAAGATTGCGAAATACGCTTTGCCCTTTTTCTTTTTGATGCTGTTGACCACCGCTATCCTGACGATTTTCCCGGATATCGCTCTGTTCCTTCCCAACCTGATGACGACCAAATAAGCCGCCGCCAAGAATGGCGGCTTTGTGTTTCGAACCCCTTTATTCTGAAAGGAGACACCCGGTGAAAAAAATTGATCTCAACTGCGATATGGGGGAGAGTTTTGGTGCCTACAAACTGGGCATGGATGAAGCGGTCATTCAATACATCACCTCTGCCAATATTGCCTGCGCCTGGCATGCCGGAGATCCTTCGGTGATGAACCAAACGGTCGCGATGGCCATCGAGCACGGCGTGAGTGTGGGCGCTCATCCGGGATACCCCGACCTGCTGGGTTTCGGGCGCCGCAACATGGACTGTACCATGGATGAGATCCGCAATTACGTCATTTTTCAGATCGGCGCGCTTGAGGCCTTTTGTAAAGTTCACGGGACCCAACTTCAGCATGTAAAGCCCCACGGCGCGCTGTATCTGACGGCGGTCGAAAATGAGGATGTTGCGCGAGTCGTTGCCGAAGCAATTGTCAGTGTGAATCCCGACCTGCTGTACGTTGCGCTGGCCGGTGCCAAAGGAGAACTCATGACGCGTATCGGGCAGGAAGTGGGGCTCAGGGTGGTTTACGAAGCATTTCCGGACAGGGCTTACAGCCCCGAAGGAACCCTGGTATCCCGTCGTCAACCCGGAGCAGTTGTCAAAGACCCCCAGGCGGTTTCAGAAAGAGCGCTGCGCATGGTTAAAGAAGGGGTTGTTATCGCGGTGGACGGCACCACCATTCCGCTCGAAGCCCAAACGTTGTGCGTCCACGGAGATAATCCAAAAGCAGTGGACCTTGTCAGAAGCATTCGCGAAACCCTGGAAGCAGACGGGGTGGCGGTAACACCTATGGGAAAGGAATGATAACCAGCATGCAAGCCGACCTGTTTGAAAAAGCCCGCTTTCGCACGGTGGGTGATCGTGGACTTTTGGTTGAATACGGTGATGTCATTGATCCGGATGTAAACAACAAGGTCAGATCTATGATCATTGTTATGGAAGACAACCCACCGCAGGGTGTAACCGAGATCCTTCCAACGTATCGGTCCCTGCTCATTATATATGACCCATCCATTACCCATCCCGCCGAACTGCAAAAAACAATCAAAACATTGGAAGCGCGGCTCGGGGAAATTAAAATTCCGCCACCGCGCACCGTCGAAATTCCCGTCTGTTACGGTGCAGAGTTCGGGCCGGATATTGATTTTGTGGCTGATACGAATAATCTGACGGTCGAGGAGGTCATTGAACTGCATTGCGAACCGCAATATCTGATCTATGCGGTGGGTTTCTCGCCGGGTTTTCCATTTCTGGGGGGGCTTTCCGAAAGGCTGTACACTCCCAGGCTGGAGACGCCCCGTACGCTCGTTCCGGAAGGGTCTGTGGGGGTTGCCAATAATCAAACGGGCATCTATCCTGTTGCCAGCCCCGGAGGCTGGCAACTCATTGGTCGCACCCCGCTTAAATTGTTTGCGCCCTGGCGGCGGAACCCATTTCTTTACCAGGCCGGAGACCGCATCAAATTCAAATCCATTTCCGCTCAAGAATACGCTCGGACAGTTGAAGAGGAGGCGCAATAATGGATGCATTTTCAGTACTGACGCCGGGTGGCTACACAACGATTCAGGATCAAGGGCGTTTCGGCTATCAGCAAATGGGTATTCCCGTGTGCGGTGTCCTGGACGCATTTGCTTTCCATGCCGCCAACTTGCTGGTGGCAAATTTTAGAAACGCCGCCGTTATGGAAATCACGGTGATGGGCCCGCGCCTTGAAATTATAGCGGAAGCCGATCTGGCGGTAACCGGAGCTGAAATTGGAATGACCTTGAATGATCAACCCATAGAAGTGTGGAAGTCATTTAGCGTAAAGCCCGGAGATATTCTGGACATTCAACAGGTGCAAAGCGGTTGCCGTGCCTACCTGGCTGTAAACGGCGGAATCGATGTTCCCGAAGTGATGGGAAGCCGTTCTACCTATGTCGGCGGAAACATGGGTGGCTACCATGGGCGATTGCTGAAAGCCGGTGATGTCATAAAATGCGGCCGGGCCAAACGCCTGCCGCGCATGCGGCAAACGCCTTCAGATATGATCCCCTCATATCCTTCGGAAATTGTCATCCGTGCCATACCCGGGCCACAGGATGACTTTTTCCTGGAAGGTCTGGACGTCATATTCCATTCGGACTTTATGGTCAGCACCAAAGCCGACCGCATGGGCTACCGGCTGCAGGGTCCAAAAGTAGAAATTCGAAAAGGAATGCCCAAAAGCATTATTTCAGAACCGACCATGCCGGGAGGGGTTCAAATTCCGCCTGACGAACAACCCATCATACTGATGGTTGAACAATCGGTGGGGGGATATACCAAGATTGTAACCGTTATCTCTGTGGATCTTTCAAAGGTTGCTCAGGCCACCCCCGGTGACACCATCCGTTTTGAAAGGGTCTCCCTTGAAACGGCCCATGCACTCTATCAAGAGCAGCAAAAAACATTACAGGACCTGGAAGACAGGATAGCGCGTCAGTGAAGGCATCACAAAGTGCTGGCGGTTGAGGATCTGTGAGGCGGTTGCGCCCGTTAAAATAGGCTCAAACAGTAGGGGCGGCCACTGTGCCGACCCAGATCAGGCGGGCACGGTGGCCCGCCCTACTTTAAATCGGTTGGCCGGTTCGCCGGACAGGACATATTTTTTTACCGGCTAAACGGGCTTAACGGGAATACGGGCTCAACCCGAGTTGTTTCATTAAACAACGACGATTTCATCCTGAAACCGACCGAATTGTTCTAATCCATTCTCAGTAACCCGGTGTGTATTTTCAATTCCGACGACACCTTTTTGCGGGAAAATGAGTTTGGGCTCCAGAGCCAGCGTCATATTCTGCTGGAGTTCAAGTTTTTGTCCGGCTGCCAAAAAAGGGTATTCATCGAGTTCTACGCCGATGCCGTGCCCGACAAACCGGACGCGTTCTTTGCCGACCCCCATAAAATTTTTACCGTAACCCAGCTCTGTTGCCCGTGCCAGGGCCAGATCATAAATATCACCGGATTTGACTCCCGGTTTAGCCGCTTTTTTTATCAAAGCCTGAACATCGAGCATCGCCGTGTGGGCCGCCATCAGCTCTTGGTCGGGTTTTCCCAGCGAAAAAATGCGGGCATGATCTGAATAATAGCCGTTCAGCGCAAATACATAGTCCACCAGTACCGGCTCATGACGCTGAATCGGCCGAAAGCCCGGTCCCTGAGCGACCGCCGGGCTGGCACCGGTGCCGCCGGTGGGCGAGGACAGAAAGCTGGGTACGGCACCCGATGGGCCGGACATCAAGTGCCCGTAAAACATTTCACTGCCCCACAGCCGCATGCGGACAATCCCCTGATGGCCCAGTTTGCGGGCTTCGGCTTCAACCCGGCCGGCCAGCTCAAGCTCCGTCATTCCTGCGCGCAACAGCCCGGGAACCCGTGCGGCCACCTGATCGGATAACCTGGCGGCCCGACGCATCATTTCAATTTCATAAGGAGATTTTATCGCTCTTACCCGGCGAATGAGATGGGAAATATCAACGAGATTTCTTTCTGCAAACTGGCGCTGATAATTAAAGTATAAGTTGGTGGGCAAAACATCGAGTTCCAGGCCAATTGTTTGCGGCAGGACATCGCCGTATTGACTCAGGATTTCAAGGATGGCTTTGGGTGAGTCCAGCGGGACGATGCGGCTCAAATGCGATTCGGCGATGGCTCTTTCAAGGCTTTTAAAAACCATCAAGATCGGTTCAGCATCAACCGGGACGAAAAGATGCGCCTCCTGGATGGTGCCGCTAAAATAAAACAGGTCCGCCCGCTGAACAATCAGCGCCGCATCAATGTTGTTTTCCGCAAGCTGTTTTTTTAATTTATCGATTCGCTGATCGATTTCCGATTGAGGGGTATGATGATCCGTATAATGCACCGGGCAGGTCCTTTTTTTATTTCCCAATCAGGAAAAAAGTTGAGAGGTGCCTTCTTTGGCGACTTTCCAGCAACGAACCAGATGATCTTGGCCGACTTTTTCGAAATCAATTTTATCCTGTTTACAGCGGCCTTCGCTCAGCGGGCAACGATCCTGGAAGCTGCACCCGTCAGGCGGATTCAGAGTGTCCGCAGGCTCATCTGCCATGGTTTGGGTTTCATTTTCTGTGCGCTGTTCAGAATCCGGGATAGAGGAAAGCAGTAAATGGGTATAGGGGTGAATGGGATTGTCGAAAAGTTCATCAGCAGGTGAGTATTCCATTATATGGCCCTTGTACATCACGGCGACCATATCGCAAAGATAGCCCACCACATTTAGATCATGGGAGATAAAAAGGTAACTCAGGTTTAGCTGTTGCTGGAGATTTTTTAAGAGGTTAATAATCTGGGCCTGGATCGATACATCCAATGCCGATATGGGCTCATCACAAATGATCAGTGAGGGCTCAACGCTTAATGCCCGGGCGATGCCGATTCTCTGGCGTTGACCACCGCTGAATTCATGGGGGAAACGATCGCTGCCGGCCGGCGACATGCCGACCATTTTCAGCAATCTTTCAAGGCGCTGTTGTTTCTCTGAGCGATTATCAATTCCGGCGATTTTAAGTCCCTCGGCAATGGACTGCCCGACGGTCATTCGTGGATTCAGAGAGCCGTAAGGGTCCTGAAAGATAATCTGTATTTCTTTACGCAAGGGCTTCATTTCTGCTTCGCTAAGATCGGTAATATCCTGCCCGTCAAAGATAATTTTGCCCTCGTCTGCTTCTAAGAGCTTTAAGATCAACCTGGCAACCGTTGTTTTGCCGCATCCGCTTTCACCCACCAGACCCAGCGTTTTGCCCCCTTTGATCATAAAGGATACGTTTTCCACTGCTCGGACCCAGCTGGTGACACGTTGGAAAAATCCTCTCCGAATGGGAAAGTATTTTTTCAGATCTTCAACCTGAAGAACGGTGGAGTTGTGTGAATTAATTTTATCCATAGGATAATCAAACCTACTTCTGGTGTTAAGGTAGCCTCGATAGGGTGTTGAAGCTATTCATATTTTGGATTTTAGATCTCGGATTTTGGATTTAATGACCGACTAAATAGCGGAGCATTAACTTCCAGCCGTTTCAATTCGAAATCCGAAATCCAAAATCCAAAATAAAGATCGATCCATTTCTTTATTTGCCCCAGTTTTCCCGGCCGCCATCGAAAAGCACCGGACAGCGGGCGAGATGCCCGCCGCCATAATCACACATTCCCGGGTATTGTTCGCGGCAGGCCTGAATTGCATGTTGGCAGCGCGGATGAAAAGGGCAGCCGCTGGGTTTGTAGGCCGGGTTAGGGACCGTGCCCGGGATGCTGTAGAGTCGCTGGCCCCTTTTTTCTCGATTGGGAAGCGATGCCAGCAGCGCCTGGGTGTAAGGATGTTTCGGTTTCTCGAAAATATCATCCCGGTTTCCCTGCTCGGCAAAGATGCCCGCATACATCACGCAAACGCGATCGGCCACTTTTGAGACCACGCCCAGGTCGTGAGTAATATATAAAACCGACATGGAATGCATTTTTTGAATTGAGTCCAGCAGGCGCAAAATTTGGGCCTGTACGGTGACATCCAACGCTGTGGTGGGCTCATCAGCGATGATCAAGTCCGGGCTGCAGGCCAGGGCCATGGCGATCATGACGCGCTGCCGCTGCCCGCCGCTGAGTTGATGGGGGTAATCACTTAGGCGCTCTGCCGGTGACGCGATACCAACGTCTTTTAATAGCTGCTCACTTCGACGGGTGACCTCGCTTTCGGGTACGTCTTCATGTGTGCTAATGGCCTCTCCGATTTGATCCGCGATGGTAAAGACCGGGTTCAAAGATGTCAGGGGTTCCTGAAATACCATGGCAATTTGATTGCCGCGGATTTGTTGCATTTCGGTATCATTGAAATCCAGCAGATTTTGATCGCGAAATAAAACCCTGCCGTCTGCAATTTCGCCGGGCGGGATGGGGACAAGACTCATGATGCTGAGCGCTGTTACCGTCTTGCCGCAACCGGACTCCCCCACCAGACAGACCGTTTCTTCGCGGCGTACATCGAAACTGACTCCGTCCACCGCCCGGGCGACTTCATCCTCGCTGCGAAAGTAAACCTTCAAATCCTGCACCGAAAGCAATTTTTCGTTATCTGCCATCTTTATATCTCATTAATGTTACAACATACCTAAAAATCCCGAAGAGATTTAACGCTAAAGCTTAGAGCAAGAAGCAAAAAATATTATCTTAAACTGTTGTCAAGGCCTTTAGATTTTGTTCGATAGTTAGGCGGAATGTGATTCAAAAGCGGAGCGTACACGCTAGTACGCGAGCATTTTGAATCGCATTCCAACACAGCTATCGGGCAAAAAATGACGGCATTGACAACAGTTTTAATTTCTTTCACGCAGCTTAGGATTCATTACATCCCGCAGGCCTTCTCCGAAAAGATTGAAGGATAGCACCACAAGCAATATGGCAATTCCCGGCACGAAGGTCAGCCAGGGTGCGTCAAAAATAAATCGTTTGCCGTCCGATAAAATATTTCCCCAGGTGGCATGTGGGGGTGGGACTCCAAATCCGAGAAAGCTTAGACCGGCTTCGGTTAAAATCGCGGTTGCAATACCGATGGTTGCCGAAACCAACACCGGTGCAACGGCATTGGGCATCATATGGCGGAAGATGATTCGAAAATTGCTCAGACCCAGAGCCTTGGCGGCGGCCACAAAGTCCTGTTCCCGCAATGAAAGAAATTCTGCGCGCACAAAACGGGTCGTGCCCATCCAGCTCGTTAATCCAATGACGATCATGATGTTGTAAATACTGGCAGGCAGCAGCGCTACGACCGTAAGAATCAGCAAAAAGCTCGGAAAGCACAGCATGATATCTACAAATCGCATCACCAGCGTGTCGATCGAGATGGTGTTGAAGTACCACAAGCGTGTCCAGGCAGGTTTGGTTCTGGATCTTGCTGATTTTTTCGTCAAAAACGATAGTAGAATGCAGGCCAGACCGCAAAGTAAAAACACAGCACCCGCCCAAATCAGATCAGTGATCAGTAAAACCACTCCCGCGGTTAAAAACCCAGCGGCAATTAGCTGATTGATCCGAATATGGCGTTGTCCGTAATAGCCCGCAATTCCCCCCAGAAATATCCCGATTATAATCGCTATGCCAACCGCCACAAAGCCGACGGTCAAAGATACCCATGATCCCTGAAGCATTCTTGCAAAGACATCGCGCCCCAGGTCATCGGTTCCGAATACATAAATACCCAGCGTCGGGACTTCATTGGGCTGCAGCATTTCAAAATTGGGTTTGGCCAGCGGTGGACGTAACTTTTCCTGCAGACGGACCATCGCGGGATCCAGAACAGGGTCTTTACCGCGGGTTAATGCCAGGCCGATGATTGCCACTACGAAGAAAACAATGAAAAAAACCAGTCCTGCAATTGCCAGCCTGTTTTGCTTGAAAAGGCGCCAGAACTCCTCCCGGCGGGTCCGTTTGGGCGCCAGGGGTTCATCCAACTGGTAATCCTGCGAGTCTGTATGTGGGTTCACATCCATTACATTCGTATTCTTGGGTCTACGACAAGATAAAGCAGGTCCGAGATAAAGGTGCCGACCAGCACTAATACTGCCGCAACAAAGTTTATCGTTAGAATCACCGGATAGTCACGTGCCAGAATCGCTTCATAGGCCATTCTGCCCATACCGGGCCATGCGAATATCGATTCGATAATGACCGATCCGCCGATCAGACCGGGCAGAATCAGTCCAAACATGGTCACAAAAGGCAGCAGTGCATTGCGCAGGGCATGTTTGTAATGCACTTGATCCGGTGGCAGCCCCTTGGCTTTGGCCGTGCGGACATAATCCTGACCTTCGACCTCGAGCATCTGGCTGCGAACATAGCGGGAAAGCACGGCGATGCCGCCGGTCGCCCCCAGGAGGGAAGGCAGCAGTAGATGCCAGATTCTATCCATAGCCATAGTCAACCAGGCCGTGTCGCCAATTCCAAATGTCTCCATCCCGATAACCGGAACCTGAAATTGATTGACAACAAAAATAATAAGAATATAAGCGAAAAAGAAACCCGGGATTGAAATTAAAAGATAAGCAAAAAACGTTGAGCTGCGGTCATAAAATCCGCCTCTGAAAAGTGCCGAGCGGATTCCCACCGGAAAAGAAATGGTCCAGGTCAAAATGGTGCCCACGATAAACAGCGGAAGACTGTTCAGAAATCGTTCCCAAATCTTTTTTAGGACAGGAAGATTATCCTTCCAGGAAATGGTTTTGCCGGAGAACAGGTCGCGGTAAAAGTAGAGATACTGTGCATAAAGCGGTTCATCCAGATGAAACGCCTCGCGAAATCTTTCAACCATTTCGGGAGTGAATTTGGGATTCATAGGATCCACCTGGCTGGGCTCGCCGGGCGCCAGGTGAATTATTAAAAAAGAGACAATCGAAACAAAGAAAAGCGTTATAATTTTCTGGACAATGCTGCGTCCGATAAATGACAACATCTCAAATTCCTTTAACTTTTTATGGCGTAAGCTCCGGCATTTCTGTGAGCTTGATCCATTTATTAAAATGGAAAGTATAGCTGCCGGTCTTGGTGGGTGTTATTGTTTTATATACTGCATTTCCAGAATTATTCATTTCTTTTATTACGATCCGATTGTCCAGGATCGCCGTCCATTTACCCACATATAGAAACGTATAAGGCTGCTCGTCGGCGATAATCTCATGCAGGCGGTGGCAGTATTCGACCTGTTGTTCGTGATTATATTCCTGTCTGATTTTAACAATCAAATCATCGGCTTCTTTGTTTTTAAAACCGACAAAGTTTAGCTGATGGGGGCCGGTCTGGCTGGAATGCCAGATCTGGTAAAGATCGGGATCGATTCCCATGGACCAGCCCAGAACCAGGGCATCAAAGTTCATTTTATTGACCCGCTCCTGAATAAAGACGGCCCATTCCACAAGATCTGTGCGAACATCGATACCGATTTGCTTCCATGAATCCTGAGCAATGGCCAGGATCGCCTTGCGAATATCATTGCCGTTGTTGGTGATGAGCTTAAATTGCAGCCGCTGACCATTTCTTTCAAGCCAACCTTCGGCGTTGCGCTGCCACCCGGCTTCGGCCAATAATTTCAACGCCCCTGCTGGATCATAAGGAACGGGTTTAATATTATGGTTATAAAAATCGGTCTGTTTGACGAATGGACCGGTGATTCTTTCTCCCTGGTTATACAGCAAAAATTTTATGATTTTGTTCACATCAATCGCCATGCTCAAGGCTTGACGAACCCGCCGATCATCAAAGGGTTTGCGCCGCATATTGTAACCGATATAGGTATAGCCGAAGGAGAGGCCGGAGAAACTCTGGAATCTGGGGTCTGCTTTCAGGCGTTTTACCTGATGGGGTTGCACGCCGTAGCTGTCGATTGTTCCGGCGTAGAACTCCATTTCCTGGGTCAATAAATCGGGCAGTATCCGAAATAAATATTTTTTATAATGGGGTGGCCCTTCCCAGTAATCGTCAAAGCGATCCAGGATGATGAATCGATCGGATTTCCACTCGCGAAATACAAAAGGCCCGCTTCCGATGGGATGGCGCTTAAAGGCGCCTTGTCTCATTGTAAAGTCCGCCGGATCCTGGCCGAGTTTAAGCGCTTCTTCTTTCAGCGCTTGCGAGTTGAGGAGGTGCTCAGGCAGGATCCCCATGCCCCAGGTTCCGAGGGCCGGTGAGTACAATCGTTTATAAACAATTCGAACCGTGAGCGGATCGATCACCTCTACTTCTTTAACCGGTTCATAATCTGCGATACGTGGCGAGAGATTTTTGGGATCCATAATCGCATCATAGGTGAACTTGACATCGTGGGCATCAAATATATGGCCGTCATGAAACTTAACATTCTTCCTCAGCTTAAATACGATAACCGGATTGTGTTCCACCGCCGGCAGAAATTCCCGGGCATAAATTGACAGCAGATCCTTGTCGACTGGCGGTCGGGGTGTTAAAAATTTCTGCCCGCCAAAACTCGAAAAATAAGTGTTGCCGAGGAGATGTTTTAGATTGGCAAATAGATCCGGGTCGACCTCATTTAACACCAGTTTAACCCTGGCAGGCGCCGCAACGCTGATTTTTATTTCGCTCGTTTTTTTGTCATCCGGGGAGGTTTTATTTGACCGGGTCAGCGTGTAAGTATGCGGCGGAATCAACGAAATTGACCGAATGTTGGCCAGAGTTTGTTTCAGCGCTGGCGGTGATAGATTCTCTTTTTGTTTAGAATTTTGTAGCAGTTTTACAATCGCTTGCGGATCCAAACGGCCGCGGTTGGGTATATCGGCCGCTGCATTGATATAAAAATAGGCTTCTTCATAGATTTCCCAGGATGTGGCCAGTCGGCCCCTGAAATTCAAATCCGCATCGCGGTCAATGAGACCTTCAAAAACTTTTCCTTCTATCTCGCTGCTGGCGCTGTCCGCGGATAAAATCGGGTTGAGAATGGCCGCATCACCGATGGATGCATTGATGTATTGATTCAAGCGCTCGGGGTTGCCCTTGGCCTGTTGTTCATAGGTGGGAACCCAGAAATAGGACTGGATCAGGATCAGGGTCAGTATCAGCGGAGCCAGTATTAGAATGCGTTTGGTGGTCATGGCGGCTTTTCTTATTGCGTCTCTAATAACTCACGAATCGATGCTTTTTTCTTTTTGATGAGTTCGGTTTCAATTTCGTCGGGATTTAATTTGGCCGCCTGGTCGAGATAGCCCAGGGCCGCTTCAAGGCCGGCGCGGGTCCCTTTGGTGGCCGCTACATCCGCTTTGTAAAGCAGGATCAAGCGGTCAATATGGTTGATCCTCACATGCGCTGTTTGGCGAAGGTCCTCGGTTGTGGCAAAGGACAGCGCTCGATTTAGATAAGACTTGATGCCGACAAAATCCGGCATGCCCGGCACTTCCATCAGGGCATCGGCTTTGCTGACAAAGAAATTAAATGCCATTGGATAAACTTCTTCTTTGGCATACACGTCATTTATTTTTTGCGGGATCAGAATCCCGGGCATAATCAGAATCCGTTTTTTTCCCGCCGGAGAAAAGGTCCCTTGCCAGAGCTCCACGGCACCGGCTGCGGATTTCAGATAATATTTGTCCTTATTATAAACACTGGTGCGAACAACGAGACCCATCAAAATAATAAAGATAAATCCGGCAAGACTAAAGAGCAATCGCTTTTTCGCGGAGTTTGCGTTTCCCATAAAAACTCCTTTGAATTCTCACCTCGGTGCCCTATAATACCTTTTAACCATTCGTTCGCACCACTTGACTGAGCTGGAAAACCCGGATCTGATGATCAATGGTTGCTTAATTTTTATACGTAATTATTTCACGCCGTTGTCGATTCGTCAAGATGCGACTGCATTTGAAGATATGCGCCGCCGTCTGTTTTCCGGCAATGAAGCCCGTGTGGGTCGGCGCTGTGGCCGACCCTACGTGTAGGGCAGGCCACTGTGCCTGCCAAAAAAACCCGGTCAGGAAAGGAGAATCCCATGAGTGGTCAAGTCACCATATCGATCTGGCTTTTTGTGCTTTTATTGGCCGTATGTGCATGGGCCGTGTTGGAACGGGTTCTGATTCCCAGTTCACGCTGGTTTATACGACGGCGGATCAATCGCGTGATCGATGAAATCAGCTCCCGTCTTGATATTCAGATCAAACCCTTCCAGCTGACCAAACGACAGGTTTTGATTGATCGCCTGGTTTACGACCCTAAAGTCGTCGAAGCCATTCAGGAAACCGCTCGCGAACGCGATTGTCCCCGGGAAATCGTTCAAAGAGAAGTGCTGGTTTATGCCCGGGAAATCGTGCCGTCATTTAATGCCTATCTTTATTTTCGAATTGGATACTGGATGGCCAAAAAAATCGCGCGGCTGCTCTACCGCGTGCGCATTGGTCTCGTCGATAATGAACAATTTACATCGATTGACCCTGAATCCACCGTCGTATTTGTTATCAATCACCGCAGCAATATGGATTATGTCCTGATTGCCTTTCTGGCCGCGGAAAAAACAACCCTGTCTTATGCGGTCGGGGAGTGGGCTAAAATCTGGCCCCTGCAAATGCTTATCAGGGCCATGGGCGCTTTTTTTGTGCGGCGCAATTCCAAAGATCCGTTGTATCGGCGCGTTCTGGAGCGTTATGTCCATATGGCGACCAAAGAAGGCGTCTGTCAGGCCGTATTTTTAGAAGGCGGTTTAAGTCGTGACGGGCGCATGCGGCCGCCCAAGCTCGGCTTTTTAGATTATATGCTGCGCAGTTATGATCCCCAAAATGACCGGGATATTGTATTTATACCCGTGGGGGTGAATTATGATCGAACCCTGGAAGACCGAAGCCTGTTGCGGACACTGGATCCCGACGCCGAAAAAAGGAGCAATTGGTTTGTCATCAAAACCACCTGCGGGTTTATCTGGAAAAGCCTGATCCTGATGATTTTGAGCCGCTGGCAGCGACTTGGCTATGCTTACGTTAATTTTGGGAATCCGGTTTCTGTTCGTCAATATTGCGAGGACAAAAGCGTAGATTTCGCCAAGTTGGAGCGCCGGGTACGGTTTTCAGAAGTTGAAAAACTTGCGGATCGGCTTATGGATGCCATCAGGCAGGTGGTTCCGGCGCTGCCCGTCTGCCTGGTTGCGACGGTGATGCTCGAATCCGATCACAAAGGGATGCGGGCTTTTGAGGTGCAGGCGCAGGTGGACCGGCTTATTGCGGATCTCCAGGAAGATGGGGCGCATGTGTATGTTTCATCCCGCAAGCGGGTGGAATCCGTTTTAAACGCTTTGAATATGTTAGTGCTCAGAAGGCTGGTTCAAGAGTCGCAGGGAATTTACAGGGCCATACCCGAAGAAATGGATGTCTTGTCCTATTATGCCAACGTCATTGCCCACCGGCGGCATGCCCCTGCCGGCACCAATGACCCACTATACCGGTTGTCATAAATATGTTCCGTTTGCCGGATTTTCTAACAAGCGACATGGTGGTGTGTAACGGTTTGAAATTATTTTAAAAGAAGACAACCGCTATATTATTGTTTTTATTAGAGCGTTTGGATCAGGCCATATTGGACGTTATCGACAACCCGGAGAAGACACAATAAACTACCGCTATCGGAACGTTATTTTGACAAACGCTCTACATCAGAATAAGACTGTTGGAGTCAACGATGTTCCTTAAAAAAAGCTATTTTTGTGGCTGTCTCATTAGCGTCTTTCTTGTCTTGATTTATCCAATGGATTCACAGGCCGAGTTTTATAAGTATGTGGATAAAGAGGGGCGAATTTTTTATGTCGATGACCTCACCAAAGTGCCCCCGGAATATATGGATCAGGTGAATGTCTACAAGGAAAAGTATGACCATTTGCCTGCCGACCAGAGGAAATCCTTACTCGAACAGGAACAGCAACAGCAGAAAGCGCTGGAGGCAGAACAGCAGCGCCGGATGGAGCTGGAACTACAACAGGCCGCTGAAAAAGAAGCAGCCGAAAGAAAACGTCAAGAGCAACTTGCCAGACAGAAAAGCATCGAAACCCCGGTAACCATCAAAGGGAATCGGGTTTATGTACCGGTTACGATTGGAAACAACGGTATTGAAATAGAAGTTTTTTTGCTGTTGGATACCGGCGCATCCCACACGGTGCTGTACCGCGACATAGCCGATCAGCTCAATATTGTTACGCAGCAAAAAGGGTTGTCCCAGGTGGCCGGCGGCCAGCAAATCTACACCGAGGTCGGAAAAGTCAGTTACGTAAAAGTCGGCCCGCAAAAGGTGAACAACGCCAACATTCTGATTATCAACCATGAAGGGCCGCCGGTGACCTCCAGTGGATTGCTGGGTATGAATTTTCTAAAAAACTTCCATTACAATATCGATTTTAAAAAACAGGTGATCCGCTGGGAACCCGCTGAATAAATATATTCAGTGTCCGTTGTCTGTCGTTCGTTGTCCGTGGTAACGATTCGTCAACGGACCACTGACAACCGGCAACGAACTGATCGTAAAAATTAGAATAATTTGAACCTCGAGAAGGCGTTTGAAACAGCACTCATGTTGAAACCGGAAGATATTTTAGATTGGGGGATCGAAGTCGTTTTATGGTTTCAGCAATTTAGTCCCGCCCTTGATCTGCCGTTTAAAGGCCTGTCCTTTTTAGGAAATCTGGAATTTTTTCTTATTTTCATGCCCTTAATTTATTGGTGTCTGGATCGCAGCACCGGTGCCAGACTGCTGATCCTGTTTTTATTCTCTGCCTATTTGAACTCAGTGGTCAAAGTTCTGGCGCACCAGCCGCGACCTTTTCAATATGATCCCAGGGTCAAGCCGCTGGTGCATGCCGGCGGGGGCGGGCTGCCGAGTGGGCACACCCAGGGCGCGGTGGTGGTGTGGGGGTATCTGGCATCTCAGATTAGAAGCTGGAAGATTTGGATCATTGCCGGGTTTTTGATGATTGCGATTCCGGTATCGCGCCTTTATCTGGGAGTTCACTTTCCGACCGATCTCTTCGGCGGTTACATTTTAGGCGCCCTGCTGCTGGTCTTGTACTTACGGTTGGCCTTAAATGTTGAAGCCTGGCTGGTTGAAAAAGGCATCATCTGGCAAATTGCAGCCGCAGTGGTCTTGCCGATCGTACTGATTTTGATCAACCCGCAGGGTTCACACTATGCTCTGAGCGCCGGCGGCGCCTTATGGGGGTTTGCCGCGGGGATCATGCTGGAGCGGCGCTGGATAAAATTTGACTGCGCTGGAAGCCCGATTTCAAAAGTATTGCGTTTTAGCATAGGTGTCCTTGTGCTTATTGGCGTCTGGCTGGGGCTCAGAATCGCCTTTTCGGGATTGGAGCCGGCAGCCTTGTTTCGAGTTGTTCGATATGCTTGCGTGGGTTTGTGGGTTGCGCTGGGCGCCCCCTGGCTCTTTGTGCGATTGAGGCTCGCCGAAACCGAATAAATCATAATTGAGGAATTAAGGAATTTAGGGATTCAGGAATTTTAAATTGTGTTACTTCGGTTTTTAATCGGAATTCATCATTTTTTAATTGATTCATATGGCTTACGATTTACTCGCCGATCTGGTGGTTTTAATTCATTTCTTGTTTGTGCTGTTTTCATTGCTGGGTGCGCTGCTGGTTATGCGCTGGCGCAAAATGATGTGGCTGCATCTTCCGGCCGCCCTCTGGGCCGCTTGGATCGAATTTTCCGGAAGGATATGCCCCCTGACACCGCTGGAGAACTGGCTGCGCATAAGGGGAGGGGGCTCCAGTTATGCCGGGGGCTTTGTCGGGCATTATCTGCTGCCGCTTCTTTATCCGGCCGGGCTTACGCGGGACGTTCAGATTATTCTAGGGGCGATTGTTGTGGGGATCAATATCGGGATTTACGGATATGTGATTTTTTTACGAAGAAGAAATTCGGATCGGCCGTGATAGAAAATGATTCATTAATCACGAAAGCACGAAAATGAAAGACACGAAAAAATAAATTAAATTCCGTGCTTCACCTGTTTCATGTTTTCGTGGTATAAAAATTTAATGTTTTGTATGAAAAATTGTAAATTTCATTCGTACGTGACCAAAGGAGGGCAATTTTGAATCAGACTCAAGATACACACCGCAAGACGATCGGTTATATATTGTGGATTTTCGGTTTTACGGGCTCACATCGATTTTATTACGGTTATCCGGTAATGGGAACCATTTATTTTTTTACCCTGGGGCTGTTATTCATCGGCTGGATCATTGATCTATTCTTGATCCCTTCCATGGATCGCAAGGCCGACTTGAGATTCACATCCGGCAGAATAGACTATAACATGGCCTGGATATTGCTGACTTTTTTGGGATTTTTCGGGATTCACCGCATGTATATGGGCAAATGGATAACCGGGATTCTGTATCTGCTGACCGGGGGATTTATAGGAATCGGTGTGATCTATGATTTTTGGACCTTAAATGATCAAATTACCCTGATTAACAGCCCAAAAGTGAGGCCATAAGCAAGACGAACAAATGCAGGGTCCGATAACATGGCTTTGATTCCTAGGGCGTGTTGTATCATTAAATGTTGTTTGTCTAATCGGCTGGTAGGAGCACAATGATATTATCTTCGTCATACTCGTTTTTACAACATTTATTCGGCCCGTAAGAACCGACAACCGGCACCTCTCTGCCGTCAGGCAAATGGTAATCTTCATCAATAAAATAATTGGTACCCCAAGGATCTTTCCACGGCCCCGTGTAATAAGGACCCTGCCAATCGGAGTAGGAACCATCATTTGTCGCCAGCCCCATGTCGTCATCGCTTAGATCATAATGTTCACTCCCGTGCTCATCAAGAATACCGGCAGGGGTGTTTCCCGGCCACATACCGGTATCGTGGCCCAGATCCTGGATCTTGCGCTGCAGAGTTTTCAATTCTTTTGTCGCCTTGCCGATCAAACCTTTTTGGCGATGTTTTAAATAATTTGGAATGGCAATCGCCGACAGCACACCGCAGATAGCGATAGCAGTCATCACCTCCGATAGCGTGAAGCCGCGACTTTTTTTGGGGATCAATGTTAGACGCATCAGTTTTTATGCCTCCCGAATTTATCGGTAAATAGATTTAAAATTTGTTAACGGAACACCCCTCCTTGGGGCCCCGCTGAGAATCAGAAGAATATCAACAAAAGATTTGCAAGACTCGTACCAAAGGCACGGATTTTATTTTTCATAATAATTACAAATTATTATGAAATAGCGCGCGGCGAGTGATCCGAAATTTAGACAAAAAATTGTCAGCATTCATAACGAAATTTGACAAGATTGAATTATCTGTTAATGAACCCGAAGTTTAGGTCGGCGCGGTGACCGATCCTACTTGTAGGACAGGCCACTGCCTGGGGCGCCGTAGCTTTTGCGAAGGCGGGTGCCTGTCAAAAGAACTTGACAACATCGAAGTAAGCGCTTAAATTTAGCTTTTTGAGCATATTCTCATAAAGGAGTAATCATATGGTACGGCCGCAAAAAGACCGGCGGGTCGCCTTTAATCCGGCAATCAGTTATTTTAAACCCCGGGGCATTCCCATGATGCAACTGGAAGAGGTGCGTCTGACCGTTGATGAGCTTGAAGCCGTTCGACTCTCCGACCTGCTCGGCATGTCTCATGAAGAAGCCGGGCATTGCATGCGGGTCTCACGGGCCACATTCGGAAGAATCATCCAGAACGGCAGAAAGGCAATTGCCGATGCCTTGATCAATGGAAAAGCGATCAATGTCGAAGGCGGCAACTATCGCATCGTTAATCAAAACCGGATTTTCAAATGCAAAAGCTGTAACCACATGTGGGAAGAAGAAAAGGGAACCGGAAGACCCCGGCGATGCCCGAAGTGCAAGCAAAATGAATTATATCGCATATTGATGAATTCGTAAAAAGTCGAATTCATCAAGTGTTTGGTGTTTTGTGTTTAGTATAACGTATATGACGTTATATCAATTTTTTAGAATCCTAAACACTCTCGTAAAAGATTGTTTTTCTGACTTTTTACAAGACCACTAATATTACAAGATTAAAAATCAACTCATCGGGTTGATTTTTAAAGGAGACAAACAAAATGGTTGAAATTCAAGGTAATATGCCGCCGGATCCCCAAAAGGCAGAGGCTGAAAAAGATGCGGCGATCAAGAAGTCATTGGATAAAATAAAAAATAAAATCATTGTCATGAGCGGCAAAGGCGGTGTCGGTAAAACGAGCACCTCCGTAAATCTATCTATTGCACTGGCCAATGCCGGGCACAAAGTGGGCATTATGGACGTCGATTTGCACGGCCCGGATGTTCCGCGCATTCTGGGGATAGAGGGCATGCCGGAGCTCAACTCGAATCACAAGCTCAGCCCGATAAAATACTCAGAGAATCTGAGCGCCATTTCAATTGAGTCGTTTACCCCCGGCAAAGACGATGCGATCATCTGGCGGGGGCCCCTGAAATATGCCGCTATCAGGCAATTTATCGGTGATGTCGACTGGGGAGAACTTGATTTTTTGGTCATCGACAGTCCGCCGGGTACCGGCGATGAACCGCTGACAGTGGCTCAAATGATCTCCGATGCAAAGGCCATCATTGTGACCACGCCTCAGGAGGTCGCATTGGCCGATGTGCGCAAATCCATAAACTTTTGCAAAACCGTAAAAATGGATATTTTCGGGCTTATCGAAAATATGAGCGGCTTGAGCTGCCCCCATTGTGGTGAAATGATTGATCTTTTTGGATCCGGTGGCGGTGAAAGAACCGCCAGGGAAACCGGCATCCGCTTTCTCGGCCGCATACCGTTTGATCCCAATGTCGTTGCCTGCGGTGATTCAGGTGCCTGCTATCAGGAGGCCCATACTTCTTCAGCGGTCACCAAAACTTTTGTAAGTGTTGCTGAAGCGGTGTCGAAACTTCTACAATGAATTTTAAAATTACGACGCTTGTCGAAAATACAGTCTCCATCGGCGGAAGCCGGAAACTCATTGGTGAGCACGGTCTCGCATTTTTAATCGAAACCCAGGACCGCAACATCTTATTCGATACCGGGCAGTATCTTGCCTTAGAAAATAATGCGCGCGTACTTGGCATTGATATGAAAAATGTTGATTCGGTCGTCCTGAGCCATGGTCATTACGATCATACCGGCGGCTTGAAGCATCTGCTGGATTGCGATTCAAATTTTTCTCTGTTTGCCCACCCAGCTGTCTTTTCGCGAAAGCTTAAAAAAAGCAAAGGAAAATACCGCAAAATCGGCATCCCCCTTAACCAAAATGATTTGGTCAAACGAAGTGTCAAATTAATCCTGGATGCAAAACCGGTGGAGATCGTGCCTGGATTAATGACCACCGGAGAGATACCGCTGGTAACAGATTTCGAGTCTGTGACATCAGGTTTTGTTGTTGAGAAAGACGGCCATAAGATCCCCGATATGCTGGCCGATGATATGGCACTCATTCTGGATACCGGCAGGGGGCTTGTGGTTATGCTGGGCTGCAGTCACCGGGGCGTTATCAACACATTAAGGCAGGTCAAAAAAATAACAGGTAGAGACAAGATATATGCCATTATGGGCGGTCTGCACCTGGTCAAGGCAACTGAAAAAAGGCTAAAGCAAATCATCCAACATATGCGAAAGTTTCAACCCGAAAAGATCATTGTGGGTCACTGTACGGGCTCTCACGCCATACATGTGCTTTATAACCAATTCAAAGACAAAGTCATTCTCAACACCGTCGGAGCTATATATACATTCTAAACCCGCTTGCTTAATGCTTAACGGGGGGGACGCCTATGATTTTATGCAAATCTTACTGCTATTGTATTTTTCATGCATAATTATTCAATAAACCTGCCATCATCTATTGTCCGATCGGCACTTTTAGATTTATTTTCAAGCCACCCGATTCTTTTTACCGGCCGCACATCAAAATCCGGCACAAACGGTTTAATATCCAGCAGCGGTGTCTGGTCGATTATATCAATATCCTGAACGGAAAGGGTTGCGCGCTCAATTTGAATAAGTCGCACCACCGATATGCCGATTGGATTGGGCCGGGCGGGGGCCCGCGTCGCAAACAGCCCACGCTCCACATCGTCTAAAAATGGCTTTACCTTCAACTTGTAGGGCTGTGAGAGATGAAAATGATACAGGAGAATAATATGTGAAAATCCCTCCAGGTCCTGGAGTCCTTCCACATACTCCGGAAAAATTTCAACTTTTGCCCTTACGCCTGTTGCTCCGATTGGCTGGATTGGCGTGCCCTCACGGCTCTTAAACGGTGAGTGTATGATTCCGATTGACCGGTAGTTAAATTTATCCACGATGGCCTCCGGGTAAGGATTATTCAGTTAGGTGCTTTTCAGGATTTGTTTGTTTCAGCATTTTTAATTTGTTGAAGTTTTCTAAAAACTTCTTCGCGTTCATCCTCGAGCGCAAACAGCTCCATCATAATCGGCGGTTTGGCGGAATGTGCCGGCATGCGTTTGTTGACTTCCGCTATTTTATTATCCAACTCTTTGAGCTTATCCTCTAAAAATTTTAGATTCTGTTGCATTTATCTTTAACCATAGCATTATTAGAGGTCATCTCAAAATTAGGATTTTGGTCCCATATCAAGGCGGCCGCGAAATTCAAGCCGGAGGAATACGTTGGTATTTCGAGGACTTGAAGTGAGCGCCCAACGCAGAGATGGGGACAAAAGACTTTTTTGAGATGACTTCTA
>Ga0255055_10000735_pt1 | contig 24793 bp, 29 predicted proteins | sample JV7_2_27_MG_FD_188633 | JGI IMG/M metagenome (GOLD analysis project Ga0255055, IMG submission 188633) | Seawater microbial communities from Jervis Inlet, British Columbia, Canada - JV7_2_27 | ecosystem: Environmental > Aquatic > Marine > Inlet | place: Canada: British Columbia | collected...
ACTGGCGAGCTGTGTCATAACGAATGGCCGCAACACCAACTGGTGACCCGTGTAGACAAGCAACGCACCGTCGTCGCTGACCAGCGGTCCCGGCGGCAAGGCTCGGATATCGCGCACAATCCCTGCGTAGGCCTCATCGGCGGCGGGTAGATGGACGCTTTGTCGATAGAAAGTGCTGACATTTGCGATTGCCACCAGCAGACCGAGGAAACAGAGAACCTGGACTGCGGTTCGTCGTCTCCCTGCGGTCAATCCAGCGAGCGCACCAGGAATCTCGGTGACGGCGAAGAGCGTCAGCGCCGCCAACGGCTCGAGAAAGTAGTTCTCGTCCGAGCCGACCTTCCCCACGGACATGGTCATCAGGGTGGCAACCAGAAACCATAGGAATGGTAGGGACAAGTGGCGACGTAGGATCGCCGATCCGGACAACACCAGCCCTGCGATCACCAAATAGAAGTGGTCCCGCAGGAACGCGCCCTGAATGCTCCAGAACTGCTGCCAGTCGAAGGGATTCAGGTTGCCGGTCACGGTGTGGAACAGAAACCACCCCTGGGTGGAGACCTGCATCCCGATCACAGCGACCACTCCAAGCGCCACCGTCGTACCTGCAAGCAGGACTGCACCGCGATGACTTCTTCTTGCCAGGAAAAGCGTGCTGGCAACGAGTCCGGCGACAGCGCTCTGTTTGGTGAAGAAGGCGAGAAAGAAACAGACCGCAGCCAATAGCAGCCATTCTTGCCGCTCGCTCCGAGCCACCACGAGAACGCCGAGCAGCGAGAGAAGCACAGCCAGGTTGTCGGGTCGCACCAGAGCCCCCCAACTGGTCAGCAACGGCAGCGTCAGGTAGATCGCTGCAATTCCTATTGCCCAACGGCGCGAGGCTTGGGGTGACAAGAGTGCGATCGCCACGGCGCCGAAAAGCAGCGCCAGATAGCTCACTAGCCGACCGGCCACCAGGCTGGGAACGCTCTGATCCACCAGCAACGAGTGCACGTACGTGTAGAGCGGCGTGTAGACGTGGAGCGTCCAGGGCGGCTCCGCCGGATTGCCGTACAGCTCTTCACCCGCAGCGACCCGCAGCGCGTCCAGCAGATTGAAGCCTTCAACGTAGTTCAGGGGCATCAACCGGGGAAGGCGGAGCACGAGTGTCCCGACAACACAGGCGAGGCCGGCCACGACGAGCGCCATGACCACCACCTGTCGAGCTGTGTGGCTGGATGGCGATCTCACGATTGCAGGTCCCTCGCCCCGCAATCATGCATCCCTGAGGCCGATTGCGCTACCGGCGGCCGAGGGTGACCAGTTCGTCCCGTCGCCCTCCGCAGCCGGCGAGATCGCAGGCTCGGTGGCGGCGGATCTCCAGCGCGCCGGTGGGGCAGGCCTCGGCACAGCGCTCGGCGACCTCACGCAGCCCCTCGGATAGCGGGCGATCGAATGGAACACCCATGGCGACCTGAAAACCGCGACCGATCAGGGTGACACCCAAGGGCTCGGCCTCGGCCGCGATCCGCACGCAAGCGTCGCACAGAATGCACTTCCCCGGCTCGTAGAGGATTTCCGGGTGCGATTCATCCCGCTCGAACCGTCTTCGCGCACCGAGAAAGCGCGTCGGATCGGCCTGATATTGGGTGGCGAAGCGGCGCACACTGCAGCCGACAGCGGCGGTGCAGCCACAGCTCAGACAGCGACGTGCCTCTTCCATCGCGGATTCGGCATCGAATCCGGCATCGATCTCGGTAAACGAAGTGCGCCGATTCTCCAGATCGAGGCTCGGGGCCGGGACCCGGGACCGCTGTTCGATATCGCGAAAGAGCTCGGCGAGCTCCTGTTCATCCACCGGCTGCATCGCCACATTGACGTGCTGTTCCAACCCGGTAATCGGCACGCCGCGCAACTGCTGGTCGATGGAGGCGGCGGCAAGACGTCCGGCCGCCAGCGCTCGGACGGCAAGATCGGCCCCCAATACAGCGTCGCCACCCGCATAGACCCCCGGCAGGTTGGTCTCGAGGGTCCGTGGCTTGGCCGCGATCCCCCAGGAGGTCACTTCGATCCCTTCAAGCTCTGCCAGCTCGGTTTCGACACTCTGGCCAATCGCGGCAATGACCGTGTCGCAGTGGTAGGTCCTCTCCGAGCCTTCCACTGGGACCGGGCGACGACGACCCGAAGCATCCGGCTCGCCCAGTACCATCTCCTGGCAGACCAACTCGATCTCGCCGCTGGCTGTCCGAGTCAGACCGTACGGTGCCACCAGATAGTCGACTTCGACCCCTTCCTGTTCGGCACCCTCTACTTCCTCGAGCAGACAGGGCATCTCGCGCCGGGTGCGCCGATAGACGACCTGGACCTGGGCTCCCTGTCGGACCGCGGTTCGGGCTGCATCCATGGCGGTGTTGCCGCCTCCGACGACCACTACGCGTGGGCCCAGATCGGGCTTTTCGCCCCTGGCAACAGCGGCTAGAACCTCTAGCCCATGTCTCGCTAGCTCCTCGCCCGCACAACCCAGATCACGCGAGCTCTGGGCCCCGATCGCCAGGAAGACGGCCTCGTGGGATCCGAGAAGCTCTTCGAGTGAGAAGTCGACGCCCCAGCGAACCCCCAGGCGAAACTCGGCCCCGAGGTGGGTGACCATCTCAACCTCGTCGTCCAGCGCCTCCCGGGGCAGGCGGTAGGCAGGGATTCCGTAGCGCAGCATCCCGCCGGCCTGAGAGTGAGCGTCGTAGAGCGTCACAGAGTGCCCCTGCTGCAGGAGGTAGAGTGCCGCTGTCAGTCCGGCGGGACCGGCGCCGACGATGCCCACGGACCTGCCGGTGCTCTCACCCTTTGCCGGTAGCCGTGGATTCTTTGCCGTCCGATTCCAGTCGGCCACCCAGCGGTGCATCTCGGCAATGGCCAGTCCCTCATCGTGGTGGCCACGCCGGCAGAACTGCTCGCACAGACGTGGGCAGATTCGACCGAGAGATCCCGACAACGGCAGATCTTGCAGCAACACCTCCATCGACTCGCCCGGGTTTCCGGCTGCCAACGGATAGAGAAACCCCGGGATGTCGAGCCCGGCCGGGCAGCGCGCCGCACAGGGCGCGATGCAATCGCCGGCGTGATCCGAGAGCAGGAGTTCGAGCGCCATGCGGCGCGCAGCGTGGACGTCTTCGCTGTCCGTGACCACCCGCTGGCCGTCGGCCGCCGGCATGGCACAGGCGGGCGAGAGGCCGCGATGGCCTTCGATCTGCACGCAGCACAGAAAACACGAGGAGGCCGGTTCCAGACCGTCGACATGGCAGAGCGTCGGGATCTCGATTCCCAGCTGGTGGGCCGCCTCGAGCAGAGTGGTGCCCTCGGCGACTTCTGTTTCGCGGCCATCGATGGTCAGGCGCACGGTTGCCGTCGCCATCTCAATGCACCTCGACCGCGTCGTCTTCGCAGACGTCCAAGCAGGCGCCACAGCGCACGCACGCCTCGTCGTCGATGACGTGCATCTCGTAGGGCCTATAAGGGATGGCATCTACCGGACACGCGGGCACACACAGAGTACAGCCAATACAGGCATCGTTGATGGTGTAGGTGACGAGTGCGGTACAACGGCCCGCGGGGCAGCGCCGGTCGCGGAGGTGAGTCTCGAACTCGTCGCGAAAATAGCGCAGGGCGGTCGACACCGGATTGGGTGCGGTCTGGCCCAGGCCGCAGAGACTCGTTCGCTGGACTCGATCGGCGAGCTCTTCGAGCTTCTCCAGATCTCCCTGGCGGCCCTCGCCTTCGCAGAGTCGATCGAGGATCTCCAGCATCCGCCGCGTTCCGATACGGCAGAAAGTACATTTGCCGCACGATTCCTCACAGGTAAAGCGCAGAAAATAGCGGGCGATGTCGACCATGCAGTCACGATCGTCGAGCACCACCAGCCCGCCCGAGCCCATGATGGCACCGGTATCGGCCAGGGCCTCGTAGTCGACCGGGGTATCGGCGAGAGATGCCGGCAGACAGCCACCCGAAGGTCCCCCCAACTGCACCGCCTTGAACTGGCGGCCGGGGGCCACTCCCCCACCCAGATCCTCGACGATCTCCCGGATCGTGATCCCCATCGGCACCTCGACCAGACCGCCATGGCGAATCTTGCCGGCCAAAGCAAAAACCTTGGTGCCCGGGCTGCTGGCAGTCCCCAGTACCGCAAACGCTTCGGGTCCATGGCGCAGAATCCAGGCGATATTGGCCAACGTCTCGACGTTGTTGACCACGGTCGGCTGATCTCGGAAACCTCTCTCCACCGGATAGGGTGGACGCAGCCGGGGCATCCCGCGTTCTCCCTCGAGAGAGGCGATCAGCGCGGTCTCTTCGCCGCAGACAAAGGCACCAGCACCCTCGCGGACCGAAAGCCGGAGCTGGAGAATCCCCGCCTCCTCGGCCTGACGAATGGCCTCGCGCACCCGCCGCACCGCCTGCGGGTACTCCGCTCGAATGTAGAAGAACCCCTCCTCCGCTCCGACGGCAAAGGCGGCGATGACCAGGCCCTCGACCACCCGGTGGGGATCCGACTCCAACACCAATCGGTCCATGAAGGCGCCAGGATCCCCCTCGTCGCCGTTACAGATCACGTATTTGGGTCCCGGCTGGCCGAGCGCCAGTTGCCATTTGCGAGCAGTGGGAAACCCCGCGCCGCCGCGACCGCGAAGCCCCGCAGCGCTCATGATGTCGATGACTTCCTGGGGTGACTGCGAGCGCCGGCATTTCTCGAGAGCCTCGTAGCCGCCACGGGACCGGTACTCGTCCAGCGACGCTGGACTGATGACCCCACAGTTCTCCAGGACAATGCGGGCGCCCTGGGCTGCCGAGGGCTCGAGGCTCGGCTCGGGTGGCGCCGACTCCTTGAGTCGCTCGAAGGTCCACCGCAAGCGAGCCGGCAACCGACGCGGCTGCAGATGGTGTCGCAGGATGGCAGGTGCCATCTCAGGGGTGACATGGGTGTAGACCCAACGGTGACCATTGCCTTCGACGATCTCCACCAGAGGCTCACGATGGCAGTTGCCGCCGCAGCCCACCGCCTTGATCAGCTCCACCTGATCGGCTTCTTCGGCGCCCTGTTGCAGGGCTTCCCAGACCGGCTCGGCGCCGTTGGCAATCCCGCAGGAGCCGAGTCCTACCCTGACCTCCACCTTCTGTCTGGCGGTTCCGATCACGATCCGGCCTCCGAGACATCCAGGGCTTGACAGGCATTGGTCGGGGTCAACCTTCCCGCCACATGGTCATCGATCATCATCACCGGCGCCAGACTGCAACAGCCCAAGCAGTTGACGGGGTCGAGGGTAAAACGACGATCTGGATCGGTATCCCCGTCGGGGGGGATCTCCAGTCGCCGGCGCAGCTCATTCATGATGTATTCGACGCCCGCCACATGGCAGGCGGTGCCGTGACAAACCCGCACCAGATGCTGGCCGACTGGCTGCCGGCGAAACTGGGCGTAGAAGCTGGCGACACCGATCATCTGCGAAGGGGAGATCTCGGTCTTTTCGCAGACCCGATGCATGGCCGGTTCCGGCAGGTATCGATAGTGGCTCTGCAGCGCCTGCAGAATGGGAATCGCTGCTTCCCGAGACTGGCCCTGCCGCTCGATCACCTGATCCACGAAAGCCAGATCGAGGCTGGGGGCAGCAGGAGCGGCTGCAGCCACGGCGAACGACCCGATCGTGGTCACCACTCGGGGAGCTGTCACGGGACCGCCGACGGCCAGGGGCTTGTCGCGCTGCGCCTGGACCCATTTGGCGGCGCTCAGAAAGACGACGGTCGCCACCACCAATCCCCAGCCCAGGCGCCGGTTGCGAGCGTCGCGCACCAAAGATCTCTCGGTCTGTCGCTCCGTTTCGTCGAACAGCTCCTTGGCAGCCTCGGCCTCGGTCAGGACCCTCTCCTCGAGAGCTTCCACTCGCACCTTCTCCGCGGCCGCCCTGCCAATTTCGGCGACACCGTCGGCGATCAGCAGAGCGCTCAGGATCACCATCGCCACAGCGGCCACCACCGCGATTTGCCGCGCCAGCCACTCGAGCTTGACGGAGCTCACGCAGCGGCCTCCTTGCCGGCTTGCGCCGGCGGCCCGGACTCTTCACTGAGGTGCACCGGGCAGGAGCCATAGCAGCGGGCACAGGCCAGACACGAAGTCCGAACTGCTCGCATCTCCTCGATGGCACCGTACGGGCAGGCTTTCTGGCAGAGACCGCAGTCCAGCTCACGCTCGGGCGTGATTGAGACGCTGCGCCATGCGTAGCGTGAGAACACTGACAACAGCGCTCCGTAGGGGCAGAGATACCGACAGTAGGGCCGGCCGACAAAGATTCCCACCAGCAGGAAGATGCCGCCCAACAACAGCATGGGAAAGGTGCCAGTGAAGCGGAAGAAACCGACGAAGGGATCAAAGCGGCAGATGACGAAATCGCGACTCTCCGGCGGCAACACTGCAAAAACGACTGCAGTCGCCAGATAGATCCACTTGAAACTCCCCAGCACGCGGTCCAGCCACCCTGGCACCTCCACCGGTTTGAGCAGCACCAACTCCTGGATCGCACCCAAAGCACAGACACCGCCACAGAAGACCCGCCCGAAGAACAACGCCGCCACCAGCGGCAACATGAAGATCCCGATGACAAAGTACGGGATGGCGTAGGCGGGATCGACCATGGAGGTCACCACGTTCTGGATCGAGCCGATGGGACAGATGCAGCCCTCGCGAAAGAAACCAAAGTAGGCCAAGCAGGAGATCGTCAATGCAACGGTGAGCGCGCGGCTGCGCCGCTTGAGAGTGATCCAGGCTGCCAACCCCATCGCCACCGCCAGCAGCACAAGGTCGAAGATCTGCCGGCCGATCGTGGTTGCCAGAGGGCGCTGGACCTCAGGCACGACGTAACCCTCGCCGATAGCCTCTTCGTTGGGCGCGACCTCCACCGGTCGGGTGTAGTCGACCTGTGCCCCGGCCGGGACCGAACTCACAGCGAGGAGCAGAACCAGGTAAGCGACCCCGGCCAATTGCCGGGCCAGTGCCTGACTCCGAGGGATCGCCATCGATTCCTCACTCACGCTGTCGGACGGAGCTCGTATGCCTCGTCGGGGCACGCGATGGAGATCGAACAGCGATTGCAGGCCAGACAGGTGTCATGACGGACTTCGAGTGTGATCGACCCGAGGCCCGCGGGTTCCTTGCACCCCATGACACAAAGCCCGCAACCGTTGCAGAGGTTCTCGTCGATGATGTACTCGTAGAAGTTGTTGGCAGGATCGTCCGGATCGATCCAGCCGATGGGTTTGCGTTCGATGGCGTCGCGCGGACAGAGCTTTTTGCTCGGCAACCCATCCGCGTCGACGGCGCTGTGGATGTCGAAATAAGCGGGACAGATATAGCAACGGCCGCACTTCTCGAATTCGTTAACCGCCCGGACGGCGGACAATGGCAGCACACACTCGGTGGCACAGCTCAGGCAAGTCTCCACTCCCACCGCACCCAGGCGAGAATTGACGCACTTCGTGATATCGATGTACCAGGCATCGTTGCCATGCGCCTTGACCGCCAGGAGGGTGCTGACCCCCCCCAGGCCGACGAGGACGGTGCCCCGAGCGGCCACCTCCAGCACATCGCGACGGGTGTAGTCTTTGCTCACGTCGCCACCCCTGTCGGCTCGTAGAACACCAGCGCCAGACCCACCGGGTCGACGACTCCAATGCGACCCTGGTGATCGACGGCCAGGTCCATGTTCTTGCAGCTCGGATCGAAATCCTCTTCACCTGAGACCACGGAGCGGAGGGCGCCGTCCGGGGCGTAGACCTTCACCCGGGGACCGGCCTTTTCGCTGACTACGACCTCTCCACCCGGTCCCAGCGCGATATTGGTCGGATTACAGCAGCCGGGGAATCCCGCCGGATCGTGCTGACCAAACCGACCGAAGTAGCCCAGTGATTCGCCTCCCGGTTGGTAGCGTTCGACCCGATGCATCCCGGGATTCGCGACCACCACCGTGCCGTCCAGGTCGATGCCGAAATCCACCACCCCATTGGGGATATGGAACCCACCTTTGCGATGCTGATCGCCGATGTGGTTGAGAAGCTGGCGCTCGCGATCGAAGCGGTGAATCCAGCGAGTTCCGGCATCCGCGACGAAAACGCTGTCAGCCGTCACTGCCATAGCGGTAACCAATCCAAAGAGCTCATCGTTGCGCCAGGTATCTTCTGGCTTGCCCTCAGGCGAGAAGACCTCCACCTGACCCGGCTCACCCACCCAGACCCGGCCCTCGGAATCCACTGCCAGCGACCATGGCGGCTTGCCGGTCGACCAATCGCGGATCGGCTCTCCGTCGGCCGAGAGCACCAGAATATGGCGATCGCCCCCCAGGTACCAATGACCGTCGTCATGCCAAGAAACGGCCCGCAAGGTCTCCTTGAAAGCTGCACTTCCCATCGCCGCGCGGTCGATCTCACCGAACCGGTGGTACTGCATCAGCTTCCCCCTTTGATATCGATACAGACCATCCGCCCCATATCCCGCAAAACCAGTTTGCCGTCGGATAGCGCCATGGGACCCCAGACATCATGACCGGAGACAATCTGGGCCTGCGCCAACTCTCGATACTCGTCGGTCCTGGCTTCTACCAATCGTAGCATCCCGGTCTTGCCCTCGAGAATGAAGAACATGCCGTCGGCCAGCAGAAAGCTGCCCTGCTCGAACGCGGCCTTGCCCTCGCTGGTCCAGACAATCTCTCCCTGCTTGGTAAGGCAAGTAAACAGGCCTCGCTTGTGCCTGCCGACGCCAAAGAAATGACCGTCGTGGACGATCGGGGTCTGGATCTCGGCATTCCAGATATCCGGCGTCATCGGCACCTCTTGCTCGACGGCAAAGGTGCCGCCCTGGCTGGAGATCCGCAGGATGGCGCCGCCGGCGTCGTAGCCAGCGGTGATGAAGACCCTGTCATCCCCCAAAGACAGAGGTGAGGGCGCCACGGCAACATTGAACTTGAAGGGATGATGCCAAAGCAAACGGCCGTCGTCCGCCGCCACACCCACCGATCCAAACAGGTTGTCATACAGGTATTGCTTGGTTCCAGCCAGAGTGGCCGGCATGATCGAGGCGTGGGACATCGGCCAGGCCTCGCTGTTGGGCGTGCGCCATATCTCCTCGCCGGTATCCTTGTTCAGAGCGATCATCAGCGCCGCCCCACCGGGGGCGATCAGTAACCGATCCCCGTCCAGCAACGGACATTGGCCGTTGTACCAAGGTGGAATCTTGGCCTGGTATTCCTGCACCAGGTTCTTTCGCCACACCTCCTCGCCGGTCTCGGCGTCCAGCGCGTGCAGCACAGTCTTCGGATCGAGCGTGAAGACGTGCTTGCCATCCACTGCGGGCACCGTGCGGGTGATCCCATGATTGGGGCGGATGCGGCGCGATTCGCGGAACTCCCAGAGCTGCTTGCCATCGGACAACGAGACGCTACGCACCAGCCACTCGGAGGAGCTTTCGTCATAATCGTTGAAGTAGACCTTGCCGTCGACAATCGCGGCCGCCGAGTAGCCCTGGGCCATCCCGAGGCTCCAGAGCACCTCGGGGCCACCCTCGGGCCAGGATTTCAGCAAGCCGGTCTCGCTCGAGATGTTGTCCCGATTGGCGCCGCGGAATTGTGGCCAGTTCTCGGCCCCGGCACCAGGAGCCAAGAGATAGAGCACCAGTACGCCGAGGAGTAGTTTGTGCCTCTGCATGACTCCGATCCTGCAAAATCCAGAGAATTGACGGAATACCCATTGGGGTAGCTCGGTCTCCCGTCAAGCTGGGTAGTAGCCCCCAACCCTCTCGCCTGCAATACTCAGCCGCTCTGGGCGAACTGTGCGAGCCCCGTCGTCAACAGGAAGAACCTGCACAGGGACTTTGGCGAGAAATATCGATCGAGGGAGGCAGAATGAGGAAAACAGCCGTACTTTTGTTGGCTTCCCTGCCGCTTCTCAGCGGCGCTCACATCACCTGGGCCCAGGAAATCGAAGCCTTTTCGGCCGACACCCTGAATCAAGCCTGTCACAGTCTGGTTCTGGCCATTCGCGGGGTTCAGCCCATCTCCCAGGAGGATCCTGGCGCCATGCTCTGTCTTGGCTACATTGCTGGCTGGAGTCAAGCCATGGAGCTCGTCGAGCCCAAGCCCTTCTGCTGGCCCGCGGACCCACAGGTTCAGCCCGGGGATGTTGCTGAGCTGATCGTGGCGTACTTGGAGGCCAATCCAGAGGCGTCGGTATTGCCCGCTCATCGGGCAGTTCAAGAGGCTATCGAGGAAGCCTTCCCCTGCCCCGAAGCCACCGAAACCGAGCCGGAATAGAAAGAGGTCCTTCCCCGAGGAGAGGACCTCACTCGGATCTAGCTAGTTTGGCTCGCCACCCGGTCCCCGAGACCCGAGCGACAACAAGCGGGACTACCAGCGTTGACGATTCGGGAAACCGCCGCCACCACCTTCGCGGCGCGGACGCGCCTCGTTGACGCGCAGGTTCCGCCCGTCCATGTCCGTGCCATCCAAGGCCTGGATCGCTGCATCCGCAGCATCCTCGGGCATTTCCACAAAGCCAAAGCCTCGCGGCCGGCCGGTCTCACGATCGGTGATCAAACTGACGTTCTCGACGTCACCGTGGGCACCAAAGATCTCCCGGACCTCGTCCTCGGTTGCACTAAAGGGCAGGTTTCCTACATAGATTCTTTTCATCTCAAATCACTCTCTTTGCTTTGTGCGTCTTTCCTCCAGGATCGACACACCTCTTCAAACACTCGATTCCGCACACCGAAATCTTCCGGCGGGAGCTGCTTCACCTTTCGGGAATTGGGAAAACGACCAGTTCAGGAAGGACTCGGGATTCTTCTGGACTTGGCGCGCCCCGACGGTGGGGCACCCTTGCTCTCGCAGGCGCAAGTATAGGGCAGAATGGGCTCGTGGTAAAGTGCTGACTACACAGAAAAGCTCTAGGAGAACAGCAGAAAACGTTGCGGTATCCCGTTCTCTTGATGCCCTGGCCTCAGCACGGCGCCGAGTTGCGCTTGATCGAGTGGGATGACTACGTCAGGGACCCCAGCGTCGGCCTGATCCTCGATCCGGAAACGGGGCAGCCCTACTATGGACTCATCGCGGTGCGAGTCGAGATTCTCGACTGTCCGCCAGGCAGTGAGCTCGAGGCATTGGATATCGGCGAAGATATCGAGATCCCGCTGATCGAATACCTCACCCTCGAATCCCAGCGCCGCGACGTCGGCCGCCTACCGTGGGCACGCCTGCTCCATTACGTGGTCAAGAATCAGCCCCCGGCACATGAGATGGAGGTTTCAGAAGACCTCTCTGAAGCCGAGTTTCAGAAGGTGCAGGACTTTCTACTCGAGGCGCTGGCTGAAGGACCGGTGGTGGAGCGAGGTGTTGTTGCCCAGGCTGCAGAGCGTGGAATCTCGGCCGCCGTGCTGGCGGAAGTCAAGGATCGCCTGCGAATCGCCAGCGTGAGAGACCAGAACGAAGAGAATCCCGAGACCTTCTGGCGACTGCGCATGGCCCAGTCCTACGTGCTGCAGAAGACCAAGCGGCCCGAATCGGATTAAGATCCCGAGATGCCAGATCGACTCGAGATCGCCCGTAACTGGTTGCCACGCTACACCGGGATGTCGCTCGACGACTTCGGCGACTACATCCTACTGACCAACTTCCGGAACTACGTCGAGAAGTTCGCCGATCGATTCGGCTGTGAGGTTCTGGGCCTCGACAAACCGATGCAGGCGGCGACCAACACCGCGGGTCTGACGATCATCAACTTCGGCATTGGCTCGGCCAACGCCGCAACCATCATGGATTTGCTGAGCGCCCGGATGCCCAAGGGAGTTCTCTTCCTCGGCAAGTGTGGTGGCCTGAAGAAATCCACCGAGATCGGACACTTCATCTTGCCGATCGCCGCGATCCGCGGCGAAGGTACCAGTGATGACTATCTCCCACCCGAGGTCCCAGCTTTGCCCTCCTTCAAGCTGCACAAGTTCGTCTCCGAGAAGATCATCTCCCACGGATATGAGTACCGCACCGGAGTCGTCTACACCACCAATCGACGGTTGTGGGAGCACGACCAGAGCTTCATGGAGCGTCTACACCGCAACACTTGCATTGCGATCGACATGGAGACGGCGACGCTGTTTATCGTTGGCCATTTCAATGACCTCTCGCGTGGAGCCCTACTGCTCGTGTCGGATGTACCGATTACCCCGGAAGGGGTCAAAACGGAAGAATCCGATGCCAAGGTCACCGAGAAGTGGTCGGACAACCACCTCCAAATCGGTATCGAGGCGATGACCGAGATCGGTGAACGGGGGGAGCCCATCCGCCACTTCAAGTACTAGTGAACTGTCAGTGCCCGCTGTCAGGCGCTTCCCTCCAGACCCAGGTAGTGTCGAACCGAGGCGCGAATCACGTCGCTGATGCTGCGCTCCTCCTCGAAGGCTCGTTTGCGCACCGCGGAGCGCTCCAATTCGTCGAGATAGGTGCTGACCCTCGTCAGTCCACCGGGAGTCACGGTGGTCCGACCGCCTCGCGGACCGCGGATGGGCCCGGCAGCCTCTCCTGGCCGCCGGGAGCTTCTATCGGTTGGGCTCAATGGGGCTGTCCCTCCAGCGCTTCCAGAACCAGGTCGCGGGGCTGCCAGCCTCTCCGGTCGCCGAACGATGCCAGGACTCTGACCGTCCGCCGAAAACTGAAACCCCGATCGCGGACGATCTCGATGGCCTCGGCAGCCGATATCAGGCCGTGACGCAGCGCTGCGGTGACCACCTCCATCGCCAGCTCCTCCGGGTAATCACGCAGAACGCGCCGGAACAGAGCTGCGTGCTCCTCATCGTGCTCGAGGTCCGAGACGATGGCGTCGAAGGCGAGGTCTCTCCGGGTCATGAGAGCACACTCCGACGGCGCATGAACTCGACGGGGCTAGAGGTCTTGACGGCCTGTCGCGGAATGGGCTCATCCAGATCCAACGCCTGCTGGATTCTTTGCGCCCGATCCTCGAGCGAGCGCTTGAGCTCCTTGGGGTTCCGTGTGCAGCTCCAGCGCTTGACCGGCACCGGCGGACTCATCCCGAACCGCCGACGATACTTCCCATCCAGCTCCTCCAGTTCTTCGTCGGCCACCCAGCCCTCGGAACGCGCGACCATGGCCCGCCAGAAGCTCACTGGCCATTTGCCCTCCATGGGGTCCCAGCGCGCCAGAAGATCGTGAATGCGAGCGGCAAGAAGACCCGCGCGCAGCGGGCCTTCGCGAGACAACTGGTCCAGTACATAGGCGGCTCGACCTCGCCTCCAGGCTACGGCGAGCTCCTGCCCCTGACGCTCGAGCTCCGCTTCGACCTTGAGAATGCCCTCCAGCACCGCGTCTCCTCCTTTCGCGTGCGGCAGCCGTCACCCCGACCGCCCGCTCTATCGCCGGACCCTAGTTCGCTGAGCTGCTCCCTCTCCCAACCCCTCGGTCCGCAGTCTTTTCAAGATGGCGCGATGGTACCATGCGTCAATCGTGATATCAAGTCATAGTACTATAGTGCACAGACTTCAAACCCGTATCCCTCCCCACCGCCCTAGGCCGTGAACGGGAGAGCTCAGGCCGCACCCTACCTGGGCGCGTGTCACTCTATTTCTTGTTCTTCTTGGACTTCTCAGACTTGCACCGGAACCTCAAGCGCATGAGGTCTGCTCCGTCAGCCCCAACGGAGACGATCGAGAGCACCTGACCCTTGTTGATCCTCTTGCCGTTGCCAGTGAGCTGGCCCTCCATCGATTCAGCCAGATTCACAGCCAGGGGGGTCACGCAGGCGAAGCTGCGGGAAGCCCCAAACTGAGCGACTTGAAAACCCGCACGTGCTTGACAAGTGCAGTACCCGACGACTGGCCCGGTATCTGCCAGATCAAAGCTCACGGTAAAGGAATCGCCGTCGGGATCCCCGAACGACAAGGTGCCTTCGAGCGGGTCTCCTTGATCGGTTTTGAAGTCACATTCATACAATCGCGCCTCGTCCTCCAGATCCAACGCGGCAAGGCAGTTTGTGGCTTGGGCCGATGAGCTCACCGCCACGAGGATCAGAGCTGCAACCAAACCTCGCGCCACGCTGGACGCGTCTAGACAGTGCCATCTCATAATCATTCCTCCTTAGGTTGAGCCTCTCTGTTCCTAGCCTAGAACCTACGCCCTGCGCCGGCATGGGGCTGTGAAGTTTTCCACACTGGTACGGACCGTACCCCTTTCTTGTCCTGCCCCTCTTGACCTCACAAGTCATGGCAGCCAACCGCCAGGGGGACAGTATACGGGTTCCAAATTATTGGATCGTCTGATCGATCCAATAATTTGGAACCCGTATACTGTCCCCCTACCACGATGTTCACCTCCGACACCAATCGAGCCCAAAGAATTCTGCGGCTGTTGAAAGCCGCCGAGAAGCGGGGGCTGGAGCGGCACAGACTGCTTGCGGCCGTCGGTCTCAGAGAGGATCAGATCCGCGACCCGGACGATCGAGTTCCGGCGGTGAAGACTATCCAACTCTGGCAGCTCCTCGCCGAGCAGATCGACGAGCCCGATCTCGGCATCGAGGTCGGTTCGACCTTTCGAATTCAGGAGGGTGGCGTCGTCGGTTACGCCATGATGCACAGCGACAATCTGTTGGGGGCGCTGCGTCGCTTGGTGCGGTTTGCCAAGCTGATGCGCCAACGCTTGGATCTGGGGCTGGAGCGCGAGGGAGACATCTGGCGACTCTTCGCGGTCAGCCAGCCACTCCTGCCGGAGTTTCGCCCACCCGTCGATGAAGCCCTGGCGGGCTTGGTCACCGCCTTTCGCGAGATCACCGGCCGGAACTTCTCGCCGGCCGGAATACACTTCAACTATCGCCAGCCGCAGTCTGTCGCACGCCATCGTGAGATCTTTGGCTCTCGCCTGAGCTTTGGCACCGAGGTCCCGGCCATCCTTTTGTGGCACCGAGATGTAACGGCACCGTCGGTGGCGGCCGATTCCACGCTGACCCGCTACCTCGACGACCTGGCGCAGATCCATCTCGATGCCCTTCCCCGAGACGAGTCCTACTCGGAGCGTGTCCGCCAGGCCGTGTGGCCGCATCTCAGTGAGGGACTTCCGTCGATTCGACAAATCGCCAGCGAGCTGGCCCTGAGCACGCGTAGCCTGCAGCGACGTCTGCGCGAGGAGGCTACGAGCTACGCCGCGGTGGCCGAGACCCTCCGCAAAGGCAAAGCCCGCCTACTCCTGCGAGACAGGCACCTCGCCGTCTATGAGGTGGGGTACCTGTTGGGGTATTCCGATCCCAGTGCCTTCTACCGGGCCTTTCGGCGCTGGCACGGGATCTCACCCAGCCAGTTCCGATCACAACTGGCTAGTGGACTGTAACGCCTACTAGTTGATCGCCGTCAGCAGATGCAACCAGGGATTCCTGGGGCGGCCGCCATCCATCGCGAAGGCTTCGGCGTAGGTGCGAGCCTCGTCGAGCGAGGGGAATACGGCAACGGGAACCGGCTCGGCCTCACCCTCCTCGGAGAGGTTGCGATAGACGCCGGTCGCGGCATCGTATTCCTCGATTTCGAGCCACAGTTTGTAGAGTTTCACCCTGCCCCCCCTACCGGCCCTTGCGCAACTGGGCCAGCTCAACCTGATCCTGAACGTAGGCCTCGGTCTCCTCGAGACTCCAAGGACGACCGGTCTTCGCCTCCAGCAACCCGGCCTGAAACTCGATTCCGATTCGCACCGGCCGTTTCTCGGGCAGAGCCGTCCCCATCTCCGGCTCGAGGTATTGCAGCTGCGCGTCTCGATCCCACCGCGCCTTGAGCACGGTCAGGTGCTCGCCTTCCGGACAGGTGACGATGAATCGAAACAGCGGTAGCTCGGAGACAATCTCCATCCACGGACGGAAATCGTGCTCGTGACCACAAGCGCATTGAAACCTCTGACCGTAGTAAAGCGAGAAGTCATAATGCCCACAAGGTCGACCGTCCACCGTGCGCCTACCGAAGTCTCGTGGTTCCAAATACTCCATTCCAGTGCGCCTCCTTTCGCATCCGAAGACTTAAGACGCAAAACGCGCTTGCAATCGCTCCGGTGCACCAAGAATGTAGAGGGAGAACCGATCAGTAGCAGTGGCCCCGGACGCCAGGTTCAGGGCATCGCACGCCAACCGCTGCAGATGATGGGCTAGTTGGGCTTTGCCAGCGCTTGGCGAAGATAGTCCAGCGCTGCGGCGCGCTGCTCTACCGAGCTCGCCTTCCCCTGAAACACGCGTCCGGCACCGCCGCCCCGACCCTCGAATAACTTCGCCACTTGCCGACCGACCTCCTGGAGATCTACCTTGTTTGTGGAACCAGCGGCCACGGCGAACAGGACCCCACCAGCGTCTTCTGCGGTGAGCAGCGCAAGACCACGGGCCGACCTTTCAGCATAGATCTCCGCTACCCGCCGCAACAGCATGGCCTCCGATCCCTCTAGGTGCAGGTCCGTGACTTCTGCCGAATCGGTCAGCAAGGCCTCGGCGAGGGAGGCTGCTAACCGATCCTCGAGCTGGCGGATCGTGCGACGGCCGTCGCCGATCTGCTCCAGCTTGAGTTGGACGACCGATACCAGGCCCTCATCAGCCGTATCCAGCAGGCTGCGCAGCTCGCCAAACCGGGTTTCGTGGTAGGCAAGGCGCTGTCGCGTGCGCTTGCCGGCCACCCAATACAAACGGCAACCGCCCCGAATCGGCTCGCTGCGGACCACCTTGACGGCGCCGACCTCCGCTGTGGAGCGCACGTGCGTACCCCCGCAGGTATTGCGATCGATCCCTTCGATCTCCACCAGGCGGATGTCTCCGCTGTGCCCGGCAGGCAAGCCGCGGCTGCGGACCTCGAGCTGGGCGTACTCGTCGCGGCTGACCCGATAGCACCGGATCCAACGCGCCTCACCGACGATCTGGGCTACCGCGTCCTCCAACGCTTCGATTTCTTTGCCCGTCGGTGGCTTGCAATCGAGCTCGATATCGCTGACTTCGGAGCCGATATGAAACGACCGGGTCGACCAGCCGAACTGGTTGAGCCCAAGCGAGGTCAGAAGATGCTGGGCGGTGTGCTGCTGCATGTGATCGTAGCGGCGTTCCCAATCGAGGACCAGGTGGCCATCATCCCCACCGACGCCTCGCTCGAGAATGTGTCGTATCTCGTCGCCACTTCTGCGCACATCCATGACCGCGACAGCGGAGAGCCAACCGTGATCCGCCGGCTGACCGCCGCCTTCAGGATAGAGAACAGTGTCGTCGAGGATCGCGAAAGGGAGACCCTCTTCCTCGCCGGTCGATTCGATTCGTACCTCCAACTCCTGCAGGTAGGGGTCCCTCTCGTAGCCAAAGATCTTCTGCATAGCGACAGCATTCTTTCACCCTTTGCCTATACTTGAGCTCGTGCCAGGCCATGAACCACTTCTGGAGCTGAATGCCAACGATCTGCGAGATCGTCTGCAGGATCTGGGCGAGCCCGCCTATCGATCGCAGCAGATTCTGAGCTGGGTCTATCAGAGTCGAGCCGCAGACTTCTCCGCGATGACCAACCTGCCGGGGGCACTCCGCCAGCGACTCGAGCAGATCTTCACCCTGTGCACCGCCCAGCAGATGGCCCGTTCAGAATCACCCGATGGCACGATCAAGCTGCTTCTCGCCTGGCCTGGTGGGCACACCACCGAAACCGTGATGATCCCAGCGCACGGTGCCGGCACCCGACGCACGGCCTGTCTGAGCACCCAGGTGGGTTGCGATGTGGGCTGTCGATTCTGCGCCTCGGGCATCGGCGGGTCGGCGAGAAATCTGACGGTTGGTGAGGTCGTCGAGCAGGCGCTAGCGATCAGTGATCTTTTGCAGAGCAGAGATGAGCGCCTCAGTCACATCGTCTTCATGGGCATGGGAGAGCCGCTGGCCAACTACGATGTCACCATCGAGGCGATCCGCCGACTCAATGCGGCTTGGGGTCTCGGGATTGCGCAGCGACGGATCACTCTCAGCACGGTCGGCCTTCCCAAACAGATCGAGAGGTTGGCGTCGGAAGGCTTGCAGATCACTCTGGCCTTGAGCCTCCACGCCCCCAACGACAAGCTGCGTCGCCAGCTGATTCCGTGGGCCGAGAACATCCCTTTGCAGCGGCTTCTCGATGCTTGCCGCGTCTACCGCCACACCACGGGGCGGGAAGTAACTCTCGAGTACTGTCTTCTGGCTGGGATCAACGATCTGGAGAACCACGCCGCAGAGCTGGCCGCGATCGCCCAACGCCTGCGGGCACATGTCAATCTGCTGATGTACAACCCGGTCGAAGGTCTACCCTACAGTCGACCCGGTCGCAACCGCACTATCGAATTCCTCAAGCGGCTCCGGGCCCAGGGCGTCAGGGCGAATCTGCGTGAGAGTCGTGGCTTGGAAACCGACGCTGCCTGCGGCCAGCTTCGTCGCCAAATCTCGTCGAGTCAGTGACTGACAGCGTTGTCTATTTGAAGCCGAGTTTCTGCCAGATCATCATCCCGGGGCAGATCCCGGTGACCCCGGCAAAGACCAACAGCACTACTGGGACCCAGGCAAACCAGTGCACCTGGTCGAAACCGGTGAGCCAGAGACCCACCAGAATGACGACGGCCAAGAGAAGAAACTGCATGCGTACGGCTGTCATGGCTACCCTCCTTCAAGCTTGCGGGCCCGCAGGCGCAAAGAGTCAGACCGCGTTGAACCTTGCTCCTGAGTATACCGTTCAAGGTTACTGTGACCTCCTCCACTGCTGGCAACCGAGGGGCAGAGGTACTGTTATATTAGCTATAGGTGGTGGCGATTGGAGATGCTGTAGACATGAATATTACAAAATGCCGGCGTCGAGAGGGAGCCAAGGGCTTCACGATCATGGAGATCGTGGTCATCCTGGCGATTTTCGGAATCATGGTGGCGACCTCGCTGCCCGCGTTCCTGCTGTGGATCCAGCGCCAGAGGGTCCTGGGAGTGGTCAATGGGGCGGCCAGCCGGATGCAGGTGGCCCGCCAGGAATCGATCAAGGCACAGGTGCCGATCGTCGTGCAGCCGAGCTTCACCGACAATGAGATCTTGATCTTCGCCAACGTCGACAACGACCCGAACTTCCAGTACGACCCCGATCCCGCCCAGCCGTACAAGACTGTCGACTACGAAGTAGGGCGCATCAGACTGCCTGGGCAACAACGTCAGGTTCACTTCTGGGCACCCACGGATGCAACCCCCGAAGGCGCGGAGGCTATCGAGGGCCTCACGGTTACCGTTGCAGCTCAAAACGCTGTGGTTTTCTTGCCCGACGGCACTGTGATGGACACAGGTGCCATAAGGTTTGCCGACACTCGCGAAAACTTCTTCGAGGTGAGAGTGGAGCCCCGAGCCACCGCCAGAGTTCAGATACTCAAGTACTACATCAATCCGCCGTGGGGTGACCCGGACGGATTCTTCCCCCGCGGTCGGCATCCCACCGACAATGTCCCGATGTGGAAGTGGTACTAGGCTAGATCCTGACGAAGATCCGCTTGTACCAAGGGACGCCTTCTTCCTTCAGGCGTCTCCTTCTTTCTTTGATCTGCTTCTTGTCCGCTTGGCGGGCCAGCTTGGCCAGGAAGGCGGTCCCTTCCCGCTGATGGCAGTCCTTGTACTTCTTACCGCTGCCGCACGGGCACGGGTCGTTGCGCCCGATCTTGGCGACATGTCTGGGGGCCGGAACGTTGGAGAATCCCGGCCACACCACCTTGCTGTGGTGCTTGATGCCTCGTCGTCCCATCGTCGGGTGCCTCGGAAGTAATTCTACCGCACTGCGATTCCAGCCGGCTGGCCACGACTGGCTCGCCGGAGCTCGTCAATCAAAGACGCTGACGACTAGGAGGCAAGCGTAACGCGCAAAGCCCACCAGGCGATGAGCAGTAACCCCCAACAGGCCAGTCCAGCAGTCAAGCCCACCATGAGACCCTGAAAGGTGGAGATGGGATCGTCCGACTTCGCGTCACCACGGGCGCCGCTCGGCTGGCTAGAAGGGCTCGTCTCTTCAAGCAGGGGTACCATAGTCTTGACCTCCGCCGGGGCTGCGCCATTCTCGCCAGTGACTCTCCCAGCCGCCAACACCCCAATGGGCAGGAGGATCTGCCTACCCAAAAGGATAGGCATGTGTCTATGGACGGGTCGACGACTGATCCGCTACTTCCTGAGGTCGCTATTCCACATCCAGTGGGTGCCCACCCACTTGTCGTCCGCCTGCTTGCGCAGCACACCCATGAACTTGCCCGAGTCGACCACCGGCTCTTCCCGCCCTCCGACTGAATACGTCCAACGGTAGTTGCACCGCACAAAGGCGAGATCGCCGCAGCCGTCAAACTCCTGTGGATCGATCACCAGGTCTTGGACTTTGAAATCTCGATCGCGAACCCAGCTCAGCCACGCCTCTCGACCCTCCAGAGCAGATCTCCTGGGCGGCATGGTGATGCATCCCTTGGCCATCAGAGACAGCAGCCCTTGCCAGTCATTGGACTTCTGGAGCTGCTCCAATCTGAGGAAGTAGGTGTCGATGGCCGTCTTGTCCTCAGGCGAAAGACTGGGACCGATCGTGGTTCGAGATGCCGTCGTTGGGCTCATGGTGCTCCCCCTCTGACTGCGAGCCGGATCAGTTTCCGGTCTGCACCGCCCTTTGGCAGCTCGGCGATCTTGGGGTCCTGAAATCAGGAAGCGAGGACCCGTAGCTTTGTGTCCCCAGGTTTCCCTGGGTTTACCTTTGTCGTGGCACTTCTCAGTCTACGCCTCTCAGCCGTCACCGACAAGGGTTGGGCGGACGCAGAGTGATCAGCATCGCCTCGGGTGGACAGGCCCAGCGAATCGGAAGACCGGTGACCCCGAGACCGCGGGTGACGATGAGCTCGGAGCTCCCGGCTCGGTAGCGACCGTGGTCCAGGTGATAGCGGCTCATCCGCACCAGCACCGAGAAGCCCGGGGCACGGATCTGTCCGCCATGGGTGTGGCCTGCCAGCATCAGAGTGACACCCCTGTCCACGGCCTCCGGAAAGACATCCGGGTTGTGCGACACGACGACCGTGGGTACTCCGTCGGGCTGGCCTTCGAGGGCCGTGTCGAGGCAGGGCTCGCCCCCCAACAGATCATCCACCCCGGCCAGGAGAAAGCGCGCGCTGTCCTTGCGGATGGTGACCGAGCGATTGTGGAGGAACTCGATCCCGACACTCCCCAGAAGGTGACAGAGCCTGTCCGTATCCCCAGTGTAGTAATCATGATTGCCCAGCACGCCATAGACCCCCAGCGGCGCGGACAGATGGCCGAATGCGGGTAGGGCCCGCTCGACCTCCTCGACCGTCACCGTGGCGAAATCTCCAGCCGCCAGGATCAGGTCGGGCTCCAGAGTCATCAGACGGTCGATCGTGCGTGCCAGGACTCGAGGGGTTACAAACGGTCCGGCGTGAAAGTCCGAGACCAAAAGAACTCGAATTCCAGCCGGGGCGCCGGCGAGCCCGGACAGCTCCACCTCGCCCTCGGAGACGACCAGTCCCCGTTCGAGGATACGCGCATACGGCCAGCGAATTCCTGGCAGCCGTGGAAAGAGATTCCGGCTGAGCCATCTGTTGGTCTCGCGCTCGGTGCGCCGAAACCAACCGGTCTTGGGGTGGAAGAGATGTCGCCGCGGGAAGCTCGTCTCTTGGGGTGGCGCAAGTTCTTGACGCTCGAGCGGGTATCGCATGAGATTGCCGAATATACCCGAATGCTAGAACGTCGCAGGGCAGCCGCGCGGATCGAGCGGCCCATCCGCTCCTTCAACTCGAGGATCTGCTCATGTGATCCCATCGTTTCGCTCCTGAAGAAATGCGGCTATCCCAGACCCACTCGCCTCAAACATACAGCGATTCAAGAACAGCGGCGGCGAGGCTCAGGCCCCACCGCCGCTTGACCTTGACATGTGGCTGCGATCACTCGCTCGCCGCGTCGGTCAACTGTTCCATCACGCGATCCAGGTTGAAGCTCCCCGGTTTCTGTCGGGGTGGGAACTCTGCGAGGCTCTGCAACCAGGACCCGACGTAGTACTGTGCAGGTCCCAACAGGAAAATGTGATTGAACCACCAACGCTCGTAGTCGATCCCTTCGTGGTCGGCAATCTCGAACGGATCAGCACGCAGGTGGAAGATCTTTGGCAATCGCAGTTGCGTGAAGGGCTCTGTCCACACCCAGACACTGTGCGCCCGTTGTTCTTGGAAGACGATCTTCCAGTGGTTGTAGCGCAGGTTCGCCAGGCTGCCGTCGTCGGTCCAGTACAAGAACTCCTTGCGCGGCCACTCCGCCTCACCCTTGAGCGCCGGCAGGAGGTTATAACCGTCCAGGTGGACCTTGTAGCTGCGTCCGATCGCGTCGACACCACCCGCCTTGAGCCTCTCCTTGATGTCGGGCTCGCCGACCGCCGCCAACACGGTTGGCAGGATATCCTCATGCGCGGCTATCTCGTTGATGATGGTTCCCGGCTCGATGACTCCCGGCCAGCGAATCAGGGTGGGCACCCGATAGCCACCCTCCCAGTTGGTGTTCTTCTCACCACGGAAGGGGGTCGTGCCACCATCCGGCCAGGACATTACCTCTGCCCCATTGTCGGTCGAGTACATGACGATAGTTTTGTCTGCGATTCCCAACTCGTCCAGCTTGTCGAGGATCTCCCCAACCATGCCATCGTGCTCCACCATGCCATCGGGGTAGATGCCCATGCCAGTTACACCTTCAGACTCCGGCTTGAGATGGGTCCAGACATGCATACGGGTCGAGTTCCACCACAGGAAGAAGGGCTTGTCTGCAGAGTGGGCACGGTCGATGAAGTCGAGGGCGCCAGCAGTGACCTCCTCGTCGACGGTCTCCATCCGCTTCTTGGTCAGCGGACCGGTATCTTCGATCTTGCCGTCTGCCGTTGATTTGATGACACCCCGCGGACCGAACCTTTCCTTGAAGGGTGTACCGTCCTCGAATACAAAATTCGTCGGATAGTCGGGGTTCTCGGGCTCCTCTTCGGCATTCAAGTGATAGAGGTTGCCCATAAATTCATCAAAACCGTGGTTTGTGGGCAGGTGTTGGTCCCCGTCGCCCAGGTGGTTCTTGCCGTACTGGGCGGTCATATAGCCGTGCTCCTTGAGAAGCCCTGCAATGGTGGGATCTTTCTCGGACATTCCTTCCGGCGCACCGGGAAGGCCGACCTTGAGCAGACCGGTACGGATCGGCGACTGACCGGTAACGAAGGCGGCACGGCCGGCGGTACAGCTCTGTTGGCCGTACCAGTCGGTAAAGAGCGCACCCTCTTTGGCGAGCCGGTCGATGTTGGGTGTCTGGTACCCCATCATGCCGTGGCTGTAGGCGCTGACGTTGAACCAACCGATGTCGTCACCCCAGATGACGACGATGTTCGGCTTGTCCTGGGCCACGGCGACGGCGGCAAGGGATACCAGCATCACCGCTACCGTGACTGACAGAATAGTCTTGTTCCTCAATGCATTCCTCCTTCTTTTGTTTCCGAGTTCCGGAGCTTACCTGTAACAAACCTAGCTTTACAAACGACCAACAGACGGTCTTTGGTCGATTTGAGGGGCGTTACAGTCCACTAGGTGCTCGATGTCGTAGTAGGCCTCGACGCCCACGTTGACCAACTGCATGCCGATCTTGCACAGCTTGCCAGCAGGCCCGCATTCTCCTTTGACAGAAAGACCTCATTGCACATAAACTAGTGCTGCACAGGTTTTCGTGCATTCTTCTTCGAGGAACAAGACTCCATGAAATCGAACATCACGCTCAAGGTGGACTCCGATCTAGTGCGCGAGGCGAAAGTGCTGGCCGCGCGCCGGGGCACCTCGGTCAGTCGGCTGCTTGCCCAGCAGCTCGAGGAGTTGATTCGCCTCGACAAGGCCTATGAGGCGAGTAGGAGACGAGCGCTGACCCGCCTCGAAAAGGGCCTCGATCTCAGGTGGACACCCGCCACAGACCGAAACGAGCTCCATGAGCGATAGGTGCTTCGTCGACACGAATGTGCTCGTTTACGCACACGACCGAGGCTCCGGGAAGAAGCACGCGGTGGCAAGCGAGCTTGTGAAAGAACTCTGGCATGAGCGATCCGGAGTCCTCAGCACCCAGGTCCTTCAGGAGTTGTACGTCAATGTTCGCCGCAAGGCCGAGAAGCCTTTGAGCGCCGCCGCTTCGAGGCGGTTGATCGAGGACTACCTGTGCTGGCAGATTATTGTCAACGACGGCGCAGCCGTGTTGCAGGCACTCGATCTCGAGCAGCGCTACACGATCTCGTTCTGGGACGCCCTCATCGTCCAGGCGGCGAACGGTGCCGGGGTTCGTCTCTTGTACTCCGAGGACCTCAATCACGGGCAGACTTACGGCATGGTCGAGGTCTGCAACCCATTCCTTCGCTAGAATTCACCGGTCGTTGGTGCTACCTGGTGGCATCCTCAGTGCGCTTCGTCCCCTATTCTCACGGCTATTCTGCCATTCTGGTGACTGCGACCAAGGAGAAAATCAAGGGGCGCCCCCCGGGGGGCGCCCAGTTGCTGTTTCCAGAGTGGCTGGCGGACTACTTTGCCGGTGGTGTCAGCTGCTCCATCACTCGATCGATGGTAAAGGTGGCCGCCTCCTGACGGGGTGGATAATCCTTGAAGGTCGCCAGGAACTTACCCACATACGCCTGGGCCGGTACCAACAAGAAGACTCGATCGAGATACCAGTCCCAGTACGTGTTTGAGGTCACCGTCGCCTTTTCGTA
>Ga0255055_10000736_pt1 | contig 24764 bp, 23 predicted proteins | sample JV7_2_27_MG_FD_188633 | JGI IMG/M metagenome (GOLD analysis project Ga0255055, IMG submission 188633) | Seawater microbial communities from Jervis Inlet, British Columbia, Canada - JV7_2_27 | ecosystem: Environmental > Aquatic > Marine > Inlet | place: Canada: British Columbia | collected...
CTATCCCGGAGCGTCGTTCGTACTCTTCCACGGCGGATATCCCTGGTGCCATGTCATAGGCGGCCTGCTTCACAACTACCCCAATGTGCATGCAGATTTGGTCTGGCTGCCCCTCATATCGCCAACCGCAGCGGTTGATTCGCTGCACGAGTGGCTTGAAGTATCCAATTCCATATACCGGCTGGAATGGGGAAGTGACTGCAAGACTCCTGAGGAGAGCTATGGTGCAACGCTTGCCTTCAGGAATGTCCTATTCACCGTACTCAGCCAGAAGATTGAAGCGGGATATTTCGACCTGGACACTGCACTGCAGATCTCACGCCTTATCGGGCTCGAGAATGCAAAAACCCTGTATCTTGGAAAGGAGGGAAAAATATGAAAAATACACTCTCCTGTCTTGTGTACAACCGGCCGGGCGTCCTGGCAAAAATCGCATCAGCCTTTGCACAGGTCGGGATCAACATCTATTCGCTTGCCGCAGGTGAGATTGAGGAGGAAGACAAGACCAGGATGACCATAGTGGTTGATGCCGACGCTGCCACGGTGAAAAAGGCGGAAGAGCATCTGTCAGGGAATCGGGACGTGATCAGGTTTGACGATCTTGCTGAGGATAACCTCATTGCCATGGAGCTCATTCTCATAAAGGTCCGTATTCGGCCGAAGAGCATTCCCCAGATACTTCAGATATCCGAGCTCTTCAATGCGCAGGTTATTGCCGTGTCTGACACCGCCATGGTGCTTGCCCTGCCTTCTGATGAGAAAAAGATAAACGGTCTCGTGAAGATGCTCAAGCCAATCGGCATCATTGAGATGTCACGTTCCGGGCAGATCGCCGTCACATCACCGGATTAGGAGCTTACAAGTGAAGATAAGAAGGGAGTCCGATGATCTGTACCATATGACGGAGGTCCTGGATAGCTGCCGCCGCCTGCAGCCTTTACGGCTTGCCGTATCGCGCCCCTACGACGCTGCCACCCTCATATCCATGGAGAGAGCATGCAGCATGGGCATCGTACATCCTCTGCTGGTGGGGAAGAAGGGACTGATCGTCGAGAAATCGAATCAGCTGGACATCGGGTATAAGAGGTTTGAAATCGTGGACACAGAGGAAGACAGCATACTCGAGGCTACGGCCTCGCTCTTTCACGATCGTGAGGCTGACTTCATCATGAAGGGGTTTGTCGGAACAGGAGCATTCATTCAGGTGCTATTAGACCCGAAATGGAGAATACGAACCGAAGACATACTGAGTCATGTCGGGATGTTTGAGATACCCCATACTGGCAGGGTATTTCTCATGTCCGATGCCGCACTCAACATACTCCCCAACTTCAGCAGAAAGATGGAAATCGTGAAAAACGCGGTGCACACGGCTGCTAGCTTGGGGATTAGAAAGATAAGGGTTGCCATGCTGGCGGCTGTTGAAAAGGTAAAACTGCCTGCAATGCCCGCGACGCGCGATGCCTTTTTAATGAAAAAATTCGCCACCACAGGATATTTTGGACGCTGTGACATCGACGGTCCCTTTGCTTTCGATAATGCCCTGGATACTGAGAAGGCGGACACCAAAGGAATCTCTGGCAGGGTAGCAGGCAGGGCAAACGTACTTATCGTTCCCAATATAGAGACTGGCAACGTCATATGGAAATCCATTACAGTGCTGAACCAGCAGGAGGCTGCAGGAGTGGTGGTGGGAGGAAGCTGCCCCATCGTGCTTCCATCACGATCGGATGACTGGGAAACTAAGCTCAGGTCCGTGCAGTTTGCTCGTCTCCTGCTGAAGAAGGGCTAGGTGGAAAAAGAGATTGCTGTGTTGGGGCAGCATCGCTATATTTGAAGAAATCTAGCTCGGATCGGCTGTATGGTTTATCTTGCGAACGCTGTTCGGCTCATCTTCTCTATTTACATCATACTCATCTTTATCCGTATACTTTTTGCCTGGCTCCGGCCGAACATGTTCAACCCAATTGTCCGATTTGTATACAGGCTCACCGATCCCTATCTGAAGCTCTTTGCCGGTATACGCTTCATACGCATTGGCGCGCTTGACTTGTCGCCTATTTTAGCCTTCTATGTGCTCTACCTCCTGCAGGAACTCCTGTACAATCTCATCCTTCGCGGCCACATCACTCTTCAGTTCTTTGTCATTCTCGCCATCTCATACTTCTTCAGATTTGTCTACTTCATCCTTTTCATCTTCCTTATCACGGTTGCACTGCGTTTTATATTCGGGTTTATCCGGATGAGGGGAAACAACGTCGTCGTTACGGCGATCTACTCTATTTCTGAACCCGCTGTACGGCCATTCAGAAACTTACTGAAGGTGCAGAACCAGAAAAGTTTTGACATAGCCGCACTGCTCTCACTGATCGTCATCATTCTTGCACGATTTATCATACTTCCTAGGCTGCTCGATCTGATTAAGATCCTCATAACAGGAAGCGGCCTGCAATAAATCCTAAGGGGCCTGGAGGAATGCCTGGTGTACAATCTACGTGAACTCGAAGAGAAATACAGAACGCTTGAAAAGGAGCTTCTCAGCCCTGACACGATAGGGGACAAGAAACGGTACACGGAAGCGTCCCGTGAGTTCAATCGTATATCCAAGATTCTCAGTAACGAAAGAAAACTTGGAGAAATCGAGGAGGATATAGCGGAGTACAGTGAGATGCAGAACTCAGCTGATGATGATATGAAGGAGGAAATCACTCAGGAGCTGGACAATCTCAGAGAGGAAAAGGACGTCGTTGAACGACGCATCCTCCTTGCCCTCCTTCCGAACAACCCACTCGATAGTAAAAACATCATCATGGAGATAAGGGCAGGCACGGGAGGGGATGAAGCAGCACTGTTTGCCGCTGATCTTTTCCGCATGTACTCACGTTACTGTGAGCGAAGCAGCTGGAAGGTTGAAATTCTGAACAGCAATGAGATTGGTGTGGGTGGATTCAAGGAAGTAACTTTTAGCATTGCGGGGAAGGGAGTGTACAGCAAGCTCAAATTCGATAAGGGTGTACATCGTGTACAGAGAATACCGGTTACTGAATCGGGGGGGCGTATACACACATCGGCTGTTACAGTTGCAGTGCTTCCCGAGCCGGAAGGTACGGAGATAGAGATTGCAAACGAGGATCTGCGCATAGATGTGTACAGGGCGAGGGGGCATGGCGGACAGCACGTGAACACCACCGATTCAGCTGTTCGTATCACCCACATCCCGACCAGTGTGGTAGTCACCTGTCAGGACGAAAAATCGCAGTTGAAGAACAAGGAGAAGGCACTCAAGGTGCTCAGGGCCCGGCTCTTTGAACAGGCGGAAACCGAACGCAAGAATGCCGAAGCCGCGGATCGAAAGAATCAGGTTGGGAGCGGCGACCGGTCACAACGCATCAGGACCTATAATTTCCCGCAGAACAGGGTCACCGATCATCGTATCGGATTGACGCTCTACAAGCTCGACCTGGTTATGGATGGCGATCTCTCTGAACTCATTGAAGCGCTTACCGAATCAGAGGCACATGAGAGGCTTGCTCAGATAGGGATTGAGCCGTAAACGTCCTGGGGCTCTCAACGTATGTCGTTGGTGGTAATCACTGCACATGTATTGAATCCCGAAAAAAGTGGAGAAAGCATTGCCTGTATTGCTTGGGGACATCCTCGCAAGGGACAGAGAAAAACTTGGGGCGGTTGATCTCTACTATCTCCTGGCCCATGCAGTCGGTAAGAGCAGGGAGTTCATACTCGCACACCCCGAATACAGGGTGGGGCTGCGTTCGCTCATCATGTGGAGGCGATTAAAACGCCGGAGCCTTCGAGGGGTTCCCGCAGCCTATCTGACCGGTGAAAAGGAGTTTTACGGACTTGTTTTCAGAGTAAATCGCCACACACTCATCCCGCGTCCCGAGACTGAGCTTGTAGTGGATGAAATAATCAAGCGGAGTCCCAGCAGCCTGCTCGATATGGGAACGGGTTCCGGCTGCATTGCAGTAGCTGCTGCGCACCATCTCCCGTCGTGCAGGGTCACCGCTGTTGACATAAGCAGAAGGGCACTGTCAGTGGCTGCCCGGAACAGCATGCGGCTGCGGGGTAAAAGCATTACTTTTATACGAAGCGATTATTTCAGCACGCTACCGTCAGGTCGATACGAGATCATCGCTTCAAACCCTCCCTATGTTCGTGAGGGAGACGTCGAGCGGTTGTCACCGGAGGTTGCCGCATACGAACCTTCAGCTGCCCTGTACGGTGGAAAGGATGGGCTTTACGCCTACAGAAGAATATTGGGCAATGCCCGGGATTATCTCACACCTGCGGGTGTACTTGTACTCGAAATCTCCCCTGAGATCAGTGAAGCGGTGCAGTACATGGCCAAACGGTATGGGTACCGGATAGAACAGCTTGCACGGGACCTTGGCAGTCATGAACGGATGATAGTGCTCGCGTCAGGGTGAAACTCTTCGCTGTTCATCAAAGTGTATATCCGGTATATTTACATACACATGGCACCAAAAACCATTCCACAACTGAAAGACTTCATCGATATCGGCCGCTTCGACAGAAGAGACATAGATAGGATGAAACATGCCCTGGAGTATGCATCCCGGGCCCACGAGAATCAGCTCAGGTTGTCCGGTGAGCCCTACATCACTCATCCAATCCATGTTGCAAAAATGCTGTTCGAAATGGGATTCAATTCAGAAGTCATAATTGCTTCGCTTCTGCATGACACTGTTGAAGATACGGGTACCACCCTCGAGCACCTGGGAAAGGAGTTTGGTTCTGAAGTGGCGGATCTGGTCGACGGCGTGACAAAGATTTCGCGGATAAAGTCAGAGAACATCAAACAGCGTCAGGCTGAGAATATACGCAAGATGCTTCTCTCCATGGTCAATGACATCCGCATCATTCTCATCAAACTTGCTGACAAGCTCCACAACATGAGAACCCTGGAGTATCTGGGCAAGGAAAGGTCCGAACGGATTGCACGGGAAACGCTCGATATCTATGCTCCCCTTGCAGGCAGGCTTGGTATGGCCAGAATAAAGATCGAACTGGAAGACCTTGCGCTGAAAACCCTGGAACCGGAGATGTATGAGGATATAAAGGCCCAGGTTGTTCAGAAAAAGGAGATCCGTGAGCGTTATATTGAAAACGTAAAGCGAATTTTACTGAAGGAGTTTGAAGCACACCGCATCGATGCAGTCATATATGGCCGGGTAAAGCATTTTTACAGTATATACAAGAAAATGAAGGACAGTGACAAGGGATTCGACGAGATATACGATCTCTTCGCAATTAGAATCGTTGGCAAGTCAGTGAGGCAGTGCTATGAGATACTGGGTCTTGTGCATCAGCTCTGGATGCCTGGGCGCGGCAGATTCAAGGACTACATAGCCATGCCCAAGACAAACATGTATCAGTCGCTGCACACCACGGTGGTGGGGCCGGAGGGCAAATCCCTGGAGGTTCAGATCAGGACGGAAGATATGGAGGTTGTTGCTGAAGAGGGGATTGCCGCACACTGGGCCTACAAGGAGGGCAGACGGAAACTCAGTGGTGTGGAGAAGGAGCTGCGCTGGCTGAACAAGTTGAAGAACTGGAAAGATAACCTGGACAATCCTTCAGGGTTCATGGAGGATCTGCAGAAGGATCTCCTCATGGAGGAGATCTATGTATTTACCCCCAAGGGGGATGTGATAGAGCTTCCTATCGGTTCAACATCCATCGATTTTGCATATAAGGTGCACACGGAAGTCGGTAATCACTGCATCGGGGCAAAGGCAAACGGCAGGATCATTCCCCTTCGAAGAGCACTTCGCAGTTGTGACGTAGTTGAGATACTGACATCGAAGAATGCAACGCCGAGCAGAGAGTGGCTCGATGTGGTCAGGACCTCACGCGCACGTCACAAGATCAAAACCTTTTTCAGCAAGGTTGACGCCATCAGGGAAGGGGATAAGCATGGGGAGCCCTCAGAGGAGAAAGCGGTCAGGGACCCCAAGAAAACAACCCGACCAAAGGCTGGTAAAGAGGGACCGCCGAAGGATTACCGGCTGGTTGCGCAGGGAGAGAGAAATGTGCAGCTGAACCTTGCGCGCTGCTGCAACCCCCATCCCGGGGACGAGATCATAGGGTATATTACACGCGGGAAAGGTATTACCGTGCATCGCCTGGACTGCAGAAATCTTCGTGCCATCAAGGATTATCAGAAACGCATGATAACAGTAGAATGGGAAGAGAAGACAAGAAAGATCTATACTTTCAGCATACATGCAACTGATCGATCTGGTCTTCTCATGGATATATCAACAGCCATTGCCAACTCAAATGCAAACATCATTGAGTTCCACCTCAAGGCTGATCACGCCGGCCATGTCAAAGCCAGCTGCCGCATTCAGGTTGCAGATGAACAGCAGCTGCGCCTAATTGTGAGTATTATTGAGAATATATCGGAAGTTACCTCTCTCCAATACCGGTAAGACGACATAATCCCTCAAAAAATGTTAAAAAAAAGTAAAGAAATCCGTTGACAATTTTGTAAATACATGTACTATTTAATGAAATTGTGGGGAAATGTGGGTAATTTCCCCATATTGTGGTATATTGTACCTGAAATATACCATTTTTCCGGGTTTTTTCACATATCCTGTCTGTTCAGGACAAGGGCAGCGTGACAGCTATGTTTATTGGCGAATATCGACATACACTCGATGAGAAGGGGCGTATCGCAATTCCGGCAAAGCTGCGATACTCGAAGATCGGCGAGGAGGAGTACTGGGTTGCCACGAAGGGATTCGATCGCTGTCTCTTCGTATATCCTCGGGATGAATGGAGCCATATCGTACAGAAGATAAACGATCGTCTCTCACTGACAAAGAAGGAGGACCGTTCATTCCTCCGCATGTTTATATCCCCTGCCAATGAACAGGCCCTTGACAAACAGGGAAGGATCGCTTTGCCGCAGAGCCTTCGTGAGTATGCCGCCATTGTCCGTGATGTGGTAATACTGGGGGCAATCAAACGTATTGAGGTCTGGAGTGAGGAAAACTGGAATCTCTATCGCGAGGAAAACGAGAAGAGCTTTGATTCACTTGGTGATAAGATTGCAGATCTTGGTCTTTAAGGGGGGACTATGTGGATACATAATCCGGTCATGCTCGAACAGGTCCTCTATTACCTGGATATCAAGCAAAATGACAGCATAGTCGACTGTACCCTTGGAGAGGGGGGACACTCCCTCCGCTTTCTCGAGCATCTGGAAGGAGGAACATTGCTTGGGATCGAGCAGGATGAAGAGATTCTGGGAAGGGCGACCAGGCGGCTTCATGATTATGAGGAGCATTTCATTCCTGTGCGGGACAACTTCTCGAACCTGAAGAGTATCGTGCAGCGTACAATTGGGAGTGGAGTGCACAAGATCTTTTTTGATCTCGGGATTTCCATGTACCACTTCAAGGAGAGCGGCAGGGGCTTTTCCTTTAACCGTAATGAACCCCTCGATATGCGCCTCGATCAATCCAAGCCACTCAGTGCCCAGGATGTTGTCAATTCCTTCAACCGAAAGAAGCTTACAGAGATTATCTGGGCATATGGGGAGGAACGATTTTCAAACCGCATTGCCCATTTCATTGCCTCAGAGCGGGATAAAAATCCCATAACCACTTCAGGGCAGCTCGCCGATATTGTAATGAGGGCAGTGCCGAGGAAGTTTTGGCCAAAGGTAGTGCATCCGGCAACAAAGACCTTTCAAGCCCTGCGAATATTCGTAAACGATGAGATAGAGATCCTGGAAAATGCACTGCGCGACGGCATCGATCTGCTGCGGCCCGGCGGTCGCATATGCGTTATCAGTTTTCATTCGCTGGAGGACAGAATCGTAAAGTCTGTATTCAGTGATCTCAAAAAGGGATGTCACTGTCCGCCCGATTATCCAATCTGCGTGTGCGGTGGAAGGCAGGTTATCAAGGTGTTGACCAAAAAGCCTGCGCAGCCTGATGAAAACGAGGTTGAGAGTAACCCGGCTTCCCGCAGTGCACGTCTGCGTTGTGCGGTGAAGTTGAACACCATCTTACCATCTGTACAGGAAGAGGAGATGAGATTCAGTGCCTAGTCTGTATGACGGTGCAAAGAGAGAGCGTTTCTCCATAATGAGAAGAATGATCAAGCTTACCTGTTTTTTTGCAGTGCTGTTCTTTCTTCTCTTCTGCATTACCTGGCAGAATATGCACATGTTCACCCTGAACAGACGGATCGATGAGCTGACAGTTGACCGTAATGATCTTGAGAGGTCGATTTACCTGAAAAACATGGAACTCGCCGCTCTACAGTCCAGGGACAGGGTGAAGGGCATAGCAACTGAAGAACTGGGTATGATACCCATTACATACAAGGATGTGAAGATCATTGTCCATGAACCGTGAGGGGCCCACTGAAACAGCTGGAAATTCAGATGCTGAAGGTGCTTCATGCAGCGAGTTGAACTTGGTGAACTGTTGCGGGGTGTTGGGCTCGAGTTTGTCAGCGATAGATCGGGCCTGGAACAGTGCTCGATTTCATCTTTGTCAACTGATACTCGGTCTTTGAAGAAGGGGGATCTTTTTCTGGCGATTCCTGGAGAGCAGCATGACGGGCACTCCTTTGTGGGCGAAGCTTTGAGCAGAGGAGCATCGGGTGTGCTCTTTGAAATAGGGAGAAAAGCGGATCTTCAAAAGCAGATAGATGGGTCGCCCAAAACGCTCTTTGTTGGAGTGGCCGATACACGGAAGGCCCTGGGAAGCATGGCTCGTAACTATGCCCAGAAGTTCAAACTCATCAAATGTGCCCTTACGGGTTCGGCAGGAAAGACCACAACCAAGGGCCTGATCCATGCTGTACTGTCGCAGAAGTTCAGAGTTGTTGCGAATGTTCAGAGCTACAACAACGACATCGGCGTGCCGAAAACCCTTTTGAAGGTTGATCGCAGCACACAAATCCTGGTGCAGGAGATTGGTACCAATCACCCCGGAGAGATCGCCTATCTCGCGGACCTGGTACAGCCTGACTGTGCACTGGTCACCAACGTCGGACCGGCGCATATAGGTTATTTCGGTTCTGTTCGAAAGATTGTACGTGAAAAGAGGGAGCTGTTGAGGTCACTGAGGGGTAACGGAACAGCCTTTGTCAATGTGGAAGACTCCTATGCCGGAATGCTGATGAGAGGGGTGAGAGCCTCAATTGAGACATTCGGTCTCAGGAAAGGCAGCACCTTTCCTGATCGCATTATTAAAAGGGGCGTTGATTTTACCGAATTCATACTTGGGGGTCAGACAATCAGGGCACGAGTGCTTGGAACCCATGGCGTACTCAATGCAATTGCAGCCGCTGCAGTGGGGAAGCATTTTGGGTTGTCTGTCAATGAGATTAAAAGGGGAATTGAAGCATTTGAGGGGGAATCGGGCAGAGGTCTTATTCATCGGCATGGAGGTGTGACCTTTGTAGATGAGAGCTACAATGCCAACCCCCTTTCCGTTTCCGCTTCTCTTGCCTATCTGGGGGGGATGGAAACAGCAGGAAGAAAGATTTTTGTCTTTGCCGATATGCTCGAGCTGGGAAGGAGCTCCAACCGATACCACAGAGAGGTGGCGCGGGAAGTACTGAAACGGGGAGTTGATATTGTGTACACCTATGGTGAGAAGGCCGCAATCACATCAGCCCAATGCAGCGCTTCCGGGCATCGCAAGGTCTTACACTTCGATGATGTCGATACACTCGGCGTACAGCTTGGCAAAGAGATCGTAGAAGGAGACGTTGTTCTTGTGAAAGGCTCACGGGCCATGGGGCTTGAACGGGCCATTCAGCCCTTTGTCTAAATAGTACCTGGGAGGGGAACTTGTTTTATCATTTTCTGTACCCGCTCTACGATACATTCTTCGCATTCAATGTCTTTCGCTACATCACCTTCCGTTCTGCCTATGCAACCATAACCGCGATGCTCATCTGCTTCCTCTTTGGACCGCCTATTATCAAGAGGTTGCACCAGATAGGAACGGGTGAACAGGTCAGAGAGTACACACCGAGCTCCCATGAGAAGAAGGTGGGGACCCCATCCATGGGAGGAATAATCATACTCCTTGCCATTCTGGTTTCGGGTGTTCTCTGGGGCAATCTGTCTAATCGATACACCATCCTGGTTCTTGCCTCTACCCTTGGATACGGTGTGATCGGCTTTCTCGACGATTACCTGAAGTTTGTGAAAAAGAGCTCCAAGGGGCTGCACGCACGGTTCAAGCTCGTTACCCAGCTCGTTATCTCAGCTGCTGTTACCATCTACATATACTTCGAGCCCGGGAGGAGTGCCGAGACAACTCTCCTGTATATTCCCTTTGTGACCCGGCCTATTATAGACATGTCCTTTTTTTACATTCCCTTCGGCATGCTTCTACTGGTCGGGTTTTCCAATGCGGTCAATTTGACAGACGGCCTCGATGGGCTTGCCATCGGTCTTATCATATTCGTTGCCGCCGCCTATGCAGGGCTGAGCTATCTGACCGGTCACGTGAAGATTGCGGAGTACCTCCGAATTCCCTATATACCTGACAGCGCAGAACTGACCGTATTCTGTATGAGTCTGCTCGGTGCAGGAGTCGGCTTTCTCTGGTTTAACGCTCATCCGGCAGAGGTGTTCATGGGAGACACGGGGTCGCTTTCACTGGGTGGGGCCATTGGTCTTGTGGCAATGCTTGTGAAGAAGGAGATACTGCTGTTTCTCATCGGCGGGGTGTTTATTGCGGAAACGCTCTCAGTCATCATACAGGTTCTATCATATAAGATGTTCAAGAAAAGGGTTTTTTTGATGTCCCCGCTTCATCATCACTTCGAATTGAAGGGGTGGTCTGAATCGAAGATCATCGTCAGGTTCTGGATTGTGGGTGTAATGCTGGTGCTTGTTGCCCTGAGTACCATAAAGATCCAATGATTGGCCGCACAGCGGCCAATCATTATTGAGGTCGCGAAGCGACCGACCTACAATGATTGAGTGGGTGAGCGGCCGAAGGCCGCGACCAAGTGAGCGAGTGAATGAAACCTGAGGTCTTGAGTCACAGACAGCTTTGGATTATGAAGAGGGAGAGAACCGGAGAGATGGACTATGTGCTTTTTTCCCTTGTTCTCATCTTCTTCGGTCTCGGCATTGTCATGGTTTTCAGTGCCAGCCTCAACGAGGGTCTGAAGCTCGATGACTCGTCCTATTTCCTCAAGCGACAGATTGTCTGGGCCCTTATATCCTATGTCTCCTGTGCGCTTTTCATGTTCATCGATTGCCGGGTTCTGGAGAAAACCGTGAAGCTGCAGGTGTGGGGTGTCTTTGTGCTGCTGCTTCTGCTTTTCTTTCCTCCGTTCAGAGAAGCAGGCATAGTCCATTCCTCGCGTCGATGGTACCGTTTTCTCTCGGTTGGTTTTCAACCATCAGAGTTTGCGAAGATCGTCCTCATAGTCTATCTATCCTCAGTGCTCTCAAGGAAGGGTGAGCGTATTGGAGATTTTTACAGGGGATTTCTGCCGCCCTTTCTTGTAACAGCGGTTTTTGCCTTTCTCATATTTCTTGAGCCCGATTTTTCGACTGCCTTCGTTCTTTTCTTTATCGCCATACTCATGTTCTATATTGCCGGCATACAAATTTTCTCGATAATTGCGCTTTTTATGGTGAGTATACCTGCAATGATTCTTATGGTGAGCGGGAAGAGCTATCGTCAGGAGAGAATAATCGGTTTCATCAATCCCTGGGGTGACCCCACAGATAAGGGATATCAGATCATACAGTCATTCAAGGCCTTTGCATTCGGTGGGTTTACGGGCGTAGGGTTGGGCAGAAGTGTACAGAAAATGCGGTATCTTCCCATCCCCCACACTGACTTCATATTTGCAATAATAGCTGAGGAACTCGGGTATCTGGGGGTGCTGGGCGTCATAGCACTTTACATGCTCCTTGCATACAGAGGCTATAGAATAGCCTATGCACAGGTTCGTCGATTTGAGTTCCTGCTTGCCTTTGGCATCACGTCTCTCATTGTCTGGGAGGCGGTTTTCAATATTGCTGTGGTGACAGGTCTGATACCGTCAACGGGGATAAGTCTTCCCTTTCTCTCCTATGGCGGATCGAGTCTGCTCGCAAATTCGATCATGATGGGTATACTGCTCAACCTGTCGCGAAACCGTGGACGGATTGAAAAGGTTGAAAAGAATCTGGCGGATGCTGAGATATGATTTCAACTCAGAAGAGTTCGGTCCGTACAAAACGGGTCGTCAGGGTCATACTCATAGCACTCATCACCATGCTTATGGCTCTGATGCTTCTGAGAGTCGGGCTGGAAATAGCCGGGCAGGCCATTCTTCCGGTCAAAACAGTGCAGATATTCGGCAACAGATATATGTCGAGTCGAGAGATTCTTTCGCTATTAGACCTGGACTTTGGTACTTCCATAATATTCCTCAACCTGGAGACGGCGAAGGAGCGGTTGAGGAGTGACAACAGGGTACGGGTTGTGCAGATGGTGAAGGTTTATCCTGATACGGTGAAGGTTCATATCCGGGAAAAGGACACAGCGGCGATTCTCGGTTTGGGGGAAGAGAGACTTTTGATCAGTGAAGACGGCACTATACTTGCTCAGGCTGCGGATGATCGAGGTTATTCTGATTATCCTTTCATTTCACTTTTATCGAAACATGACGATATTAAAATTGGAAATCCAGTTAACAACTTTCTTGTACTGAATCTGCTGGATGCGGCTATTCATTTCAAGAGGCAATATCCGGAATTTGCGGTTCGTATAGAATCGTTTGCTGTTGATGATTCCGGTGCCTGGGTTCTTTTAAATGACCCCCTATACCGTATTTTTTTGGGAAATGAAGTGGATACCGGCAAGCTGAACAGGCTCCGTGCCCTTATGTTTGTACTTGATCAGTCCCGGGATTATAAAAAGGGCACGAAAGGGACGGTGCACATTGACATGAGTGGTTCGCATGCAGCGGTGAGGGAAGGGGACAATGATGAGTTACGATGACGATGTGATTGTGGGACTTGATATTGGCACCACCAAGGTCTGTGCAATAATCGGAAGGATTAATGAGTATGAAGGTGTGGATATAGTAGGTGTCGGCGTGTCGCCTTCAAGGGGTCTGAGGAAGGGCGTCGTGGTTAACATTGAGTCCACCGTAAACTCTGTTGCCACTGCAGTCGAGAAAGCAGAGCTCATGGCAGGCATTGAAGTAAAATCTGTTTTTGCAGGCATCGCCGGCGGCCACATTGAAGGGATAAACTCTCGTGGAGTCGTTGCCGTTTCTGCGAGAAACAGAGAGATATCTGAGCTGGAAGTCGAACGGGTGATCGATGCGGCCAAGGCCCTTGCCCTGCCCATGGAACGGGAGGTCATCCACGTCATCCCACAGGAGTTCGTCATCGACAATCAGGATGGTATAAAGGACCCTATAGGGATGAGCGGCGTTCGTCTTGAAGCAGAGGTGCATATCGTGACAGGTGCGGTGGCTTCGGCTCAGAATATTGTCAAGAGCGTCAACCGCGCAGGCTATGCTGTAAATGATATCGTTCTCGAACCGCTGGCATCAGCCATGGCGACTCTGAAGGATGATGAAAAGGAACTGGGTGTGGTGCTCATCGATATTGGAGGCGGCACCACCGATGTGCTCATATACCTCAACGGCAGCATATGGCACACCAATGTTCTTGCCATGGGTGGCAATCACGTCACCAATGATATCTCAATCGGTCTCCGTACACCGGTGAATGCTGCAGAGGAGATCAAGCGCAGGTGGGGGATTGCGTTGTCAGGGCTGGTTGAACCCGATGAGATAATCGAGGTACCCAATGTGGGAGGCCGAAACCCGAGCCGTATGCCTCGGCAGATACTTGCCGAAATCATACAACCGCGCATGGAAGAGGTTTTCTTCCTCGTCAAGGAGGAGCTGGATAAGAAGGATTTTAAAGAGCTGCTTGCCGGAGGTATTGTACTCACCGGTGGCGCCTCTCAGCTTGAAGGGTGTGAGAAGCTTGCCGAAGACGTATTCGGGATGCCTGTCAGGATTGGCATACCTGCCGGCATTAACGGGCTGGTTGAGGAGGTTGCATCACCTGAATTTGCCACAGGAGTGGGACTTGTGCAGTACGGCATCAAGGCACTGCCCGAGAGCTATATGGAAAATAGGGGAGCAGGTCTCTTTAACAACATTAAGCACAGGATGTCTAACTGGTTGGGAGAATTTTTCTAAACATACAGGGGAGGGGACTATCATGGAGTTTGAAATTGTAGACGAGACGGTATTGATGAATAAGATCAAGGTAATCGGTGTTGGTGGAGCCGGTTGCAATGCGATCAACCGTATGTTTGATGTCAATCTCAGGAATATTGAACTCATTGCGGCAAATACCGATCTGCAGTCATTAAATGCCAGCAAGGCGCCCATCAAGCTTCAGATAGGAGAGGCTCTTACAAAGGGACTGGGTGCTGGTGCGGATCCGGAAGTGGGCGAGAAGGCCGCTCTCGAAGACAGGGAGAGATTATTCGAGATACTCCAGGGCTCGGAGATGGTGTTCATCACAGCCGGAATGGGGGGCGGTACCGGCACAGGTGCAGCTCCTGTCGTCGGATCTGTTGCCAAGGAGATCGGTGCTCTGACAGTGGGTGTGGTGACAAAGCCCTTTCATTTTGAGCTCGAGCGCAAGATGGAGATCGCCGAGGAGGGAATAGCCAAACTTATGGAGGTTGCGGATACGCTGATCATACTCCCCAATCAGCAGCTTTTGGAAATCATCGATAAAAAAACCCCGATGATGGAAGCGTTTCGTATTGCAGACGATGTGCTCCGACAGGGCGTCCAGGGCATATCAGACCTTATAACCGTAGCGGGTGAAATCAATATCGATTTTGCAGACGTCAAGACCATCATGAATATGTCCGGCGGGGCACTGATGGGTACCGGTATCGGCAAGGGAGACAACAAGGCCCTTGAAGCGGCACAGATGGCCATCAACAATCCCCTCCTTGAAGATGCCACCATTGATGGTGCAAGGGGTATACTCGTCAATGTATCTGGAAGTCCCGATCTCTCACTCTTTGAATACGATGAAATTGTAAAACTTATCACCAACACGGCATACAATGAAGCCATGATAATTGCCGGGATGGTAATCGACCACTCAATGAGCAATGAGGTAAGGGTTACCGTCATTGCCACCGGATTTTCAAAGACTGTAGGCATAGAGGATAATGGTGATGGCTCCAAGAGCTTCGAGGTCTATCCTTTAAAAGACTTTGAACCCAAACGACAAAAACCCCCCGTACCAAGGGAGCTCCCGATTATCGATACGACCAATTTGAAACGCAGATTCGGTGAGGATGACTACGATGTTCCCGCTTTTCTGAGGAGAAAAGCCGATTAGGAAGGTTACACGCGAACGGTTCCTGTTCACCTATCAAAAGACCGGCAGATTCAGGGTGGCCGTCTGCTATCCCAACTCCTACTACTCCGGCATGAGCAACCTGGGGTTTCAGAGCCTTTTTCACCGTCTCTCTCTCTTTCATGGTCTGCAGGTTCACCGCTTCTTCATTGAACGGGACGGTATGCTTCAGTCACCTGACCGGTCAGGCAAATACAACAATGTATTGAAGACCTACGATGCACTGCTCTTCTCTGTTTCCTTCGAACTCGACTACATGCACATGCTCAGCATGCTTACGTCCTCCAGCATACCCATGGAAAGGGAGGAGCGTATTGACGGCCGTCCTCTGATCATTGTCGGAGGTGTTGCTGTCACTGCAAACCCGAATATACTGAGCCCCTTTGCGGACATACTCTATCAGGGTGACATGGATTGCGGCCTTGATGATCTCTTATCCATCCTGGTTGAGAATGAATTCAGATGCAGTGAAACTGTGATTGAGAATCTATCACATGTCAGGGGAGCCTATGTGCCTTCGGTGCATGGTCAGTTGCCGGTAGAAAAGGCAACGCTCCCCGTTATAGACGAACCTGCGCATACTGTTGTGTTGACGGGGAATACCGAATTCTCCAATATGTTTCTCATCGAGATAGGGAGGGGGTGCAGGAATAGCTGCACGTTCTGTATGACCAGATGTGTGCACAGGCCGCTCAGGAGTGTTGAGGGAAAGGTTGTGGTCGGAAGGTCTGAGATGGCACTGGGCTTGACCAAAAGGGTTGGCCTTATTGCCCCTGTTCTGACCGACCATGAAGAGCTTACCGGGATTGTGGGGCAGCTGAACGATATGGGCATGACTGTCTCTTTCTCATCTCTCAGAGCGGACGATTTCAACGAAGACATCGCAGGGCTTCTCAAGGACAATGGGCAGACTACGGTTACCTTTGCACCGGAAACCGGTTCTGAAAAACTTCGCAGAAACATCGGCAAGCTGCTGAAGGATGATGCTCTTTTAAACGCGGTTGGCACTGCACTTGAGTATGGCATTCGCCGCATCAGGTACTATTTCATTATTGGTCTTCCCGGTGAGACCACCCATGACATAGAAGCCGTGGTGGAACTGGTGGCAAAGACCACAGATCTGTTTCCTCTTCGCGGTGCACAGCTCATTTTGAGTATTAATCCATTTGTTCCGAAGATGGGCACTGCCATGGAATCTGAGCGTCTCCGTTCCATGGAATATTATGAGGCTGTCCGTTCGTCCATAATGGGTGACCTGAGCGGATTAAAAGGAGTGAGCTTGCGATTCGAGTCATTTAAAAAGCTTCATCTGCACTATTACCTTTCAATTGGAGACCACCGGATAGGAAGGCTGCTTGGTCAATGCATACTGAAAGGCTCAATGAAAGGCTTCCCATCGACTGCTGCTGAGATTATGGGATATTGAAATGGATATAAAAACAGAAAAGAAAAACATTCTCCTCGCCCGGTTTCTCGACTATCTCTACCTGGAGAAAAACCTGTCAGGCAACACCATATCTGCATACAGGCAGGACCTTCGCCTCTTTTTCGACTATGTTGAAAAAAACTTGGGCAAAGCCGTGCTCGACATAAGGAGACGGGATGTTATAGAGTATTTGGCCTTCTGCAGGAAAAAAGGACTGAACCACCGTACCACTTCCCGTTATCTCTCCTCTATTCGTGCATTCTACAGGTTTTTCGTGGACGAGAATGAGGCGGTGAGTGACCCTACCGTGTATATCAGTTCACCGAAATCCATTGTGAATCCTCCCGAATATCTGACCCTGGAAGAGATCGATCGACTGCTCAGCATGCCTGATGAGGGCTCTGTGTTGGGATTTCGAGACAAGACCATGCTGGAGATCATGTATTCATGCGGGCTTCGTGTTTCTGAAATCACCGAACTGCTGATCAGGAGTGTCCGTTTGGATGAGCGGCTCATACTCGTGTTCGGCAAAGGGAGAAAGGAACGTATCGTTCCCTTCGGTGACCGAGCGTATGACCTGTTGAGCAGGTACATAGAGTGGAGCAGGGTTGAGCTTTTAAAAGAGCGGCTGAATGATGCACTCTTTTTAAACTTTCGTGGCGAACCGCTGGGTAGAAAGGGATTGTGGAAAATAATCAAGGGGTATGCCCGTGGGAGCGGAATCACAAAGAACATCAAGCCCCACATACTGCGTCACTCTTTTGCCACTCACCTCATTCAGAATGGTGCTGACCTGAGAATTGTACAGGAACTTTTAGGTCACGCCGATATATCAACAACGCAGATCTATACACACCTGGATCGTGGAACCCTTATCGACATGCACAACAAATATCATCCGCTCCAGAAGGGCAATACCTGATATGTTTGATCTGAAACGTCTTGAGTATGGAAAGGTACTTCGCATTCTTTCGGACTTCTGCGTGTCGGATTATTCGAAGGAAAAAGTCCGCCACATAACGCCTGTAGGCAGAGCTGAGGAAATCAAGCAGCTCTTCGAGGTTGTCCTTGAGTTTCAGCAGGCCATTGAGCATGATTGTGTATTCACACAGCCGGCATTTCATCGTATGGAGGACTGCCTCAACAGAGCAGCAGTTCAGCGCAGCTCGTTGAACATCGAGGATTTTGTGCAGATCCATGAAAACCTGCAGGCTGCATCCACATTAAAAAGACAGTGTAAGAAGTTCAGTGATGAAGTGCCGCTTCTTCATGCCAGAATGAAAGAAATAGTGATCCCTGCAGAGGTTTTGAGGTCCATAGATTGCAGCATCGACTCCCACGGCGCTGTGAAGGATGATGCAAGTGCCCGCCTCGAGGAGATACATAGCAATCTGAGAAATGTGCGCAGCAGGATCGAGAACCTTCTGGGTCTCTACCTCAATGATGCTGAAATGAAACGCTTCTTTCAGGAACGTCACATAACCCTGAAGAATGACCGCTACGTTGTCCCGTTGAAACAGAACTTCAAGGGCCGTATCCCCGGCGTGGTGCACGCCCACTCGGGGAGTGAACGGACAGTCTTCGTGGAACCCTTTTCCGTGGTGGACAGCAACAATGAACTGAGGCGGCTGAACAGTGAACGGGAGCTGGAGATACACCGTATACTTGTTTCACTGACCACCTCTGTTCGGAAGCAATCAGATACTATACGTGCTGTTCAGGATGCCCTTGCCGATTTCGATATTCTTATGGCGAAGTGCAGATTCATGGAAGAGTTTTCCTGCGCCATCCCCGAATGCGTTGAGGAGAGACGAGTCGAACTCAGAAGAGCAAGACATCCACTCATAGGAGAAGAGGTCGTACCCATAGATCTTGCAATGGGTGACAAGATAACCGCTCTTGTCATCACGGGTCCGAATACCGGCGGTAAAACAGTTGCGCTTAAAACCCTTGGCCTTATGGTCATGCTTGGACAGTCGGGTATTCCCGTACCTGCCGCCTCTATGCGATCATGTGTGTTTGATGCTGTATTCTCCGACATAGGTGATGAGAGCTCGATCGAGCAGTCTCTATCCACATTTTCCGCCCATATTAAAAATATACATGAAATCATACGCAAGGCCGGTGAGCGAAGCCTCGTGCTCATCGATGAGCTCGGCGCCGGCACAGACCCCACAGAGGGGGGAGCGCTTGGCGCCGCCATACTTGATTATCTTCTGGAAAGAAAGATCATGACGGTTGTGACCACCCATTTCAGTTTCATTAAAATGCACGCGTTGGCCAGATCTGAAGCGGAGGTGGCATCTGTCGAGTTTGATCCTGTTACCTGCAGGCCAACCTACAGGCTCGTCATGGGAGTGCCGGGCAGGAGCAATGCGCTGGAGGTAGCTCGGAATCTTGGACTCGAGGCTGAGATTCTCGGTCGTTCGAGGGAATATGTTGGAGATGAGTCTCAGTCCATGGATGGTATTATCAAGAAGCTTGCAGCCATGGAGCAGGAACTCTCCAGGCGTGAGCAGGCGGTGGAAGAACGACAGGGTGAGCTCGATCAACTGATGGAACAGTATCGGGAGAATCTCAGCAAGCTCCACATCCGCGAAAAGTCCCTGGGTTCAGAGATCAAAGAGGAGTTCGGCAAACTCCTGCAGGAGTATCGGAAGCGGTTGGAGCAGAGTATAAAGCGAATCAGGGAGGATGGAGGGTCACGACCCGCAATTGTTGCCGGCAGGGACACCATTGAGGAGGTTAAGGAGGATTTCACCGTTTTCGCAGAAGGCATAGAGAGTGAAGAGGGGAGGAAGCTCAAAGAGGAGGAGCTGAAAGCTGCCTGCGATCTGGAAATCGGCGACCTTATCACGGTCGAAACGTCCAAGGGCGGTACTGTACAGGGGAAGGTGGTTCAGCTCACAGGAGAGCGTGTGACGCTCCTTGCAGGTTCGCTTCGCCTTACAGCTGATATTGGCCGCGTGCAGAGGGTTGTACGTGGAGACAAGGAGCACAGGCAGACATGGAACTTCACACCGGAAGTATCCCGGCCCCGGTTGTATGAGTGCGACATTCGAGGTATGCGCCTTGAGGAAGCAATGGAAGAGGTCAATCATTTTGTGGACAATGCCGTATTGCACAACCTTGGAAGTGTCTCCATTATCCATGGATTGGGAACAGGTGTACTCCGTGAGGGAGTGCAGAAGGCGCTGAGAGCTCACAGGGAGGTTTCGCATTTCGAATATGCACGACCTGAACAGGGCGGCTATGGGTGCACGATCGTCCAGCTGCGGGTATAGCGGGTAAGACTCCGGGTTGAGAATTTTATGAAATCCATCTATACTGAGATAAGCCTTCAACGGTGTCAGCATAAAAGGAAGCAAGAATGGATGAACGCTATTGGGACAGGGCCTTTGAAACCATGCCCCGAAGTGATCTGGAGAGTCTGCAGCTTTCCAGAATCAACAACACACTATCTCGAGCTGGACTCTCGAAACATTACAGAGAGAGGTTGCCCGCATCCCTTTCAAGCCTCGATGATGTAAAGAAGCTTCCCTTCACAGAGAAGAAGGATCTCAGGAATGGATTTCCGGATGGGTTTTTGAGCAGCCCCCTGGACCATATTGTCCGGCTGCACTCCTCGTCGGGCACAACGGGGAGAGCCACAGTGGTATATCATACGAGGAGCGATATTGATCACTGGTCTGAGCTGGTTGCCCGGAGTATGTACATGACGGGTGTTCGACAGGACGATGTCTTTCAGAACATGATGGGCTATGGCCTGTTTACCGGAGGCCTTGGCATGCATTACGGATCTGAGAAACTTGGTTCACTGACCATACCAGCTTCATCCGGTAATTCGAAGCGTCAGATCAAGCTGATGCAGGATTTTGGAACAACGGCGCTGCATATCACGCCGAGCTATGCGCTGCATCTATATACGATCTTTGAGGAGGAAGGGATTGATCCTCGGAAGGACCTGAAACTAAAGATAGCTTTTCTGGGTGCTGAGCCCTATTCAGAGGAGACGAGAAAGAAGATAGAGAGCCTCTACGGTATGCGGGCGTTCAACTCCTACGGTCTTTCAGAGATGAATGGACCCGGTGTGGCTTTTGAATGTGGGGAGCAGCATGGTATGCATCTCTGGGAAGACAGCTATCTCCTTGAAATCATCGATCCTGTTACTGGAGATGTGCTGGAAGACGGGCAGGAGGGTGAGCTCGTTCTTACCACGCTGCAGAGGGAAGGGATGCCGATAATCCGGTACCGAACCGGAGACATCACTACTGTGTATACCGGTGCCTGCCCCTGCGGGCGTACACACAGACGCATATCGCGAATCAAAGGCCGAAGCGACGACATGCTCATCATCAAGGGCGTCAATATCTATCCGATACAGGTTGAAAAGGTCCTCATGAATATACCGGAGATAGGACACAACTATGTGATCGAACTTGACAAGGTTGAGTATCTCGACACCATGAGGATAAAAGTTGAGGTCGTGCAGGAGATATTTCATGGAAATATAGGCGAACTGGAGAGTCTCAAACGAAGAATCGTTGAGGAATTGAAGAATGAGATACTCATCCGGCCTCAGGTCACCCTTGTTGAGCCAAACTCGCTTCCCAAAAGCGAGGGAAAGGCCGTACGGGTGGTGGACCACAGGGTCAAAGCTGTATAGTAACCGATGCTGAACATCAGGTACTATACGGAGTTAACTGCATAGCAGCTGACGCTGACAGCAGCTAGCATTGTTACTCAGAGTTGATAGGGGAGAGACGCGCCATGGCATCCCAGGTAACGGTTTTTGTGGAAAACAAACCAGGCAGGATTTCCAGGATAGCCCGTAAACTGAGTGAAGAGGGCATCAATATCAGGGCAATAACCATATCAGACATGGGAGAATACGGTCTCATCAACATCATTTGCAACGATCCGGAAGGAGCGGCAGAGGCGCTCGCGGGTGACGGCTTCAGCGTTTCCAGAAAGCATGTCATCGCCATCATCATTGAGGACAGACCGGGCGGACTGGCCGATATAACGGAGTACCTGCACAGTAATGAGATCAATGTGAGCAATGCCTATGGGTTTATACTGCAGCAGAGAGCCAAGGCTGTACTCATTCTCGAGGTCGACGATTATCAGAAGGCAGAGAAGTTGATAAGGAAGGGCGGTTTTCATACACTAACCATGAAGGAGCTGCATAACCTGTAATTTCTGCCGGGCATCGCCGATGAAAGAGAGACTTCCAGCAGACGTATTCATGATTCCTGCCCTGTTGATCAGGAAGGGGTTTTACACTGACAGCTACTTCAACAGGACAAGGGAGATCCTTGTTCGAGACAGCAATCATGCGAGGGTTCTCATGCAGGTTTTCTGCCGCGGCGACGGGGTGCTCTGCGGTATTGACGAGGCCATTGCCATTGTGAGGCAGTGCGCTGATAATGGTGAGCGTATACTGCTCCATGCACTTCAAGATGGTGACAGGGTCCATAAAAGGGAAACCGTACTCACCATTGAAGGTGAGTACGCCCATTTCGCCCATCTGGAAACGGTCTATCTCGGTGTACTTGCGCGGGGAACATCAATTGCCACCTCGGTTCATGAAGTGGTGCAGGCGGCAGGTGACAGAACAGTACTGTTCTTTTCTTCGCGTTTCGACCATTACACCGTGCAGAGCTTTGACGGATATGCCGCACACATCGGCGGCGCACATGCAGTTTCAACCGATGCAAATGGCTCTTTTATGGGAAAAGCGGGTGTGGGCACCATTCCTCATGGTCTCATTGCAGCCTATGGCGGCAACACCCTGGAGGCGTGCAAGGCCTTTCGAAAGCATGTACCCGAAGAGATAGATCTCATTGCACTTGTGGATTTTTCCAACGACTGCATTGGAACGAGCCTTGAGGTGGCCCGTCATTTCGGCCGCAAGCTCTGGGGCGTTCGTCTGGACACCGCGGATAATCTTCGTGATGTTTCCGTTACGGGCAGCGGCGCCGACTCCTTCGGGGTAAATCCTGAACTCGTGTCCACGCTCAGAGACGTCCTCGATAGGGAGGGCTTTCCCTGGGTACGCATTGTGGTGAGCGGCGGTTTCAACAGGGAAAAGGTCGAGCGGTTTGTGAAGCTGAACGTCCCCTTCGATGCCGTGGGTGTTGGATCCTCCTTCTTCAGCAGGAAGATTGATTTTACTGCCGATGTGGTGCAGGTAAACAATAAACCCATTGCCAAAACGGGGAGATCATTCAGACCCAACCCTCGAATGAAAAAAGTGTAGTGAAGGATTGACAAAGGTACTGTTTTACGTTATTGTCGGGAGTAATGTTTTTTTGAATCGGGGCTGAAAACAAGCCCGTGAGGAGGAGAGTATGGCTGAGGCAAAGATGCCGCATCCCGGACATGAGGAGCACCTCTGCTACCTGCAGAACGTGGGATTCCTCCTGAAAAACTGGGATGATTATAGAAGTTTGGTTAAGAATGGCAAGTATATCTGCAGAGCATGTGGAAGGGTTGCGGAGAGTGAATCCAATCTCTGCGTTCCTGAGGAACTCTAGACATATCAGGTGTGGTTCTGCAACTGTTTTAAGTACTTGGTACAACCTGCAACGGTCCTCGCTGGGGAAAATCAAGGAAAGGGTGAACGAAGGGGGCTTATATGGCTGATTTGTCGACACGATACATGGGCTTGGAACTGAAGAATCCTCTGATGGTTGCAAGCTGCAGCCTCTCAAAGGACGCTGACGGGATAAAGAGGCTGGCCGATAACGGAGCTGGCGCAGTTGTTGTCAAGTCGCTATTCGAGGAGCAGGTTCAGAAGGAGGTTGTGGAGGATCTGGAACAGCATATAGGGCCCACATGGCATGCTGAAGCCTATGACTATGTGAACAAGATGGGCATGGAATTCGGACCCGATGTGAAGCTCAAAATCATCGAAGAGGCCAAAGGGGCAGTTGATATACCTGTTATTGCTTCTCTGAACTGTGTCACCACGAAATGGTGGAAGGGCTATGCAAAGCAGCTTGAATCTGCAGGTGCCGACGGCATCGAACTGAACATAAGTTATCTATCCAGTGATGTGAAGATGAAGGGAAGCGATGTTGAAGGCCTCTATTTCAAGATCCTCGACAGGGTGAAGGGAACGGTGAACATTCCCGTTTCAATAAAACTTGGACCTTTCTTTACCTCCTTTGCAGAGTTCGCCTATGACCTTTGCAGCAGGGGTGCCTCCGCACTTGTACTTTTCAACCGCTTTTATCAGTTCGATATTGACGTGGAGAAGGCCGCTATCAAGACAGGCAATCCACTGAGTGATCCCTCGGAGACAAGCCTTCCTCTACGCTGGGTTGCGCTTCTGTCCAACAGAGTTGCGGGTGATATAGCCTCCTCAACGGGCATACACTCCGCTGAGCAGGTGATCAAGCACGTGTATGCAGGCGCAAATGCTGTACAGCTCTGTTCAGTACTCTATGAGAAAGGAGTGGATCAGCTGCAAAAGATCGGGGAGGACATTGAGAACTGGATGAAAGCCCACAAGGTTAAATCTCTCGAAAGTATCAGGGGAAAACTCAGCCTTGAGGAGAGCGACAAGCCGGAGCTATACTCACGTCTGCAGTATATCAAAGCGCTGGTGGGGATTGAGTAGTCTTAGGATTCCGGTATTCTTCAAGGCAGCAGGTATCTGAAACCTCCATTCGGCCGTGAAAAAACGGCATATATCAATCAGTACAGGAACTTCCCAAAGGCCCACCGATATTTCCTTCCTCACCGATGGAAGAGGCATTACATTGAAAGTAGAATGATATTCTGACAGGAGAAGAAGGGCATGATAGATAACAACAGTATTCTTGAAAGAATTGAACAAATCATACTCAAGGGTGTTGACAGGAAAGACAGGCCGGGACCCTTTGC
>Ga0255055_10000738_pt1 | contig 24737 bp, 48 predicted proteins | sample JV7_2_27_MG_FD_188633 | JGI IMG/M metagenome (GOLD analysis project Ga0255055, IMG submission 188633) | Seawater microbial communities from Jervis Inlet, British Columbia, Canada - JV7_2_27 | ecosystem: Environmental > Aquatic > Marine > Inlet | place: Canada: British Columbia | collected...
GAGGAGTGAGCATCGTCCCAACATTCTGTCGCAGTGGTATGCCGCCAACTCTCAGTTCCTAGATTCGGTGAAGCTGGTGGAGACCACCTTGGCCTACAGTGAGGCGGACATCATCAGGCTTCATGACCAGTGGGTGGAGCAGGGCTACGAGGGCGCCATCGTCAGGTTGTACGGTGGGTTGTACCGGTTCGCTCACCGCTCTGGTGACCTGCTCAAGTACAAGAACTTTGAGGACGACGAGTTCGAGATCATCAGTTACACCACCGGCAAGCCAGGGAGCGACTGGGACAACGTGCCCATCTTCCGCTGCAAGATGAAGACGGGTGTGGAGTTCGATGTGGCACCGAAGGGCACGGCTGCAGAGCGGTATCAGATGCTGCTCGAGGCGCCCAACCTCATTGGCAAGATGCTCACGGTGCGGTACCAGGGGTTCACGGATGATGGCAACCTGGACTTCCCGGTGGGGATTGAGATCCGTGGACGAGAGGACATGTCGTGAAGAAATTCACTGTGGAGCTCCCGGAGCACTGGACGGTGAGGAAGGAGGTCACCTACATCATCTTCGAGCGTGATGAGGACCCGCCGTGCAAGATGACGTTCCACTACCGCAAGTCGTACCAGTGGCGTCTGCACAAGCTCGAGGGTGAGGTGAGAGCCTACGAGGTGGTGGAGATCTGCACCCTGCTCCGCCACCTTGATGATAAGGCGTGGGACGACATGGAGGACAGCTACGTGTATGAGAAGGAGCCGTGAGCAATCGAGTAGTCAATACAGCGCAGCGACTCCTCGACGTCATCGTGAGCTCGGAGGGGGATGCTGCAGAGCACCTGGCGGCCATTCTCCTCGTGAGCTCAGCCATCAGGGAAGCCGTAGCGCGTGAGGATGGGTTGCCCGCACTGCAGAAGGCGATACTGCGGGCCCGTGCTCTCTACCGCTGCTACGGAATCATCGTCAGCAACTACAAGCCAGACAAGGATCAGTCGAATTGAACGTTGAACCAATTGCTACAAAGAAGAGGCTCACCCGACAGATGTGGGGCTACAGGTTCGCGTCTCTGGTCTGCCTCGCCTTCTTGCTGGGCAGGCACCTGGAAGTCGGGTGGCTCCACCTCATCATGATCGCCTTCTGGGGCTCCATGTTGACCTGGTGCATCGGACAAGCAGGAAGATGCAAGAAGTTCATCAGCCAAGTACCCGAAGTGAGGGACAGTGAAGATCACCAAGACGTTTGAGCTCACACCGACCTGCAAGGACTCGGTGTGGTACATCCAGTGGGCAATCCTCGGCACTGCTGAGGATGAATCAGGTAAGGCAGCGTGGAACCGCTTCGCTGCCAAGAAGCGGGCTGGTAAGGACGCGCACGGCAACTACTACGACTCGAGGAAGCACGCGAACGATGTCATCCGAGAGTTCAAGCAAGGACGAAAGGCCGCATCCATCAAGCGTGGACAGCGCGCTCGCAGCCAAGTACAGGGCTGAGGCAGCCAGGGCTCTATCGGAGACGATAGCCAACTTCTGCCTGGCTCTGTTGTACTGCGGAGGGTTCTACGCCATCATCACCGTGGTGAAGATAGTGAGGAGTCTGCTGTGATACCAGCTGACAACAAGGAGCAAGAGGAGCAGAAGATCTGCGTGTACTGCAAGAAGCCGGCGCAGGGGAACTTCAGCATCCATCGAGATGACTTCGGTGAGGGTCCTGAGGTGCCACTGTGTGATGAGTGCGGCAAGGATCCTACCCCTACCTGTGAGCAGATCTGGAAGCGCGTCTCGCACCTGTTGAACTAGGGGCTAAAAAACTCGACTAGCGGCTTGGGGCTCCAACCTCCCGGGAGCGCGGCAAGGAACACGCCTGAACCGGGGCGTGGAAAGGAATCCGTGCTGCAACCAGAGAGGCCGGAGCCCCTCACCGAGGACCATGCCTAGAAGAACATGTCGATCAAGACCGACTAGCTCCTCCAAAGTTCTTATGCCCCGCCCACTACCTGAATTTCACGCTAACAGAGGCGCCCCCGAAGGGGCGCCCCCGTCCGGGGATGGTGGGCAGAGACTAGCTCTTGGCCTTGAGCAGCTTGACGACCGTGCCAACGGCACTGCCAGCTGCACCGACGAGTAGCGTCGCGCCAAGGAACTGCGTGAACGTTGGCCCTCCACCGGGGTTGATCTGCACGGGTGGAGCAGTGCGCTCCTCCGTGATGACCCGCCTGGTGAAGTAGGTGCGCTGGTTGGGCGTGCCGTGCAGATTGTATTGCGTGGGCGTTGATTCAGCCAGGACCAAGATGGGCTGGCTCGCAGCTTGTGCCGCTGCCTGTTGCGGGATCACTGCGTACGGGTTCGCGTTGTTCACGTAGCAGCTGGTCCGTGCCATGCCGTACGTCCCGTCCCACACCTGGCAGTACGTGATGCTCTGCGCGCCACGTGTGCGTCGATGCAGATCGAGGACCTCGTCCCGCGGCTTCTGCTGTTGTACCCACTGTCCACCACGGACACTGACGTACCAGAGCCCATCGTTGAGCCCCTTCAGCCAGTGCTCCACAGTGTGTGGAATCAGAGTCAAGTTTGACATGGATGGTTCCTCCTGATCAGGGATGGTTCAATCGGCGAGGTCTGTCATTCCTCTCCATCTCTTTTATGCCCGGAACCATCCTGTTTTGGGGCTAGGGGACGAGGAACCAGAGGTTCCCCGTCCCCACTGGTAGCTACTACGCACCATGGAATCCGTACGCGGTGAACGTAGCGGAAAGCTCTTCGGCTACGCGTTGTAGCTCCCTCGTGAGTTCCCGTATGCGCTCGCAACGGGACAGGCAGTTCATGAACTCAGGTACCTCCATCAGCGTTCTTATGTTGGATGCTGATTGCCTGTACGTGAGGTACAGAGTCGTCATCGCTTCTTGTTTGGACGTATCCAGCTCCAAGTCTTTCAGCTGAGCAATCTGCACGAGCATGGAGTCCAGGCCCAGGATAATGATCTTCATCCCGTCTCTGATACCTGGTTCAGTGATGGAGTACGCGTCTTTTACCTGTAGCATCATGGCTCTCTCCTTGCGTGGTGATTCCTCTCACCACTTTTATGCCTGGAGCACCTCCGTTTTGGGGCTACGGGACGAGGAACCAGAGGTCCCCCGCCCCTGGCGGACTACGGTACGAGGCTGCCATCTTGCTCGACGAGCACTCTCATCCTGCTGATGTTGATCTCCGGGTCGAAGACAATCATCTGCAGCGCCTTGCGGTCTTTGCCCTTTACCCTCTTCAGCGTGCATACCTTCAGCTGTAGCACGTCGTCCTTCTCTACTGGGTGAGCGTTGAGTGTGTTCTGCACGAACTTGAGCTGGGCGAGGGTGACGTCCTTCTCATCCTCCTCATCCACGAAGACCACTAGCCTGGTCATGGTCACCGGATGTTTCATTGGCACAGTCCTCCTTGTACCTTTTATGCCCTCCACACCTCAGTTTGCGACAACGTACAACCGCCAGTGCTTCTCGTCATCGTTCATGGAGTCGGGTACCTTGACGAGTGTGCCACCATCATTGAGGTAGCAGAGAGCAGCGTCGAGGTCGTCGAAGATGTGGTCGATGTCCATACCATCGAGCGACACGTCCTCGTCCGACTTCTCAGGCTCCTCACTGTCCACCGTGAGCTCCATGGCGTCGAGGATCTCAGCCTGTTTCTTTCCGGGCGTGACGTTGATGGTGGAGACCACCCACCAGGAGTCGGGCACGTCTCGAGCCTGGCACTGGCCCTTCCAGCACTCGAACACCGTGAAGAACGGAGCGCTGATCAGGTCTCTCTTGGACAGCTTGTTGATGCTGTCACCACGCCACGTGATCTGCAGTTGTGCCGTGTACCCTCTCTCCATGTCCTTGTGGGTAGGGGCCTCCTTCACCCTCCACGATCTCGGGTTTGGGTAGCACTGCCTGAAGAATTGTATGTCCGTGGGCCTCAGCACGCGTCCGCCCCTGGATACAGGGTCCCTCATCTTGGGCAGCTTGACCCTGTCCGACTTTGTTACGCCCGGATCCCCTTTGAACTTGAGGGGCTTGCCCCACTCTGGCTTTAGGGTCTTCGCGTACTCGTATTGAGTTCTCTTGACGTGGACTCTGTCCGTCTCGATGTCCACTGCGAACATCGGACCCTCCTTCAACCGTCGGATGTTCTTCATCGCCGCCTTGTTGATGCGGGCGTCCACTACGAGGTTCAGCGCCTTGTGCAGTAGCCGCTCTGCTTTACGCAGAGACTTCCTTCTTTTCATAGGTCCTCCTAGAACGGGTTCACTGCTGTTATGCCTGAATTGGGGCTAGGTTTCGTCCAGCCGAGAGTCCCCACCTGCGTGGGGGTCGGCTGGACTTGTTGTACCCCAGCCGGGCTAGGCCGCCTTGTCGACGACCGCTAGCTTGGGCTTGCCCTCCTTCTGCTCGAAGGCGGCGGTGATGATCTTCTTGCTCTGGTAGTTTACCCAGCGTCGCTGGATCTCACTCTTCGTCTTCAGTGCTACCAGCACCAAGAGGCCACCCATGGCGGCGTACACGTACGCTGCATGGTCGGACATGCTCATGCCGGCGCGGGTTCCGCCGACGAGCACGACGCCCGTGAACTGCGAAGCGATGCTCTGCAGGAAGATGATGTGCTTCTGGATGAGCAGCGTTCCACCAGCACCGAGCAGAGTGAACAGGGTACAGAGAATGAAGTACTTCATGGCAGGGTTCCTTTCCTCGATCACTGTTTTTATGCCCGAAAGCACCTCGTTTTGGCGCTAAGTTGGGGCTCCCTTTCGGGAGCCCCCGAGGAGGGAAGGGACCATGTGATCGGGTAGTTGACCTACCGCGCGTGAATCGAAGAAGGCTATTCCTTCCATAGTTCTTATGCCTGCGCTGCTACCCTAATTGCGTGGAGCGCTACGCGCACAAAGCATTCCCCTGGGCCTCCGTCACCATCAAGAGAGACAAGTTTCACTGGGCTCACCTGTCGTGCTCGAGGTGTGGGGACAAGACCAAGTGGCGTGCATGCTCGAGGAGCTCGGCCAAGGGCAAGCTCAACTCGTATGCAGTGAGTCATGGCAAGTGCAAACCCAGGGCTAGATGACGGACGCCCTGCAGGGCGCCCGTCAAGGCAAGGTCTCCTCGTCAGTTGAGCTGACCCGTGACCCACTTGGCGTAGCTCTCAGCTGACACCAGCTGGATGGTGGACTTGCTGCCCACTCCGATGCTGGGGAACTGACGGAGCTCCACCTTGTTGTCCTTCACAGTGGAGTCGTAGTACACGGCGGCCCGTTGTAGCTGGTGCTCTCCTAGCGCACGTGTCGGGTACCACTCGTGCACGACCTCGTCCTTGGCCGACCAGTCCCAGATGATGACCACACCACCAGCAGGGCACTGGCGGACATAGCCCATCCTGGCTGAGTACAACAGCAGGGTCTTGCCTGCTAACTCAGCCATGAACTGCACGATCCACTCGTCGATGTTGTTGGGCACTGCAGTCAGCGTGGTCAGCGCTGACAGCCCTACGCTGCGAATCCTGGTTCCTAGCATGGCACTTTCCTTTCTCAGTGTTTTTATGCCCGGAACATGTGGAAACTTGGGGGTAAGAGTCGGGGAGCGCACAGCGCGGGAGCTACCCCGCGTGCGTCTCCCCTAACCTCTACTCCAAGTCCCGTTTGACGGGGACTACGAGGCTGTGGGTCCAGGTATCGGAACTGTAGCCCACTCGCATGGGCGGGATGGTCTGCCCCTGGCGGCCCCCACGGGATTTGTTTTCTGAGCAACCCGCAGAGCTCACCCGTCACCTTCTTAGGGCTTGGGTACTTCTGTTAGCCATGCAGATCAAAAGAACTGATGCGTCGTCTACATCTGGGGCTGTGACTTCGCAGAGCAGGAAGTGTCTTGCATGACTCAGGGTTTCTACCCGTCGTTACCGGAGCGCACGAAGTCTCCAGTTGTGTTTTGGTTTAGAACGTAGGCTTCCACATATGTCAGTAGGCCGTACGCTCACCAGCCGAAACTGTTCACCAGTTAGGTTGGGTTCATCAATTCTCCTCACAGCTTTTATGCCTGGGAACCACACGCTTTTGGACTCTGGGGAGTTGCTGACGGCTGACCTCAGCGCCTTGTACAGCATGGTGAACCCCCACGCTGTGAGCATGGCGCCTGCGACCTGGCCGATCACCAGTCCCCCATGAGGTAGTGCACCTCCGACGCGTACTTGATGACGGGTACTCCGCAGTCGGGGCACATGCTCTCACCCCTGGGCCAGCGCTCGCGGATGTCCTCCACGCTCATCTCCTTCGCAGCCTTCTCATCGAACTCGACGTTGGGTACGCGCAGGTGGTCACATGCCTTGGCCATGTCGTTGTACGAGACCTTGGTGTGCTTGCGCATGGACTCAGGCATCTCAGGGTGCGTGTCCCTCTCGCCCTCCATCAGCAGCTCCACGATCTCGAGGGCGTACTTGGCCTTCAGTACATCCTTCTCAATGTTCTGGTGTTCCGCAACGGTTACCTTTCCATGGAGAAGGAAAGCGGATACAGCGATGCCTCCACCCAGCGCCACATAGAACTCCTTGAGGTGGGGCTGCAGCACCTCCAGGTTGTACTTGGCTGTGTGCTCCACGTAGTCGCACAGGACACTGATGAACTCGTGGTTGGTCTGCATCAGCTCCTTGGTCGTTACCGGTTCTCGGTCTGGCATGATTCCTCCTGGGGCTAGGGGGCGCAGCTCGAGCTACGCCCCAACGTGGGGCGCGCTCTTGCTTGCCCCCGCCGCTCAGCGGCAGTTCTCTTGTTCGCAGAACTCCTTGCAGTTCTGCTTGTCCTCGGCGCATGCGTCATTGCACCGAAGGTGGGCCATGCTTCCAACGCCGTGCTGCTTGACGCAGCGAGCCCGGCATTGTCGTTCGATCTTGGAGCACTTCGTCTCGCAGTAGAAGGGGTTGGACCCCAGCGCCACGAGCATCATCAGCGCCCACTTCATGACCCGTCCTCCTCGGGCTTTGGTCCCCAGAGCTCCTTCCACATCAGCGTGAAGAAGCCGGAGATCAGGACAATGAAGATGCCCTGGGTCCAGTTGTTGTAGTACCAGTACTTCTCTTCCATGAGGGCGTATCCCTCAGGGTAGAAGTGCTGGAGAGCAAGCGTGTGCAGCGTGAGCGCACACAAGAAAAACAGGTACGTCAGCAGAGTCTTCATGATGTGGTCCTTTCTTCCTCACGTCTTTTATGCCGGAAGAACACCCAGTTCTTGCTGGAATCGCTCCGCACTTCGGGGCATAAAGACGACGCTATGGATAGAACCGAACTGAAGAAGGTTGGCTTCTGGCGTCGCACCGAGGACACCAAGATCCTCGGCCCGACGGGGGAGCTACTGCCGTGGCCCACGGACCACGTGGACCACGACTGGGACATGCACGAGAAGATGGACGTGCTGGCGCACATGCGGATCAACGGCAAGGAGTCGAACCGGTACCGTGGCTTCAGCCTGTGCCGCATCTGCGAGTGCGCCAATGGCAGTTGCGACATCAGCGACGGCACGTACGTGTGGCCCCAGGGCTTCGACCACTACATCATGGAGCACGACGTGAAGCCGCCGCAGGAGTTCATCGAGCACGCGTTGCTGGGCACCAAGTTGAAGTCCACGGACCACAAGCTATCCCCTTGGATGATCGTGTGTGAGGAGTGCCTGCCCCAGAGCCTGAGGTACGAGGAGCTCACCATTGGCATCTTCGGGCCCAGACAGTGCGAGCTGTGCAAGAAGACGTGCGGCCTCAAGAACAGCGAGGCACCTCTCAGCCTGCACACGCCCCGGCGCGGTGCAGTACGTGGCATCCTGATGCAAGCCGGTGCTGAGGCCGTGCTGGAGTGGCTCGTGGAGCACGACATGGGTGAGCTGGCCGATACCATCAGGGAGAACCTGCGATGAAAGAGGACGAAGACGGGCCTGAGTACTGCAGCATCTGCAACGGTACAGGTGAGGGTCGCGTAGACGGCTCGAGCTGCACCGCGCCGAACTGCGACGCTGGAGTCATCAAGCCCAAGCAGGAGCGTGAAGAGCCTGAGCCAGACGACGACTTCGACGACCGGGACTACGGACCCTACGGCTACTCACCCGATTGAGGCACCAATGAACTTTCACTACTGTGGGAACCCTGCGCACGACATCCTGTACAACCTGATCGTGGTGATGAACGTGTTCCCGGAGTGGGTGCCGTTGTTCGGGGTGTGGAAGCGAAGGCTACAAGCGAGGTTGAATCATGAATCATGACCAAGGATAAGGCGTTGGCCGTGTGGCTCTTCTGCCACATGGTTCGTGCCACCGGCGGAGCCATTGAGGAGTTCGGTGACCAGGTGCGGGCAGCGCAGACCAAAGCTGCTGGGGTGCTGAAGGAGCACGGCATCAACTTGCCGATCCCCAGGAAGTGCCAGAGCATGAACTCCGTGTTCGACGAGTTGATGGAAGGTGAAGAGTGACCTGGAGTGGCGAGGACCACTGCCCGATTCATGGGTTGGTGGTGCACGTTCAGTCCAGCCCGATGTGCAAGCCGCACTGTGAGCTCTGTCTGATCGAGGAGCTGCGCAAGCGTGAGGCCATCATGAAGAAGCCCACCCACGACTACGTGCCCGTGGGCATCGCTGAGCAAAGACCCATGGGCGTGCCCTGCGTGTGCAACTACCGAGGCTTTTGGGTGGAGTCGTACATCACCGAGTCGGAGCCGTGGGACAGCACCAGAGCGTGGCTGACCAAGAACGATGCTTTCCGCAGGCTCTTCGAGGCCGTCATCTCCAACGACTCCATGTCCATCGAGAAGTTCGAGCTGCAGGATGGCTGGGTCATCGTCCACCGCAGGGGCGGCGGCACGTTCATGTACAAGCTCGAGCCCATCGAGGAGAAGCAGGACGATGTCGAACCTCCACTTCCGTGATGACTGCATCAACATCAGTGAGGAGATGTGGGCAAGAATCGAAAAGGCCACGAGGGAGGCCGTGCTCGACCTCATGATCTACGGAACGTACCCGCCACCTCAGCGCCACCAGAATGTCAGTATGAGTGCTGTGGTTGCGGACACCGGTGGATCGGCCCTCCCCAAGGGGTTGCGCTTCGCTGCCCTCGGTGCCCTTCTGCCTACATCACCTGGCTCAACTACGACCGACTGAGAAAGGAACTTGGCTGGCCATGAAAAGCATCAGTGTACTTCACATCTTCTTTGCCGCCGGCATTCTCATCGCTGGCGTGGCACAGCTTCATCAACGGCTCCTCTACAACAGGCATGTAGAGGGGACGGCCCACACTCAGAGCAGGGTGACAGCCCTCGAGAAGAAGTTCGAGTTCCACAAGAAGCGGGAGGGCAGCGCGCACAAGGCAGTGAGCATTCCAGAGGAGGCTGACCTCGAACCTGATGGAGAGCCAGACTCCAAGTTCGACAAGCCCGAGCCTGAGTGCCGTGACGGCGAGAAGCTCATGAAGGAGTGCGCACCAAAGAAGCGGCTGAAGAACGAGGGCAACCGCAACTGGTGCGTCGAGGTGGCTGAAGGTCCGCCCAAGACCGACGACCACGTGATGCACCGAGCAGGCTACGAGGCAGACGACAAGTTGCGCAAGCACGTCGCCTGGCTCCGCCACGGCCTCGGCACTCGAGCCAAGGACAAGAAGCGTGTGGTCCGCTACTACAACGTCACCCACGAGGTGGCTCAAGTTATCTGCCCCTTCCTCGACTGCAGCGAGCTGTGGCTCGGCGTGGAGTGGGACAAGACTCCAGGTGTCGTGCGAACGTGCAAGGTGATGAAGGGCAAGCAGTGCGAGTACTAGATGACTGCGTACCCATCAAGCTGTCCTACCGTCGTCTACCCTAACGACTGCCCCTACTGGGGCAGCTGCGGCAATCGGGGAGGCTGGACCTGTCCAGCAAGTGCCGGGACAACGGACACGGTCATCTACGTTTTTGAGTCGCACCACACCAGTCTGGAGCTGGCGAAGAAGGAGACTCCGCTTGCCCGGAAGGTCAGGCTGAGCAGAGAAGCGGCACAGTACGGCGCGTGGTTGATACGCAAGCTTCAGCCATTGCCCAAGCCACCACCGCCGAGACCAAGAACCCGCAACCGCTGCTGCTCAGGTAGCAGCAAGCACATGGTGAGGACCTGATGCTGAATCTGACTGACCCAGAGAAGTTCGAGGAGCAGATGGAGCGCCTGAAGCGGGGCGCCATCATCCACGCCAACAAGGACTGGGAGTACAAGGAGCCCAAGGCCCACCCCGTGTTCATCATGGACGAGTACACGAAGGTTGAGCACCACCGGCCCACCAATCTCAGGTGTCCGTTCGGCTACATCAAAACCGTACACAACAACCGGTTCTTCTACCGATGCAACGGGTGAGGTGATGAAGGAGTTCTTCAAGGAGACCAACTTCCGACCTGAGTCCAAGAAGCTGCTCGCGCACTGCGAGAGCATCGTGGAAGACTACCTGGCTCAGGGACTGAGGCTCACCCTGCGGCAGCTCTACTACCAGCTGGTGACCAAGAACCTCATCCCCAACTCGGAGAAGGCGTACAAGAGCGTCGGCAAGCTCATCTCCAACGGGCGTCTCGCCGGCGAGCTCGACTGGGACGCCATCGAGGACCGGGTTCGGGTGCCCAAGGTGCCCAACGAGTTCCGTGGTCTGAGTCACCTGGTGGACGTGGCCCTGCAGTCCTATCGACTGGACCGCTGGAAGGAGCAGGAGGAGTACGTGGAGCTCTGGGTGGAGAAGGATGCCCTGGCGGGCGTGCTGGCCCCGCTGGCGAAGGAGTACCACATCACCCTGATGGTCAACCGGGGCTACTCGAGCCAGAGCGCCATGTACGAGAGCGCCAACCGCTTCTGTAGAGCTGCAGACGATTGCAAGGGACTGCACCTGCTCTACCTAGGCGACATGGATCCGAGTGGTGAGGACATGGTGCGGGACATTGCTGACCGCCTGGAGATGTTCGGGGTTCACGACCTCGACGTGGACAAGATCGCCATCACCATGGCGCAGGTGAAGCAGTACAACCCTCCACCCAACCCCACCAAGCTCAGTGACAGTCGAGCAGCAGCCTACGTTGCCAAGTACGGCAACAGCTCGTGGGAGGTGGACGCGCTGTCACCACCTGTACTTCAGCAGATCATACGAGATGCCATCGAGCCGCTGGTGGACCAGGAGCTCATGGACGAGGTGAAGGACCGCGAGAACCGGGACAAGCGCATGCTGCGTGGAGAAGTACGACGCCTAGCCAAGAAGGAGGACGAGGATGTCGATGAAGAACCCGAAGACGGAGAAGATCCGGTAGATGAAGCGTAGGGTCAAGAAGCCTGGCTACACGCTCATTGTGGATGAGGCGTACGAGCTGAGTGAGGAGGAGCTCAGTCAGGTGCAGACGGATGAGGTCATCACTGTGCTCATGCCCAGCGGGTCAGCGATGGAAGAGTACAATAAGACGATGGAGGAGCTGTACGAGGCCATGCGGATTCCATCAGAGTTATTGGTGAGGAAGAAGGATGACTGAAAAGACCCACGAGCGAATAGAGAGGGTGTTCCGTGAGCTGCACTTGCTCTTGAAAGAGGGGAAGTTCGACAAGCACGATGTCCAGTTCATGTGGAACTTCTTCAACCAGATGATGACTGCCGTTAAGAACATGGCGGTGAAGGCGGAGATCATCAAGGAGCCAACGGTTGCTGAGCAGCGCAAGAAGTCCTTCGAGGAGCTCGGGTGCAACTGCGAGGACTGCGAGTACCACGTGGACGCGCCTGAGGAAGATGAGGAGGATGAGGACACCCCGTGTCCCGACACCATGAGAGATCCCGGCGTACACGGTGATGATGATGAATGAGCCAGAGGTCACCATTGAGGTGGTGGGTAAGCGCGGAAAGTGCATCCGCTGCAGCAAGCCGGGGCGCAAGCGCAAGGTGGTGGCCAAGTGTGGTCGTCACTCCGCCCGAGAGACGGAGATCTTGTGCATTCCTTGCGCCAACAACATGGGAGTGAGCATGAAGTGGGCAGTGAAGTACGGGAACCGACCCGTGTGCTGCCAAGGGATGGTGGAACTGGGTCTTGTATCTGGAGATTCGAGGAATGGCGGACAAGTGCGGCACTAAGCCTTTCATGGAGAACAACTGTCCCATCCGTGAGAGGACGGGGGACAATACACCAGTGGGGCGCTGCTGCTTCCACCTGAAGAACGGTGTGTGCGAGCGGCATGGTGACGTGTCCTACTACCAGCAGCGCTACAAGGAGGAGGGCAGGCTTACTGACGAGGTGGAGCTCGTCATCCGCAGGTTGTTCTACAAGGCCCTCGAGGGATTCGTGGGCAAGGACCTGCCGGAAGAGATCGTGTTGACCAACCCAATGCCAGGTATCCTCAAGGCGAGGATTGATACCAGGACCGGTGACACAGCGTTGCAGCTGGAGACGCCGGCCGAGTTAATCAAGATTACGGTGGAGGTATGAGCGGAGTCACACTGGACAAAGAGCACGGGGTCAACCCGGGCATGGAGAACTGCTTCATCTGCAACCAACCGAAGGGGATCATCCTCTACGGGCAGATGAACCCCAAGAAGCGGGAGATGGTCAAGTCAGCGGGGCTTGAGGCAGACTCCTACGGACGTGCACCCAACGGGCTCATCCTGGACAAGGAGCCCTGCCACAAGTGCGCTAAGATGATGAAGCGGGGCGTCATCCTCATCTCGGTACGTGATGATGAATGTGTGGACAACGACCCGGAGAACCCACACCGCACTGGCGGCTGGGTTGTGGTCAAGGACGATCTGATCCAGCGCATTGTTCAGCCACCCGAGCTGGCCGATAGCATCCTCAGCAAGCGCATGGCCTTCGTGCCTGACGCAGCGTGGGACATGCTCGGCCTGCCTCGAGGTGCGATGGAAGGAGTTCCCAGTGAGTGAGCCTAAGCATGCTTGGTACAGCTCATACCAGGTTGAGCAGAACGGCAGCGTCTTCTACCTCGATGGGGATGGAAAGGAAATCGAGGTCACGCATGTGTCCAGCGACGAGAACTCTCCCAGACCCGACGACTCCATGTACAAGGGCAAGGTCGTTAGGTTCCTGCGTACTGGGCAAGAGAGCCTGTGCAAGGATATGGACTGTGGCCCCAGAGAATGGTGAGCGGCATCCGCTCGATCATCCGTACGTCATCGACTACCTGCAGCGCGTCAGTCCATTCACCCAGACGGGTGAGCAGATGGCGATGGACTGCAAGCTCTTGCTTGCCATCATCCGCAAGCATCGAGCGGACATGAAGGCCCGGGGCATCGACGTGAAGGCTGTTGTACCCGGGCCCGGCAGCAGCCCCTACGAGCTCGTGGTCATCAAGGACAAGGATCCCGACCTCAACTACACGCTCACCTTCAACTGCGACACGTTCAATGTTGGTAAGAAGGGAGGATACCGTGAATGACACCATGAAGAAGCTGCTCGAGGAGGCTCAGCTCCAGGGCTTCGACAAGGCTGAGGTGACTGAGGAGGACGAGCTCTACATCGGATGCTCGCAGTGTGCCGCCCTGGCCATCAACAACGTGGCCTGTCACGAGATGGGCTGCCCGAACAAGCGTAACTGGTCCTGCGGTGGAGCCGGTGATGACTGCCCCACCTGCTATCCAGACGAGGACGAGCTCCATGACGGGTGAGAAGACCAAGGAAGAGCCAGTCGTGGTCTTTGCCTGCGGGCCATCATCAATGGATGGTGAGATGCAGGTGTGCAAGTGCGAGTGCACCACCGGTGGACCGTGCGAGCACGTGTTTGATGGGCCGTGGGAAGAACGAGTGCATGAGAGTGGCGCCACCAGTAGCACAGCTACATGCTCGAGGTGTGGCATGAGCGCCATGAGCCACTCACTGTGGGTAGATCCATGACTGACAACGACGAGAAGCTGGACTGGGACTGCTACCCCAAACACCTGCGGCCTAGTGAGCCCCCAGTGGAGTCCAAGGTTGGGGTTGAAGTGATCGAGGAGTTCCCTGGGGTGAAGCCCCCGTACACGGGTGACCTGTTGAACCTACCTCCACTGGAGATCAAAGCTGAGTGTTCGAGGTGTTTGGACAAGGAGGGGCCGTTTGCGATGGCCATAGTAGGAGACGAGGAGAAACTACTTTGCGAGTCATGTGTCGAGGCGCAGGGTGGCGACGGCTTTGAGTACGTCGACAAGCTCATGGAGGACGAGGATGAGCAAGCTGACGATTGAGGTGAACGAGCACGGTGTCACCAAGGTGAGGGTGGACGGTGAGTCACTGGGGATGATGGAGCACTTCGAGTTCAGCGCGGACGCTCGCAAGGGACCCAAGGCAAAAGTCAGATTCATCCTGTTCGGGTCAGCGAAGGAGTACGCCGAGAAGTTCTTGAAGCTGTCGTACGCCACAGTGGAGTGGCTTGACCCAGACAGCAGAAAAATGTGCTGTCCCTGTGGTGGCATCATCCTGGCTGACACCGAGGATTGGGTCACGCCCCAATGTCACGAGTGCTGGATGAAGCTGGGGTCACCAAGACAAGAGCCTACTAAGGAATATGTGCCCATCAAGGATCAGTGCAGTCTGTGTACCGAGGAGGCTGATGGTGAAGGTGGGTTGTGCAGTGACTGTGACTGCTCCAACGACCCACCGATGCCAGGGGAGCGGACGGTATGACTCAACACAAGCCGATGTCGAAGAAGCAGCTGGCTGAAATCATCAAGTGCGCCAAGGCTGGTGAGAGCTCACGCTCCTTGGCCCGCAGGTTCAGCGTGACTGGTCGCCGCATCAATCAGATTCGATCAGAGTACAACATCTCTGGACCGAGAGGCATGCCCCGCTGTCGGGCGTGGGAGCCGAATACCCGCAGGAAGATAGAGCGGGAGTGCGAGAATCGACGCAAGCTCATGGAGCAGCTCAAGCCTTACTCGTTCGCAGCTATCGGACGGCGCTACGGCATCAACGCCAGTACAGTCCAGGCCATCTATGCTGGTGGGTACTTCTCTTGGCCTATGGGGAAAGCATGATTGAGAGCTACTCAGAGACCAACATCTTCAGCGACGGGGAGATCCAGAAGTACATGCTTGCTGCCATGCTCGTTGGTGGGCTTGACCACAATTTCAACGACATGCGGTGCCATGAGCTGGCTCGTGCAGTCGGCAAGTTCATCAACCTGCCCCACCAGGATGGACGGTTCGAGGGCGTGGAGCACACCTGGCTGTGGACTCGAGAGATCAAGCCAAAAGAGCTGAGCTTCATGTACAAGTCAGGCGGATCGGGACTTAACCCACCGCATGTCATCGACGTCTACGTCCCCGGCTGCCTCCCCATGATTCAGATGGTAGACCTGGGGGCGTGGCAGCTGCCGTACAAGCGTGCGTACCGGGTGGGCAAGCCCCGGGACGACATCAGAGAGAACGTGATCACTCGACTCCTCACGGCGTTTGAGCAGATGAAGGAGCCATAAGATGATTGAGGTACTCACACTGACGCAGATCGACTTCGACTACTTGGAGAACAGAGAAGAAGCAGCCATCAGTCGTACCGAGCTGGGGTCGTTCACGGACGACAAGGACAAGACTGCGTTCAAGAAGGTGGAAGAGCTCCTTGCCGAGCTCAAGCCACTGAAGCTCTACCTGGCCTGGAACAACAGGGTATACCCGAAGTTCGAGGTGACCAAGAAGGTGGTGAGATGAATGATCGAGAGCTGCTCGAGGCGAGGGGTATTGAGAAGAAGAACTGGATGGTCACGGTCAGCTACCCCAAGCACACGTGCTCGAAGTCCCACGCCTGGAGTCACCTCGAGCACAACTACCCTGAGGGGGTGCCCACCGGACGTGAGCTCAAGCGCCACAACTACAACCCCTGGCGCAAGAGCCACAGTGCCACCCACTGGGCCTGGTACGCCAAGCTGGTCATCCGGGTGATTGCAGAGGGACTCGACGTGACCTACGAGGCAGGCGAGCCCAAGTTCGTGGGTAGGCTGGTGGTGCGTCGAGACCAGAAGTTCGAGCTGCCACCGAGCAAGCCCCTGCCGCATGGAGATCCCACCCTGGCGAAGTACAACTTCAAGCGCCGGGCGATGTGGGTCGGGGCCTTTGCCCTGGCCTTCCTGGTCTTCGGCATCGCCTGGGAGTTCTTGAAGTGACTGAGCAGGACTGGGTGTTCTGTCTTGGCTTTGGCTGCGGGGTGTTCACGACCTGCCTCGCAGTCATCTGGTGCACCAGCGCCTGGAGCCGATACAAGAAATGGAGGGACCGCCGTAGTTGTACATGCGGTATGATGCACGAGGAGAAGGATGATGGCTGAACACGAGTGTAAAAAGCATGGGCTGACGGAGTTCACCGAGCCCAATCAGAACAGGGACAGCTTCTGCATCGAGTGCCTCAAGGAAGTACCGGAATGCACGCCACCCCACTTGGGCATGACCCTCATTCACCTACCCAAGGACGGGAAGTTCTTGTGGGGAGCAGCGGAGAAGTGATGTGGGGTCTGACCGTAATGGTCTTCTGTGGGCTGGCGGTGCTTTGGATTCTGGGCTTCCAGCTCGGCTACAACAAGGGGCATAGAGACGGAGTCAGATGGTGCAGGGGTGAGCTTGATCGAGCCTCAGGACGTGAGGTGAAGGTCGACATCATTGACATCCCCGGTCCGAGCCGCAAGCTCAAGGGCAGATGGCCCAAGGACTTCATAGGCAAGCCAAGTCCGCTCTCAGATGCCGCCGTGCACAACAACGAGCTCGTGAGGAAGATAGAACGGGCAGGGAGGCGTGGTGGTTGAGCACAACGGTAAGAAGTACGGCAAGCCTCTGATCGAAGAGGTCCTCGAGTCACAGCGTGAGGTGGCTAGGGAGATGCGCAAGCACGGGTACAATCGGGAGATGCACAACCAGTTCGTCAGGGGCATGAAGATCCCCAAGGAGTTCTGCCCGTACCCACTCGAGGAAGAGGACAAGAAGGATGGCAGCTGAGTTCAACGGCTACGACAAGGATGGCCACCCCTGCTACACCGTGGGCCCAACGACGAACAAGGTCATCCTCGAGCTCCGTGAGGAGGCGCTGAGAGAGTGTATGGCCCTACATCAGCACATCCGTGACTTCCGCCAGCTCAGACAGTTCCTACCCGTTCAGCAGATCCCCGACCATGTACTACACGAGTACGGTATGAAGACCAACGACGAGCTGGTGCTCGAGGTGCTGAAAGAACGTGGGGTGAAGAGTGACTGACCTCCCAAAGGGATACGATCCGAACAACCCTACCTGGTCTTGCGTGGCCTGCATGAACAAGAAGCCCACGTCGAGGCCAGTGGGGAAGGACGTAGTCCCAGTGAAGATGAGCCGGCTGACCCAGGTGGCGCAGGAGAGATTCAGACTCAGGAACCCCGATGGAAACCCAGCAGGCACCGGGGATGGAGAAGTAGGACTGTGCACTAAACACCGAGCTGAGTTCTTGGTAAGCTGAGGGAGAACGATGCGTAAGTCTACAGCACAAGCCATCATGACCCTGGCTGCCATTGGCACCATGGCCATACCGACCAGAAGAGCTGAGCGCAGGGAGGACAGACTCCCAGCGCCGGAGTACACCCACCCCTGCCAGTGTGGCTCCACCAAGTGGCGCTGGTCTCCTTCAGTTACCACCTACATCTGCGACCGCTGTGGCAGGAGAGCCAGTGGTTGAACCTCCACCCCATCTCTGCTTCTGAACACGCTCGAGGCCCTACCAGATGACCTACACCGACGAAGAGCTCTCCCAGGCAGTATCCAAGATCGTGCGTACTTCGGTGAGGTTTCAATATGATAGCCTCGGGACAAGACGCACTGAGGTTTCATTCAACGACCTCCAGGATGCTGCAGCCGGGGTGTTCATCTCCTTCGACTCGTCGGCCTACTATCTGGCCCGCTTGGCAGCTAACCGCTTGGAAGAACTGGTGGAAGACGCTGCCACGTTCATCGACAGCTTCATCACCACGGCTCAAGCCTGCGGTCGGAAGGTGACACCGGTGGAGCGGCTGAGCTCCCTGGCACAAGCTCGTGTTGCCCTCGATGCTCTCTCGGGTGCGTCATCTACAAGGGATGGGACGTTCCAGCAGATTCAAGACGTCCCAGCGTTCAAGCGGTTCTCCAACAACGCCGACGTCTTCCTGAGGCAGGAGGGGAAGAAGGTCCGCTCGGGCGGCCAGATTGTGAAGACCCCAGCTGAGGCGCAGGCCGAGCTGCGGGGGCTGGCAGTGGACCTGCGCAGCCAGCACACTGAGATCTTGAGACGGGTCGGTCTGCTGGCAAACGCCATCGACGACTACGAGGGCATGAACCTCCCGGCCCGGATGGCTGGGGACATCATCGCCAATGCCAGTGATGTACTGCGGGGCCGGGTGGAGGAGCTCGAGGCCCTGACCCCGCAGGCACGGCTCGGTGTGATGCGTGATGTTGTTCTGGATGTACTTGCGACCCGCTCGATTGTTCGAGGGTTCGGCTCCCTAGATGTGCCCACGTTGTTCGTGATCTTGTCCGGGGAGGGCGGGTTGTTCTACGACGCCTTCCACCCAGCTACACCGGCCGCTCTTCTTAGCACCGAGTATGAGGGCTACAACTTCTTCCCGGGTCAGATCTTCATGGCGCTCATTGTAGATGACCCCACGAAGACTGACGCCACGGTGACGCTGCAGATGCCAGGCTCCTTCGTGCCGAACATCGACTCCACTCGGGTGGGACCATACACTGTCCCCAGTCCCAACGAGTTCGACATAAGGCTCCCGACGTTCTTGGATGAGAACGTCACTCTGACCTCTGGTACTAGAGAGACTTGGCAGGTGGTTGAGGAGATCAACGCAAGCATTGGTTCTCAGCCAGTGGAGGCGATTGTTCAGTTCGTGACCCCCAAGACTACGCAGGAGTGTGATGTAGAGAACCCGTTCACCATGGACTGGCGGTTCAAGCTGCCGAGCGTGGGTACACCGACGCCACCATCATGGACAGACCTGGGTGTGGACACCAACGATCTGGTGGTTGTTCGGGATGAGTCCAGCGCAATGGACGGTGTGGTGTTCAACATCACCGCATTGCTGGATGCGGACTACACGCTGCAAGCTGTTCCCATCGGGTCTGGGACACCGGTTGTGGAGACCGACACGGTTGTAGTCGTTGGTCCTGAGGATGCGCAGAACATCGTCATACGGGTGAAGAACTCCAGCGCCGAGGATGCCCTCAATGGTGAGTGGACCATGACACTGGAGGACGTAGAGCCTGGGTCACTGGGGTCCATTGGCTACTACAGTCCTGCAGCAGTCACTGCTCGTCAGACCAGGGCCAAGGACATCGTCTCAGCCATCAACAAGAGCATCTCAGCCTCGGACGTCTCGGGCACTCCGAGGATCAAGGCTGAAGAGCAGTTCGATGCGTTGTGGCATGTCGGCAAAGCGCACACTGGCACTGACCCAGCCAAGCTCTACGTCTACAACGGCCGTGGGGATGCAGTGATCACGGAGATCACCATCCCCAATGTGTTCCAGCGGGACGTGAAGTTCGAGCTGGACTCGGACGGCGACTGGTCTGACGTGGAGTTGTTCGACGTCATCATCCTCAGGGAGACGGAAGAACCTGACGACCTCAACCTGACGATGTCGATAGTGGAGGTAGGCTCGACCTACTTCATCGGTAGGGTGGCTGTATCCCTGGAGCCGGCGTTGCAAACTGTGCTCATCGAGACGACGCCAGTCTCATGGTCCCTGTCCCCACCCACGCAGTACACGTTCATGCGCATCGTCATTGACGAGGGCACTCCACTGGATGGGGTGTATGAGACCGAGAGGTACGACTCCTCCGACCCATTCGTGTTGAAGGTTCGTGGTGCACTCGTCCCCAACCTCACCTTTGGTGGTCAGCCGTTCTTCTTCGATAGCCTGCAGTGGGGACTGAGCCGGGTGAAGTTCCAGAGCTTCAGTGACGCACTCGACTCCTACGTCAAGGTCGTGGATGAGGTGGAGGACTTCAGCACCAATCCTTCAACACCTGACCAACCCGTGGCAGACGACGCCTCTAGTGAGTTGTTCACCACCGTGCCTGTTGAGCAGTACGGGAACACCGAGTGGTACGAGCTCCCGGAGAAGACCAGGAAGGTGGAGGACGGGGACACCCTGGAGTTCCACAACACCAGGCCCTTGGTGTCCGATCTAGTGACCGTGATCACCGAGGTGGAGGATCGGCAAGTCCTGCGGGTGACCCCTGAAATCCTGCTGTCTCAGGCCGACCTCCCGTTTGATCGCAATTCCCAGGTGCCCTTCGGCCGGGTGCGCAAGACCAAGAAGCAGAACTTCACGGAGATGCAGGAACAACTGCTGGTGTGGGACGACCTGCAGGTAGCGGACCCCTTGTACTACTTCCGCAGGCTCGACACCGCCCTCAACCCCGTGGTCTCGAACAAGAACCCCACGCCTGGGCAGATCGGAACGCTGGTCTCGGTGCTGGGTGAGCTCAAGGCCGCACTGGTGGAGGGAGACGCCTCGCTCCTCAGCGCTACATCCACGTACTTCACCAACGTCGTGGAGCAGGTGGACGCCCTGCTCAATAGCTACGCTGACAAGGGAGCAGACCGAGCTGTGGACCTGCTTCTCGAGGGCAGCTTCAGCGCCTTCTTCGGATTGACCATCGCTGGCTCGAGCTACGCCGGGCGGTTGCAGGAGACCATCAAGGGCGTGGTGATGGACATGCCGCTCAGGAAGACCAAGCGTCAGGACCTCAGCACCTCTGCGCAGGAGCAGCTCATCGGCTCGTACGACGACGTGGACTTCGACTACACCCCAGACGACATCGACCCTGAAGATCGGGTGGAGATCACAGAGTTCGCAGACGTGATGCCTGGGGTTATCCCAGTGCCGTGATGTAGCATTGGTCCATGGACTTCCACGCCTTCACCGAGGAGATGAACGAGCTCATCAAGACGGCCAAGGTCGTGGAGTACAAGAAGATGCTGTCTGACGTGGTTGCCCATGCTGCAAAGAAGGGCAAGGGCAAGTCATCCTCGGAGATCATCGACAAGGCCAGGCGACTGGTTCGCCATGTGGTTGGGTCGGCTGGTGAAGCGCTGAAGGTGAAGGATGCGCCCAAGACCAGCCCCGAGGTTAGCTTCGACGAGATGAAGGAGCTGATGACTCCCCTCACCACCAAGGTCATTGGTAAAGCCAAGAAGCTGGTAGGAAAGACAGAGTCATGACCTCATTCGCCCAGGAGCTGCACGAGATCCTCAAGACTGCTGCCCCCTTCATCCCGCCTGCCGCGCGTCAACAGATGCACAGGGCCACGTACACGCCCATCTCCAAGGGCAAGTCGTCCAAGACCATGGAGGCGCGCATGGAGGGTGTGGGCACTGAGGAGGGGCAGGAAGCCATCAAGCAAGAGGGCAAGGCGGTTTAGGGGCTAGGGGAAGCGAGCCCGAGGCCCGCCGCCCCTCGGGCTCAGATGCTGCTCAGGCTCTTCTTCAGGTCCTCTACTTCCTTGTCCTCCAAGTTGATGGTGCAGATGAACGTTGGTGGCTTGGGAATGCTGAAGCTGTTTGCCTTACATGCCTTCAGAGACTTGCAGGCGTGGTTGGATGCGTTGTAATCCATGTTCGCAACGCTCACATCGTCGTATACCGACATCTCCACGTTCTTGAGGATCTTTCCATCCTCATCAGTTACCTTGCAGGTGTAGGCCCTGTCAGAGTTGCGTGAAGCATACAGCTTGTTGCAGTTCTTGGTGTTGAGGATCTCAGCCGTGCGGTTGATGAGCTCCTCCTCTGGTGTGCCGATCTGTCTACAAGCAAGCAGGGCCAGCAGTACAACGAGTAGTCCTAGGATCCTCATGAAGATCCTCCTTTCCACTTCTTTTATGCCCGAACCTGATACTAACGGACGCCGCCACCGAAGGGGCGACGCCCTAGCGTCATCTGTAGCTCCCTCGACTGACGTGCGCTTGTAGCGCAGCCACGGTCTGTCTCCTCATGTTGTAGAGCAGCAGAGCCTGCTCTTCATGTTTGCGGTACGCTCTGGTCACAGCGATGGCGAACGATGATGGGTCGTAGTCCACACGACGCACCTTCGTCATCCGTACCAGGTCCTTCCGATTGGCTGTCCTCGTGGGCGTCACTGAGATCCCACCCATCCCAACGAACATGGGCTTGCCAAACCGCACGTCGTCATGGCTCACGTAGTACCACCAGTTGAGCGGGTGGAAGCGATGGGTCTGGACCACCTCGGGCAGCATCTCCTGCAGCAGGATTGGCCTGAGCTTCTCCTTCTGCTTTGAGGTGCGTGACTTCAGCCCCTCGACGCCCTTGAGATACTGGTTCTGCTCTCTGGCAGCGAGCATGGCCACGCCGAGGACCGACCCAGTCATGTGAGGCATGCACTTGGCTACGATGCCTAGGCTCTTGTTGCTGAGCGGACTGCAGAAGTCGAGGTAGACCGAGACCCACTTCCTGGTCTTCACCTCATCCTCCACTCGAGCCTGGCGGATGTTGATCCCCGGGAACTTCCACTGAGCTGCGGCCACGGCGTGCTTGTCGATGTCCACGGCCACGATCTCATCAGCGTTCACACCCATTCCGAGAAGCGTGGCTACGTCACCAGCCTCTGCGGATGAAAGGACGAGGTGCGGACCCCGGTTGAACTTCCGGGGCCCGACCTCTTGCTTGACGGCGTTCCAGAAGACGAGCCGTTGCACCTTTTTGGTGCACGACTCACCTCTGTACTTCGCCAAGTGGTTGTCCTTCATACAGACTCGAGCGAGTGGATCAGATCTGGCAGGGTGAGCCCAGAGTTCGCAGCTCCCCGAAGGAAGTCGAGCGTCTTGCCCTTGCCGTTGCCCACCTCTCGAGCGAAGAGCACACAGAACGGGGCCTTGGCCGCGTGGCGCTGCACTGCAGCCTTCTGCTTGTACGTGCGCTCGGTTGTGGCCTTCACCTTCTTCTCCAGCTTGGGCTTCTGGCCCCGATGTTCCTCCTTGGGCCCCAGGTCGGGAAGACGTGAGCGGTCGATCATTGCAGCCAGTGCCTTGCGCTCCTTGGCACTGACCTTGGTCATCTTGGAAAGGACCTTGCGAGCTCCCGCCTTCGACCCATACCGCTTCTCGGTCTTGAACCGTCTGATGAACTCGTCGTGGTCGATGTTCCTGCTGATGTTCTCAGCAACTGTAGGCATGCTATCTCCTTTGCAACGTGTTGCGTTGGTACCAGCTCTTTTATCTCTGTTTTCCTCCCTTCTTTGCATCAGGCCACCGTTCGCTGGACTGCAGCTTCTGCTTCACGAGGTTGCGTACCCGATTGCGAATGCGTTCCTCCGAGTCGTTGGGGTACACGACAATCACGGGGATGTCTGGGTGGTCCTTGGTGAACTGACGGGCTCTCTTCATCCCGCTCTTGACCTGCAGCTGCACCTCACCCCACTCCGTCTCTGCAACGATGTCGATGCCCTGAGCATCCTCTTCCGGCGTGCCTGCTCTGAGTGCGTGGATCCATTGCGCAATGGGCTTGAACTCGGCGCAGCACAGCACCGCCTGCTCCGTGTCCCTGCCCAACCTCTGCGCTTCAGTCCCTTTGAATGTCACGTTCTGCTGCCTCTCGACTTCTTCACTTTTATTCGGTTCTCACACGTCTGGCATCCATAGTGAGAAACGTAGGCGAGTGATCCGTGCTGTTCACGGCCACACGTGGTGCATATCCACAAGTGCAACCTTCTGTTGTTTCCTCCCCTCTTCGCATTTTTCTTTGACAGCCTCCTTCCGTTGACTACTGACCCTACACTTTCTTTTTCTCTCCTCTCCTTCCTTTGCTTTGCCCACTCTTCTATTCCCTCTAGTGAACCTACTCGATGGGCGTAGTTCTTGACGGCGCTCAGGGTTTCTCCTAGCTCTTGCGCCACCTTTCGCTTAGGCACTCTCTTGCCCTTGAACAGGGACAGCTTGATACAACCACAGCTCTGTACGGGCTTTCCTACGTTGCTGGCGTTCCACAGTAAGCTGGTGGGTCGTACTCCTAGGCTCTCACATCGGTGGCAGTAGCAGAGTACGCTGGACCCCCACTCCGTCGTGTTTACAAGGAGTACCTCCAGGTCTCCTGAGCGATACCCCTTCTCCACGTGTCTTACGTTGCGGGCCATCACACGCTCGATACGAAGGCCGTCACACTAGGCTTTGCGAGCTCCTCCTTCAGCCATGCCGGGCCCTTTCCATTCTCCTCTGCCCAGGCTTTCAGCTCAGCTATTCGTTTCTTGGTCATGCGCTTCATCCTCATGGCCAACCGCTCGAATGGTACGAGCACCCTGTGCTTCTTGCTGAGCTTCACACCGCAAACTCGGCACTTCGTGGCGCTAGCTGGGTTGAGGTGGCCCTTTGGGCACATGCTGATCGGATTGAACTTCTTTGGAGGCAGCAGCCCTGTGCCCTTCAGTGACCAATCTCTGTCCTTATCAGGGTCACCGAAAGAAGCGTACATCCACGCGTGGTCTTGGATGAGCGGTCGCTTGTACTTGCCTCCGGTGCGCATGCAGCGTGCTGCTTGTTGCAGGTACAGGGTCTCGCTGCGAGTCGGTCGGCACATGATGACTGCGTCGCAGGTCGGCATGTCCCACCCCTCGTTCAGCAGCTCACAGTTGCACAAGATCTGATACTTTCCCTTCTCGAAGTCATCACGAATCTTGTCACGGTCAGCAGTCTTCATTCCTCCGTCTACGTGAACGGCTTTGAACCCAGCCATCTTTAACCGTTTGGTGAGGAGCTTGCTGTGCTTTACGTAGACAGCGAACAATATGGCA
>Ga0255055_10000739_pt1 | contig 24729 bp, 23 predicted proteins | sample JV7_2_27_MG_FD_188633 | JGI IMG/M metagenome (GOLD analysis project Ga0255055, IMG submission 188633) | Seawater microbial communities from Jervis Inlet, British Columbia, Canada - JV7_2_27 | ecosystem: Environmental > Aquatic > Marine > Inlet | place: Canada: British Columbia | collected...
ATGGCCCAGTTGTTGCCGCCCACCAGGAAGTCACCCCGCAAACCCAGTGCGTTCAGGTCATTGAGCAAAGCGGCGGGGCCGAAGGCCAGGGTGTTGGTATAGATCACGTTGGCGCCCGCGGCCTGAGCGTTCAAGATGCCGGTTGTCACGTCGGCGGTTGGGGAGAGATCATAAAGCTCCTCGTGCACGATCTCGACGCCTAGACTATCGGCATAGGCTCGGCTCTCATCGGTCAGCGCGCCCTGCCCGTAGGCACCCGGCCAACTCAGGTAAGCAAGCTTGACATCATCGCCCGCACCAGCTGGCTTGACATCCGCCCAATTCTCGACGATGTAGTCAAGGAAGAAGCCGAACTGATCGGGATAGATTGGGCCTCCGCCGAAGATGTAGCCGTCGGGGATGCCGTAGAAGGCTTCCGCACTCAGGCCGGCTCCGATGGCCGGGATCTGATCCTCGGCCAGACGCTGATACAGCGCTACGGATTCTGGCGAACCGTACAGCAAGAACATCAGCACGTTGTCGTCAGCACCGGTGAAGCGATCATAGGCTGCGACCGCCTCATCCACCGATCCTCCCGTGTCTGCAAAATCCATCTCAACCGTTGCTCCGAAGATCCCACCGGTGTCGTTGATATGTTTCACCATATCGTTGGCGCCGTTCACCAATGGTCCGGTGACCGAGGCGTAGGGTCCAGAGATATCACCAAAGTGGTAAAGCTTGATGGTCTCGCCGGTCAGGTCCGGGGGACCCTCATCCATAGGCTCCTCGGTCGGTGCCGGAGCCTCGGTCGCAGCCGGAGCCTCGGTCGCCTTTGGGGGCGGGGGAACGTCTGTGGGTTCCGTCGTGGCCTGCGTGCACCCGACGACTAAAAGCGCCAGGATCACCAGACCTGCAATTGTCAGTTTCCGCATTTTGTTCTCCTCCTCTAATCTTCAGGTAGCGGATTGCTCGTTGGTCAAATACTTCGCTATATTCCAGGTTCTAAGGGAGAGTCCAACCTCCTTTCGCGTGCGAATTAATGCTCATTAGAAGGAAAATGGTCTGAGCCTCCAGGAAGCCTTGATGATCTGCCATCGGTGTGCGAGCCCACGAGGTTCAAGGATCAAGAACAACATCAACGTGAGCCCAAAGAACAGCGGTTTGAATGCCTGCACCGCATGACCCTCCGAACCCGGGAACAGCTGCACGAAGGCCGGCGCCAGCACGGTGGCACCCTCAATCAGCAGCTGGACCACGATAGCGCCCAAAAAAGGACCGAGGGAGGTCCCCAACCCGCCCACGACGAGCATTCCGAGAAGTATGATCGAGTCGCCTAGATTAAAGGTTTCGGAGTTGATATGCCGGAAATAGTGGGCGGAAAGCGCTCCAGCCAAGCCGGCGTATACCGCGGCCAGGAAGAAGGCGATAAGTTTGTAACGAAAGAGATTGACTCCAAGTAGTTCCGCCGCCAGATCATTGTCGCGGATGGCCACGAATGCCCGGCCCAGTCGCGATCGGGCGATGTTGTGAGCAACGACCGTGGTGATGAGCAGCACCGTAGCAGTGAGCATAAGGAAGCTGTTAGGGTCGCCGAATCGAATTCCCAACAATACCGGCACCTCGACGATTAATCCCTGAGTCTCATTCAAAATATCAGGAAAGGCATGTCGCAAGAACCAGGGGATGATGAATTGAGCGGCTAAGGTGGCCATGGCTAAATAGAAGCCCTTAACCCGCAATGATGGAAGCCCAAAGAACAGCCCTACCAAGCCCGCACCAAGACCCGCCGCCGGAAGGGCGATCACAATGGACAAGCCGAGATTACCTACCAGCAAGGCCGAAATGTATCCACCCACCATCATGAAGGCCGCCTGGCCGAGCGAGATCTGACCGGTGTAGCCAATCAGCAGATTCAAACCTTGGACCGAAATGATGGCGATCCCTATGCGGTTTACCAATGCTACGGTGCTGCGGTTGGCATAAAGTGGCAGCGTGTAGAGGGCAACAATGGAGATGGCCAGCAGGACCCACTGCCATCTACGGCGAATGGACGCCATATCGTAGGCATAGCTGGTATCAAACTCACCCGCAGGTCTTAATACAGCCACGTTCTAAATCCTCTCAATCCGGCGCTGCCCGAAGATTCCCTCCGGGCGGATTAAAAGCACGACTAGCAGCACGATGTAGGGCATGATCTCTGACATGTCTCGGATCAAGGGGACGGTCGAGGCCTTGGTGAGCCCGATCGAAGCCCCGATGATCAATCCTCCCACGATCGTGCCGGGTATGGAGTCGAGGCCCCCAAGCAACACGGTCGCGAAAGCAGACAGCACCACTAGAGACAAGCTCATGTCCAGCCCGCTTGAGGTAGCCAACAACACACCGGCCACGGTGGCTACCATGGCCGCCATCGCCCATGAGGCTCCGAATATTCTGCGGATGCGCAGGCCTACGCTCTGGGCCAACTCGTGATCCTCGGATGTTGCCCGCATCGCCAGACCGGTGCGACTAAATTGAAAGAAGGCACCGATGAGGACGACCGCCAGGATCGCGACCACAAAAGACCACACTAGATTCTGTTTGAGGATGACCGTGATCTGGTTGCCATTGAAATAGAAAGGCATGGATATTCGGTATGGATTCTCGATTGAGAATAGATGCGGGAAGTTCCTCTGGGTGCCACCAAACAGCAGCAGCGCTACGCCTTGTAGAAACTGAGCAAGTCCAAGCGTCATCAGCACGATCGCAAAAATCGGCTGTCCCGTCATCGGACGTAGCGCAAATCGCTCGATCAGCAGACCCAGCAGTGCAGCAAGTACCAGTGCGAGCACGATCGAGATGCCGATCGGCCATCCCAATTCAAGGGCGAAAAACCATGTGAACAAGGCGCCGAGCAGCAGGAGCTGGCCCTGGGCAAAATTGAATATATAAGTGGCTTTGTAGATAAGCACGATCCCCAGGGCGATCAGGGCGATCGGGCCACCGGCCAGCAGCCCTGCAATACCAAATTGGGGGACCAGTTGCCAATTCATGCCGCGCCGTCCTCCAAAGACTCGATCCGTAGGGTGGAATCGATCCTTCCTTCCCGCCCATCCTGATACTTCACGACGTCGCTGATCTGCAGCTCTGTCTCATCAGAGTAGAGCGAGTCGATAACCTCCGAGTAACGCTCGAACAGGAATCCTCGGCGCAGCTTCCGAGTGCGGGTCATCTCACCCTCGTCGGCGTCAAACTCCTTGTGTAAAAGCACGAACTTGCGCACCCGCCCCGATTCGGGCAGAGTTCGGTTCACTTCTTCGACGTCCCTGCGGATAAGCTCGTACACCTCCGGTTTCTGCGAGAGGTCGGTCAGGGTGGTATACGGGAGGCCTTGCTTTTCGGCCCAGCGGCCTACGTTCTCAAACTCGACAGTAATGATGGCAGCAACGTAATCGCGCTCAGTATCTCCGAGGGTGAGCGCGTGGCTGATATACGGACTGAACTTGAGTCGACCCTCGATGAACTGTGGGGAATATTTATCGCCCCCGCCGAGTTCGATCATGTCCTTAAGACGATCCAGATAGATTAGGTGGCCACCTTCGTCAATATGACCGGCATCGCCTGTGCGGAACCATGATGTATTCTGCGAATCCACAAATAAAGCGACTTTTGTCTGTTTCTCATCCTTGTGGTAGCCCTGGAACAGCCCTGGTCCCGTAAGCAGGATTTCGCCTTCCTCGGAGATGTCGAAGTGCGATTCTGGGATGGCCTCGCCAACCGAGGCGAATTTGACATCGTCTCGCCGGTGAAGAAGCGCGCCTCCAGTGACTTCGGTTGATCCGTAGATTTGCCGCAATGGGAGCCCCAGAGCGCGGAAGAATCGAATCACGTCCGGGCTGAGGGCGGCGCCGGTCGTATAGGCATCGCGGGCTTTGTGCAGTCCGAATTGGCTCAATAAGGGCTTGAAAACTGCCCGATTTCCGAGCCATCTCAATACCCGCCATCCAGGCGGCACTTGCTTGTGATCGAACTCATAGCCGGCCGCGCGATAGCCTATTGGGAGAAAGAGGCCGTAGAGTGATCGGTTGAGCCAGTTGCTGTCCAGGATGCGTGCGCGGATGGTCGCCACCAACGTCTCCCACAGCCGTGAGTTGTAGAGCAATTGGTCTGGTGCGATTTCACGAATATTCTCACGGACGGTTTCCGGGCTTTCAGCGAAATTTAGGATGACGCCATGGACGACATGCGGGGCTATGTCCAGAGCTGCTCCAGCAATCCAGGCCAGCGGCAGAAACGACACGTGGTCGTCTGTATCGAGGCTCGGGTCGATTTCATTGAAAGCCTGAACGGCATAGACGAAATTTGTATGACTGATGACCACTCCCTTGGGCAGCCCGGTTGTTCCAGAGGTGTAGCAGAACATGGCTGAGTCTTCGCCGGTGCCAGCCTCGATCATGGCCTCGAAGCGCTCATCCGGGTCGCCAGTGGATGAGTCCCACTCGCCCTGGACATCATGGAAGTCTATGAGCCAGGGGTCGTCGTAGCCCCACATACCCTTGTTGTCCCAGTAGATTACCTTTTTCACAAGTGGCAGCTCAGATTGCACTTCAAGCAGCTTATCGCACTGTTCTTGATCGCCTGCTACGACGAATATTGAGTCAGAATGCCCGACTACGTAAGCTGCCTCGGGCGGCGTCACGTCGGTGAATAAGCCAACTATGGCGCCACCTGCAGCCATCACGCCGAACGCCGCCCAGAGATATTCGCGGTCGTTATCCCCGATGATCGCTACCCGGTCGCCGCGCTTGAGACCCATGGATACCAACCCCAAGCTGAAGTCGCGCACCTGCTGATAGGACTCATCCCAGGTGAAGCTCTGCCAAATGCCAAAGTCTTTCTGACGCAGGGCGATCTTGTTGGTACCGTGATAGCGGTTGACCTTTTCGAGCCAATGTTTAGCCAGGGTTTCAGTGACTTCGATCAGTGGGCTTCTCCCAGATAGGCTTTGATCACCTTTGGGTCATTGCGAATATCGGCGGGAGGACCTTCGGCGATCTTTTCGCCGAAATCCAGCACGACCACCCGGTCCGCAATATCCATCACCAAGCCCATATCATGTTCAATTAGCACTATGGTGATGCCCTTCAGCTCATGTACATCAAGGATGAAACGCGCCATGTCCTCCTTCTCCTCGACGTTCATGCCTGTCATTGGCTCGTCAAGCAGCATCAAGGTCGGCTCCATTGCTATCGCTCTTCCAAGCTCCACTCGCTTGCGCAGCCCATAAGGAAGCGCACCAACTACAGCCTTGCGAATGGCTTCAATTTCAAGGAAATCGATGATTTCCTCGACCGCCTCCCGGTGCCGAATGTCTTCTCTGTGGCCAAATCCCCAATAAATCATCGACCCGAGCACCCCAGATCGCATGTGAATATGACGAGCGGCCATGAGGTTGTCCAGCGTGGTAAGGCCGCTGTAAAGCGCGGGGCTCTGGAAGGTGCGCGCGATTCCGAGTTTGGGGACTTTGTGTGCGGCGATGCTAGAGATTTCCTGGTCCTGAAAGATGATCTTGCCACTGTCCAGCCGATAAAAGCCGTTGATGGCATTTAAGAGCGAGGTTTTGCCGGCGCCGTTGGGCCCGATGATGGCCAGGATTTCACTCTCGGCAACATCGAAACTGACCTCTTTGAGCGCACGGATGCCTCCAAAACTCAAATTGGCTTCACGTACGCTGAGGTGGTTTTGACCGTTTTCACTCATGGATGACGGGTGAATGGTTGTTCCAGATTGTCCTCGATTGATTTAGATCGCGCCGCTGAGCCAGCCGCATAAGGCGGAATTCCCGTACCAGGAGTGGGAATTCGATGAACCGGAAGATGAAAAGTCGTACCAGAGGGAACACCCATGCTGTGCTCCAAGCCGATACAGCTTTGCAAGTACTAACCCTGAGTTGAGAAATAGGTGGCGGAACACTTAATATTGAGTGTTCCGCCGAACCACCAACGATTGGTGCAGGTGATGAGCAATAGCTACTGTTCCACCGCGTACATCACATCGACCTGTACGCCAACAGAGAGTTCTCCCGAGCTGAGTGGAGGTCCTCCTCCACCGCCACCCATCCCTCCGAAGAGAGCGGCTTCAGCCAATCCCCCAAGCGCGCTCCCGGCAACGAGTTCGCTCACGATGATGGGTTCACCCAGTGTCTTTCCCAGAGCATTTGCCAGTTGCTGGGCGCGGTCCTTTGCATCGTCCAACGCCAGGAGGCGAGCCTCAGCTTCCAAGTCTGCACTGTCATCGATGCCAAACGTAAGCCCAAAAACATTGGTCGCGCCGGCATCCAGTCCGGTTTGAATCATGCTTGAGATCTGATCGATGTCCCGGACCTTGACCCTGACTGTACTGTCAACGTGAAAGGTAACTTCGTCTGTGGGTTGGCCGGTCAGCCGATCGAACCCTTCCTCACGCCAAACATTGAAGTGCGTGCTCTGAATATCCGAGTCTGGGATCCCTGCGTCAATCAAGGCTTGAGTGACCCGTTCCACAGTCTGGTTGGACTGATCAATGGCGGTCGCGACGTTATCGGCTTCAGTTTCGACGCCCAGCTCGACAGTCGCCATATCTGGTTTCCCGACTGCCTCTCCGAATCCACTCACGGAGATGGACTCGCGGGTGGAGTCCTGCTCGGTGCTAGCTCCCGTATCATCACTCTGCGCGTTACAGCCTGAAAGAACCAACGCGGCCGCCAGGCCTGCAAACGCGAGTGTCTTGTTGAGCTTTATATGGGATTTCATTTTATTTCCTCCAGTAGTGCATAAGATGCACGGTTCGGATCATAAGACGCTCACATCAGGCAATTGGTTCCCGGGACTGGTTCCGGCTGCTCAAGGCCTGCGCCGTGGAGTGTGCGTCGGCAACAATGGCTTCAGATCTAACAAATCCTATTGTCGTCGCCAAATCATATTTAAATCAAGGAACAATGTCCTCATCGCGAAGCTTGATCCGATGTTATGAGCAACAGGCTTCCGATTGCGCAAATTCATAGGAACCCAGCTGGGGGGTATCATCTCCTGAGTAAATGACCAATCCATCAAGCTCAAATAGCAGGATCACGACCGATCACGAGTTGATCTCGATCAAGGCCATCGAGGCCTATAGGGCCAAGACCTACCTGCGGAAGCGCCGATTGGCAACCATTGAGCAGGCCATCAAGTTTGTGCAGGATCGCGGGTTCGTGTTCTTCTGGCCCATCAAGGGGATCGAATTTCCCAGTCTCTGGACGGCGGTGGCCGGGGATCGGCCGGTGGCTAACGAGCACGATGACCCGGGCCACGTCACCTGGGGCTGGAAGGACCAGATGCTCAGCAAGCGTAAGTGGTATTACGCAAAGCTGCTGCGCAAAAAGGCCACGCTTATTTCCCTGGAGGTTGCCCCCTACTTTTATGCTCTCACCGAGAACTACGGGGATCCGGAGCAGGACTACCTGATTCAATACGAGGCTGGCCGGCTCAAGCAGGAAAACAAGCTGGTCTACGAGGCGTTGCTGAGCAACGGACCGATGGACACGGTTGCCTTGCGTCGTAAGGTGGGCCTCACAAGCAAGGAAAGCAAGTATCGATTTGAGCGGGCGCTGCTCGAGTTGCAGGCCGACATGAAGATCCTGCCTACAGGAGTAGCGGAGGCGGGCGCCTGGAATTACGCATTCATCTACGACATCGTGCCGCGCCACTTTCCGGATCTGCCGGATCAAGCCAGACGGATTAAGGAATCGGAGGCGAGGCTGAAGCTGATGGAGTTCTACTTTCGTTCGGTTGGCGCGGCCTCCGCGAAAGAGCTCGGCAAAGTATTCGGGTGGCGCAAAGCGCAATTGATAGCGGTTATCCAGCAGGCTGAGCAAGCCGGCTGGCTGCGCAATGGGGTTGTTGGTGAGAACTCAAACGAAGAACTGATCGCCTTGCCCGAATTGTTGTAAGCCACTCCGCAAGCCCACTCCGGTACAACCCAAATGGTAAACTCCATCGGTCACATGGACACCATCCAAGTCAACAAGCTTGTCAGGAATTTCGACGATTTTCGCGCCGTCAATGAAATTTCATTTGAAGTGCACGAGAGCGAAATTTTCGGATTCCTTGGTCCTAATGGTGCCGGCAAGACCACGACCATCAATATGCTCTGCACGCTGCTCCGCCCGACAGGTGGCTCGGCTCAGGTCAACGGCTTCGACATTTCCAGTCAGCAGTCTAAAGTCCGCAGCTCCATCGGAATTATTTTCCAGGATCCCAGCCTGGATGAGGAACTAACCGCTCACGAGAACATGCGCTTTCATGCCATGCTGTACGACATTTCGCGAGAGGACTTCAAACGCCGAACCGAGGAACTCATGGAGATGGTCGACCTAACGGACAAGTTAGGCGATCAGGTGCGTACCTATTCGGGGGGAATGAAGCGACGTCTGGAAATTGCGCGTGGTCTGCTCCATCGTCCCCGTGTACTGTTCTTGGACGAGCCCACGCTTGGCCTGGATCCTCAAACCCGCCGGCTTATCTGGCAGTACCTTAGAAAGCTGCGAGAGCAGCGCGAAGTCACCATGTTTCTGACTACCCACTACATGGACGAGGCCGAAAACTGCAATCGAATCGCGATCATCGACAACGGTCAGATAGTGGCTATCGATACCCCGGCGATTTTGAAGGAGCGGGTAGGTGGGGACATCATCACGCTCCGCACCTCGGACAACGAGCTTGCCAGCCAGCGGATCAATGAGGCACATGGAGTTGAAACAAGAACCGGGCCCGAAGGGCAGCTGATCGTCGAAATCGACCGGGGAGATCAATTTATTCCTAGGGTCATCGAGACTTTTTCGAACGGTGCCAAACCGATCGAAGTGCAAAGCGTCAGCCTGCGCCAGCCTACTCTAGAAGACGTGTTCATCAAGCTAACCGGGCACGCCATCCGTGAAGAGGAGGCGGACACCAAATCTCAGATGCGTCAGCGCGGCCGAATGTTCGGGCGATTCGGCAGGCGATCTTGAGCTCTCCAAACCGATGATCCATCATCTCAAAACCTTCTACACCATATGGTCGAGAGACATTATTCGGTTCAGCCGAAACCGCGGCCGCATTGTGGCCTCGATGGCTACACCGGTGCTCTTCCTATTTGTGTTTGGCGGAGGACTTGGACCCGCCATGGCCCCCATGGCCGGCGGGAACCTGAGTTTTGAGCAGTTCATGTTTCCTGGTGTCATCGCCATGACAGTGCTCTTCACGGCAATATTTGCTGCGGTATCGATTGTTTGGGATCGCGAATTCGGTTTCCTGAAGGAAGTCATGGTGGCGCCCGTATCTCGCCGAGTAGTCGCGTTGGGCAAAGTCGCCGGCGGGAGCACCTTGGCCATGTTTCAGGGCCTGCTGATCTTGCTTTTAGCGCCGCTGCTTGGCATTGAGCTCACGTTCGAACAAGCGATATACCTGCTGCTATTAATGTTGCTGCTGGCGGCCGTGATGAGCGCGCTGGGTATTCTTGTGGCCGCGCGACAGCGATCGATGGAAGGTTTCCAGGTCATCATGAATTTCATCATGCTGCCAATGCTGTTTCTCTCGGGAGCCTTCTTCCCGCTCACAGGTGTACCGGTCTGGATGGAAACGCTATCCAATATCAATCCCGTTTCCTACGGAGTAGACCCCTTGCGTCAGGTTGCGCTCCGTGAGAGCGTCCCCGAGATGTTCCTGGATGCCATGCGGCTCCATCCGATTGCGGTCGATGTGGTAGTGATGCTCGCCTTCGGTGTGCTTTTTCTCGTGCCCGCCATTTGGCTCTTCAGCAAACAGGATTAGGTACGCACCCTCAATTGCTCGCACGTATCAGGCCCATCGGAGCCTCATCACTATTCCTCAGGTGATCCGCCCCACAGATGAATATGAAGAACGCCGCTAGGATCGAACGAATATGCACAAGCTATATTCCTTGGTAAAGGACCCGATCCGTTGGGGAGCGATCGTGGCGGGAGTAGTGGTCCTGAGTGTGGTCTGGATCGGGGTTTCTCAAGTTCCCGCTTCGGCAACGACCAGTGGGTCCATCCCCAGCCCGCGCGAGGGATTTGCGGCGCCCGATTTCACGCTCGAGACTCTGGAAGGCGAGCAGATCAGGCTATCCGATCTGCGCGGCAAGGCTGTGGTTGTCAACCTGTGGGCTTCCTGGTGCCCTCCTTGTCGTGCGGAGATGCCCGCCCTGCAGGCGGCCTATGAGGCTGATCATGAACGAGGGCTCGAGATCCTGGCAGTGAATATGACATATCAAGATCGCGAGCAGGATGCTCGGAACTTTGTTGATGATTTTGGACTTACATTTACGGTCCCGTTGGATCGCGATGGGGCGGTCGCTAGGCAATACCTTATGCGGGCGCTGCCCTCAACCTTCTTCGTCGGGCCCGACGGAGTGATCCGCAAGGTCGTTATTGGGGGGCCCATGAGCGAGGCCACCATCCGATCGACCGTGAGTGAAATGCTGGAAGAGGTTCCCTGATGCTCCCTATCCTGCAAGTCGGTCCATTGGCAATTCAGATGCCCGGCCTGATTCTCCTGGCAGGCGTCTGGATCGCGGTTTCCCTAACGGATCGCGAGGCTCCGCGCTATTCCCTGAAGCCCTCAACTCTTTCCAATATGATCTTGATCGGACTCGTAGTGGGTATTCTCAGCGCCCGGTTCTGGTACGCAATTCGCTTCTTCGACATCTATCTCGACAACCCATTGAGTATTTTCTCCCTGAATCCCACCACCCTCGCGCCGCTGGAAGGCGCCCTGACCGGATTAGCGGTGGCCGCATTCTATGGCTATCGAAAGGGCCTTCCCCTGTGGCCTACCCTTGATGTACTCACGCCTGGCCTGGCTGCCTTTGGGCTCGCAGTGGGTTTCGCACATCTTGCGAGCGGCGACGCATTTGGGATGGCGACAAGCGTGCCGTGGGCGATCGAGCTCTGGGGGGCACAGCGCCATCCTACTCAGATTTATGAGGTGCTGGCCGCCGGGTTTATCTTTTGGTTGATCTGGGAAATTCGCCGCAAGAACCAGGTGGCCGGATTTCTCTTTCTTATCTTTGTCGCGCTGACCGCCTTGAGCCGGCTTGTTATCGAAGCCTTTCGAGGTGACTCAATTATTGCCTTTGGATCCATCCGAAACGCCCAGCTGGGGAGCTTACTGGTCCTGGCGGTAGCCCTGGTTGGGATGCATTTACTAGTGCGTGCGCAGGCCCAGAAGACCCAAGGCTGAACTCCCGCACATTTCTGGCCCCACGGCGCTGGACTATAATCGAAGCGCCTTCCGTCCCGTAAGAAAAGCACACCCCAATAGCTCAGAGTCCGAGGAGCCGCCTCAAAACGGCTGAATCAAGAAGGGACAATTTATGCCTGAATTCAAAGACCGCGTAGTCGTGGTTTCCGGCGCGGCTGGAAACCTGGGCGGAGTGATTTCACACGCTTTTGCCAGTTCAGGAGCCAAGTCGGGACTTCTGGATCGAAGACCGGGCCGGCTCCAGGAAGTGTGCGGCCAACTGGCGGATGATCCATCGCACCTGCTCATCGGAAATGTCAATATGACCGATCGCGATTCGGTGGAAGACAGTATTCAACAAGTGGTAGACACTCACGGCAGAGTGGACATTCTCATCAACACTGTCGGGGGGTTCCGAGGCGGAAATCCGCTTCATGAAACCAGCCTGGAAGATTGGGACTTCATGTTCGACCTGAACACGCGCTCGGTGTTCCTCGCTTGCCGAGCCGTGGTGCCGCATATGCTCAAGCAGGGAGGCGGAAAAATCGTAAATATCAGTGCCAGGCCAGGCCTAAAGGGCGCCGCCAATTCAGCGGCCTATTCTGGCGCCAAGAGCGCCGTGATCCGACTCACGGAGAGCCTATCGGAGGAGCTGAAGGATCAGGGTATCAATGTCAACTGTGTACTTCCAGGCCATGTAGATACGCCCGAGAATCGGGAACAAACTCCAGAAGCGGATTTTTCGCGCTGGGTGTCGCCCGGCGCGGTGGCGGATGTCATCTTATTCCTGGCCTCAGACGAGGCGAGTGCGATTCATGGGAGTTGCATTCCGGCTTATGGAACGGGATAGATCTTCCTTTTGCTGAGCTCACTACAGGCAATTATGTGCGGAGCGGGTGATTAATGGCGGACGTTACGTTTGTGACCGAAGCTGGCCATCAGCTGCCGGCGCTGACCGAAGATCAGATCCGGGAGGTGGATCGCATCGCGATGGAAGACTTCGGCCTCGGTGTGCTGCAGATGATGGAAAACGCGGGCCGCAACTTGGCCTTGCACGCGATTGAGAATGTGAACGACCCGAGTGCCGAGATCGTCATCCTGGCAGGATCCGGAGGAAACGGCGGCGGGGGGATCAGCTGCGCACGTCACCTGCGAAATCGTGGCTACTCTGTCCAACTAATACTGACCAGGGATCCGTCCGAGTTGGGCGGCTCTGCAGGCGCCCAATACCGCATCGTGGAGAAAGCCGGCCTTCAGGCGACACCGACCGATAAGGCCGAAGAGAACATTCAACAGGCTGCTCTGGTGATCGATGCGCTCATTGGCTACAGCCTCAAAGGAGCGCCGCGCGGAATCACCAAGGATCTGATAGAGGCAGCCAATGAATTCTCGGCCCGCACGCTAGCCCTGGATATTCCCTCTGGTTTCGATTCGACAAGCGGGGATACTCCGGGGGTCGCGATCCAACCGCACCGCACGCTCACTCTGGCTCTGCCCAAACTTGGCCTCGCCCAGGTGCCAGGCGAGATTTTTGTCGCCGACATCGGGATTCCTCCGGAAGTCTACGAGCCGCTCGGAATACCCCTTGAACCCTTCTTTGGAGGCGCCTACTGGGCAAGAATAGCGAAGGTGGAGTGAGTTTGACCGGGGTGGGAGATCATTCGAGAGCGAAACCATCGCAAAGGAGTTCGTCGTGGACGTAACAGCACGAAATGAAACAGGCTATCAGGTAGAGATCGATGCCGCAGGCCATCATCTGCTTGCCGACGAGAGCCCGAAGGACGACCAGCCAACTGCCGGACCCAATCCCTATGCATTGCTTTTGGCCTCATTGGCGGCTTGCAAGGCGATGACCGTTCGACTGTATGCGGAACGCAAAGACATACCGCTGGAAGCGGTAAATGTGAATCTGAGCATCCATAAGGTTTATGCAAGAGACTGCGAAGATTGCGAGAGCGATGACGATGCTAAGGTTGACATTATCGAAGAGGAGATTTCCTTCGAGGGCGATCTCACGGACGAGCAGCGTGAGCGGCTGGCCTGGATCGCAGATCGTTGTCCTGTGCACCGAACCCTGACCAGCGAAACCAAGATTCGACAAAAGATTGCCGCTTAGTAAACGCTTGAACCCAACTCTGCGACGCAGGATCGAGAGCTCGCCTGCACCCGCAGGTACAATTTCGCGATCGCGGCTGTCTCCTGGTCGGGTTGGTATCATTGCTATCGGATTGAATTCCATATGACGAAACTTCATGAATTGGCCGAACAGGGCCAGTCCGTTTGGTACGACAACATCCGGCGAGCGCTCTTAGATTCGGGTGAGATGGCGGACCTGATCGACCAGGGCGTCACTGGCGTTACGTCTAACCCAACCATCTTTGAAAAAGCCATCGCGGGCAGCGTGGACTACGACGATGCGCTGCACGAACTTGTCGAGCAGAAGCTCGAAGTTGCCCAGATCTACGAAAAATTGGTCCTGGACGATATCGGCCGTACCGCTGATCTGCTGCGCCCGATTTACGACCGAACTGAGGGGCTCGACGGTTTCGTAAGCATTGAAGTGAACCCGATGCTGGCTTATGACAGTCAGGGCACGCTGCTGGAAGCTAAACAGCTCTTCAAGGATCTGGGCCGCCCAAACGTAATGATCAAAGTCCCGGCCACCAGGGAAGGCGTGGCGGCCGTTCGCGCCCTTATCGCCGAAGGCATAAACGTCAATGTGACGCTGATATTCTCGATCGAGCACTATGTGGCGGTTGCGGAAGCCTATCTTGCCGGCCTTGAAGATCGACTCGCGGCGGGAGAATCCGATCTGGAAGTCGCTTCGGTTGCATCGTTTTTTATCAGCCGCGTGGATACCGCCGTCGATCGCACGCTAGGCGGGATTGGCGCCGGTGCCACCGCCGCATCTGACCTAAAGGGAAGTGCCGGCATCGCCAACGCTAAAGTAGCCTACGCCCGCTTCAAAGAATTCTACAGCGGCGAGCGATGGGAGCGGCTCGCAGCAAACGGAGCGAGGGTTCAGCGCCCGCTTTGGGCAAGCACCAGCACCAAGAATCCGACCCTTCCAGATACGCTTTACGTCGACTCACTCATCGGCCCTCAAACCGTCAACACCATTCCTCCCGCCACGCTCCAATCATTTATTGATCACGGAACAGTCTCGCCCTCATTGGAGAAGGAAGTTGAGGCAGCCGAGGCTCACTTGGAGCGCCTGGCTGGAATCGGGCTCGATCTAACCAGCATTACGGACGACCTGCGGGAAGAAGGAGTTGCGGCGTTTGCCCGCTCGTTTGAGGCGATGATGAATGCCATCGCACTCAAACGAGAGCGACTGCTGGCCGGGTGGGAACATGTAACTGTGAATTTAAATGGATATGAATCTGCAGTAGATACGGCGCTCGAACAGATGGGCAAAGATAAGGTGCTCTCGCGTATCTGGAAACACGATCACACGGTTTGGAATCCCAGCCCGGATGAAATCACCAATCGACTCGGCTGGTTAAACGTTGCCGAGGTGATGCTCGATAACTTGCACGACTTGAAGGCGCTGTTTGATTGGGCGAAAGCAGATGGCTATAACCAAGCGCTGCTTCTTGGGATGGGGGGCTCGAGCTTGGCGCCTGAAGTGTTTTTAGAAACCTTTGGCGTCAAGCAGGGATATTTTGAGTTTGGCGTGCTCGACAGCACCGATCCCGGCGCAGTGCTTTCCGCTTCCGAGCGTTTTGATCCTGCGCGGACGCTCTACATCGTGGCCACCAAATCGGGTGGCACAGTCGAAACGTTGTCGCTCTTCAAACACTTCTACAATCAGGTTGAAGCTGTGGAAGGCGCCGGCAGGACGGGTCCACACTTCGTTGCGATTACAGACCCGGGCAGCCGATTGGCGGAACTTGCTGGCCAGCTCGAATTTCGAGCAACTTTCCTGAACGATTCGAACATTGGCGGACGATACTCCGCATTGTCATTTTTTGGTCTTGTGCCCGCTGCGCTAATCGGAGTCGATGTAGAGCAATTGCTGGATCGATCGCTATCCATGGCGTGCGCCAGTGAGTCTTGTGTGGGTGCGGTGGACAACCCGGCAGCGAAGCTAGGTGCGGTGATGGCTGAACTGGCCTTGCAAGGCAGAGACAAGCTCACGCTGGTTGCAAATCCACCGCTGGAAAGCTTCGGTGACTGGCTGGAACAACTTGTCGCCGAGAGTACTGGCAAGCAAGGGCGTGGGATCGTTCCTGTGGTCGGTGAGGAAATTGGGGAGCCGGCGCTATATGGAGAGGATCGACTTTTCGCATATTTGCGTCTCGATGGAGACGATTCGAATGATGCTGCGGTAGACGAGTTGGAGGCCGCGGGACATCCAGTTATCCGAATACGAATCCACGACGCGTACGATCTTGGCGGTCAATACTTCCTATGGGAGATGGCAACCGCGGTAGCGGGGTACCGTCTCGGCATCAACCCCTTCGACCAGCCAAACGTCGAGGCCGCCAAGGTGCTGGCGCGCGAATTAGTCCAGACATACGCCGCGGAGGGAAAGCTTCCAGAGCAGCACCCGGTGCTGGTGGATAAAAAGCTAGAGCTGTACGGCGATGTGAGCGGGGAGAATTTGAACGATGCGCTCGCAACGTTCCTGGATGGAGCCCAACCCGAAACCTACATTGTGCTGCAAGCATTTCTCCAGCCGACGGAGAAGGCATCCGAGCAGCTGCATGCTATCAGAACCGCCCTCCGCGCTCGCACTCAGCTCGCAATAACCTCGGGATTCGGGCCACGCTACCTACACTCAACCGGTCAGCTGCACAAAGGAGATGCCGGAACCGGCTCGTTTATTCAGATCACGGTGGACGACGAGCGCGATATAGCGATCCCGGACGAGGCAGGCTCAGAAGAATCGTCGATGAGCTTCGGCACCCTGAAGACGGCCCAAGCCATGGGCGATAAGAAGGCGCTGGAAGAGGAGGGGAGGCGGGTATTCCGGATCCACATCAAGGGGGATGTCCGTAAGGGACTGGCTCGTATCCTTGGAGCAATCGACTAGGCCAGGGAGGACATAAACCTTGATACGGGCAATGATCTTCGATCTGGACGGGACGCTGGTACAGACCGAGAAACTAAAAGCCATCTCCTACGCGCGCGCAGCGGTCGAGCTCTGTCCGCGGACTATAAGCCAGGACGAAGTACTCGAGGCGTTCAAAGAGGTGGTTGGACTGCCTCGCAGCGAAGTCGCTCAACAGCTGGTGGATCGATTTCAGCTGCAGGACAAGGCGGCCGAGAAGATGGCCGAATACGGCGTCGACACTCCCTGGCAAGCATTTATTCAAGCCAGACTCGCCCATTACGAAGGGATGTTGGCCGATCCGGAAGTAATTGTGGCCAACCAATGGCCGCATAATATGGCCGTCCTGGAAATGGCGCGTGCCAACGAGTGCAGCACTGGGCTGGCGACCATGTCGCGCTGTAACCAAGCTACGCGCGTGCTTCAGATCCTGGAGCTGCGGCAAGCGTTTGACTTTGTCGCAAGCAGGGATGACGTGGAGATTGGAAAGCCTGACCCTGAAATCTACAGACTGGTTGCCCACGAGCTGGGAATTCCCGCTCATCAGTGCCTGGTATTAGAGGACTCACCTTCCGGTGTTGAAGCAGCCGTCTCCGCAGGCATGTGGTGCATTGCTGTGACCACCCCCTTTACGTTTGATGGCGTCCATAAGCAGGCTTTGCTGCCAGCAGAGTGGATCGTGGACGATCCAGGGCAGGTGCTGGTAGCGGTTGGACAGATGCTGGAAGAACGTCAACTCGATGACTGAAGCTTATAAAGAAGCCGCCGCGCTAAAAGCGGTGGAATTCGTTGAGCCTGGAATGATTGTGGGACTGGGATTTGGGAGCACTGCCATCTACGCCGTGCGCGAGATTGCCCGCAAATTCAGCGCGGGAGAGCTTGATGGGATGCTGGGAGTACCGACCGCGTTGAGTGTGGAGCAAGAGGCGCTCAAGTTAGGAATTCTCCTGACGACCCTGGACGACAACCCTAAAGTGGATCTAACGATTGACGGTGCAGACGAGGTAGACCCACAGTTCGATCTCATCAAAGGTGGTGGAGGCGCGCTGCTGCGGGAGAAAATTGTGGCGCAGGCCAGCCAGAGAGAGATCATCGTAGTGGATGAATCGAAACTCTCGGACAACCTGGGTGCTAAATTTGCGCTGCCCGTTGAGGTTCACCCGTTTGGGTGGGCTCCTGAAGCCGCCTATCTCAAATCGCTTGGAGCCTCGGTCGCATTGAGGAGGTCCGCAGACGGGGAACCCTTTGAGACGGATCAGGCAAATTGGATCCTCGACGCCGAATTTGGACCTATTGAAGACCCTGCCGCTTTGTCTGTTCAACTCGACCGCAGGGCGGGGGTTGCAGCGCACGGTTTGTTTCTCGGACTTGCCACCGATCTCATAGTCGGCGGCGAAGACGGTGCGCGGCATATGAGGAGACCTTAAGGACAATTCTATGGAAATTGGAATGGTTGGATTAGGGAAAATGGGCGCCAATATGACCGCTCGGCTGCTCAAGGGCGGTCACGGTGTGGTGGCGTACGACCGCAATGCTGAGAATGTAGAAGCCGCGGTCGGTCAGGGCGCTCGAGGAATTGAATCGGTAGACGAAATGGCTTCCGTGCTGAGCTCTCCGCGAGCGGCCTGGGTGATGGTGCCGGCCGGTGAGCCAACCGAAAAGGTCATCACGGATCTTGCGGCCTCGTTTGAGCAGGGAGATACCATCATCGACGGCGGCAACAGTAATTACAAGGACACGATGCGGCGCGCGGAGGCGCTGCGCGGGCGAGGCATACATCTGGTCGATGTGGGAACCAGCGGTGGGGTCTGGGGACTGACCGAAGGCTACAGCATGATGGTCGGGGGCGAAAAGGATGCGGTGGAGCGGCTTACGCCGATATTGGAAACCCTGGCGCCCGGAGCTGATGAAGGTTGGGGCCGCGTCGGCCCGAGCGGCTCGGGCCACTTCGTGAAGATGGTTCACAACGGCATCGAGTATGGGCTGATGCAGGCCTATGCTGAAGGTTTCGAAATCCTGAGCAAAAAAGAGCAGTTTGATCTGGATCTGCACCAGGTGGCAGAGATATGGCGATTCGGCAGCGTGGTACGCTCCTGGCTGTTGGACCTCACTGCGGCTGCGCTTGAAGAGGACGCCACCCTGAGCGAGCTGGAAGGCTGGGTCGCTGACAGTGGGGAGGGGCGCTGGACGGTAGCGGACGCAATCGACCTGGACGTGCCGGCGCCGGTGATCACCATGTCGCTCTTGATGCGACTTGTGAGTCGGCAAGACGAGAGCTATGCCGCCAAGCTGCTGGCGGCCATGCGCAATCAATTTGGCGGCCATGCCGTGAAGCGAGCTGAAGAGTAGAGGATTGATGGATAGCGGACTGCCCACATCTGTCGTCATTTTTGGTGCATCGGGCGATCTGACCCGGCGCAAGCTCATACCAGCACTGTTCCACCAGTGTGTAAAAGGGCGCATCCCAAGCACTATCAACATTGTCGGGACTTCACGCAGTGAGTTCACCCACGATGAATTTCGACAGCAGATGTTCGATGGAATGAAAGAGCTTTCTGGGGTTGTACCGGATCAAAGCGATTGGGATGAATTCGCTCAGAAACTCTGGTATTTGCAGGGAGATGTCGGCCAGGAGGCCGACTATAAGAAGCTCGAGCAGTTCCTAAGCGAGGTGGAGGGCGGGCCGGCAAACCGCCTGTACTATCTGGCTACGGCTCCGCGCTTCTTTCCTGTCATTGCCCGCGAGCTCGGCAATCAGGGGATGGCAACCGAGGGAGAGCATTGGTCTCGGGTGGTCATTGAAAAGCCCTTTGGGCGCGACCTGGAATCAGCGGTCGAGTTGAACGAAATCGTACACACCGCGTTTGATGAGCATCAGGTCTATCGCATCGATCACTATCTGGGTAAAGAGACCGCACAAAACATCCTTTACTTTCGCTTTCTAAATACCATCTTCGAGCCAATCTGGAACCGGAACTATATCGACCATGTCCAGATCACGGTTGCGGAGACAGTTGACGTAGAGCACCGGGCGGGCTACTACGATAAGGCGGGCGTCGTACGGGACATGTTTCAAAACCACTTTCTTCAACTTTTCACGCTCGTGTCGATGGAGCCGCCGGCCACGTTCGATGCGGACGCCGTACGCAATGAGAAAGTGAAAGTATTGATGGCTGTGCGGCCGTTAGACGTCGAAGACACGGTTCGGGCTCAGTACGAGGGTTATGGACAGGGGGAAGGGGTGTCGGAGAACTCACAAACTCCGACTTATGCGGCGATGAAACTGTATGTGGATAACTGGCGCTGGAACGGAGTGCCGTTTTATCTTCGATCAGGGAAGGCCCTGGCAGAAAAGACGAGCCAGATTGTTATCGTGTTCCAGGAGCCGCCGCACGTGCTTTTTGATTTGCCATCGGACTACCGCCTGACCCCGAATTTCCTTTCGCTATGCATTCAACCCGATGAAGGGATCCACCTTCGCTTTGAGACGAAGATCCCAGGTGGGCTTCAGGAAACCAAATCGGTCGATATGGAGTTTCATTACCCCTCCACGTTTGGAGGCGAACGTCTACCAGATGCTTACGAGCGATTATTAATTGATGCACTCAACGGGGATCCCTCGCTCTTTACCCGCAGTGACGAGATCGAGAGGTCATGGAGCCTGGTCGATCCAGTACTTGATGCCTGGGAAAATTCATCGAATGCACCTTCGCTTGGGCTTTATCGAAAGGGAAGCTGGGGCCCACCCAGCGCCGAGGAGTTCATGTCGCGCGATGAACGCGTCTGGCGCCTGGGGTGCGGAGATCACTCTCCCTGAACATGAGCAAACTCCAGATTTTTGAAGACACAAAGGCACTCGCCCAGGCGGCGGCAGATCATTTTGTGGCGGCCTCGGAGGAAGCCATTGAAAACCGAGGTCGTTTCACGGTCGCACTGGCAGGAGGCTCGACCCCGCAAGAGACGTACAGTCGGTTGTCCGACCCGATGCTGGCTACCAAAGTAAGTTGGAGAAACGTGCACCTCTTCTGGGGAGATGAACGATGCGTCCCTCCTGAACACCCGGACAGCAATTATCGGATGGCCAGGAAGACCATGATTCAAAAGGTGCCGATCCCGCAGGCAAACGTTCATCGGATCCAGGGCGAGCTTGACCCAGATCTGGCAGCCGAGGCTTATGTGGAAGAACTGCAATCAGTCTTTGATTCTGAGGAGCGGCCGCGTTTTGATCTGATCTTCCTCGGATTGGGGGAAGATGGGCACACTGCTTCGTTATTCCCGGGCAGCCTTGCATTGCGCGAAACCGAGCTCTGGGTCCTGGCTGTATTCTCAGAGGCGCTTCAAGCCTGGCGTGTGACGCTTACGCCACCGGTATTAAACGCCGCACGGCAGCTTTCATTTTTGGTATCGGGAAAGTCGAAGGCAGAGCGTTTGCAGGAGGTGTTGGAAGGTGAGCCTCAGCCGGAACCGCTCCCTGCCCAGCTCATTCAGCCGCTCAACGGCCAGGTAACCTGGCTGGTCGACAAGGCGGCCGCCGCAAAGCTGTAAGCCCGCGACGCTGCGTCCAAGTACGGTAAACTGACCAAGGCCTAGGGGCCGTTCATATTGATATCTAGATGCACGCGCTGGCCTGTGGCCAGCGTTTCTATTTGGTGGTGCGCGTGAGAGTAATCGTGGTCGGTGACGATCCGTTGGCCCGCGCCGGTCTAGCGAACGCATTGACCGAAATGGCGGACTTGGAGATCGTGGCTCAAATCGCCCCCGACAACTCCGTCACTTCCGCGTACCGAGCCTACGCTCCCAATGCCGTACTCTGGGACCTGGGCTGGGGCCTTGAGACTTCAAGCTGGCAGGATAGATTGGGCGATCTTGTCGAGTCTGGCGCGCTCGTCGTCACACTTTTACCGGGGAACTCTCATGCTGCAGAAGCCTGGTCTGCTGGAGCGCGCGGATTGTTGAGCAGGGAGGCTGGCTCGGCAAGTATTAATGCCGCGCTGAATGCCGTCAGCAACGGACTTGTGGCGGTCGACCCGGCGCTCGGAGGAGCTCTGCTTCCAAACCAAAACGAAACCCAAACGTTTCAGTTGGAAGATCTAACGAAGAGAGAGCATGAAGTTCTGGAACTGCTCGCGGAAGGTCTTTCGAATCGATCCATAGCCAACAAGCTCGACATCAGCGAGCATACGGTGAAATTTCACGTAAACGCCATCCTGCGGAAACTCGGTGCGCAGAGCCGCACGGAGGCAGTGGTGCGGGCCAGCCGCAGCGGCTTGATTCTTCTTTAGAAGATCGCGTCTAACCTCCGTTCGACCCCTCAAATGTAACCATCGACCAACCAAACGTGCAGCTTCGACCTACCCAAATTGCCGGTTCGCACCAACGCTCTCAGCGATATGCTTGCCGAACCCAAGGAGGGATCATGGCGAGCGTAGTCGAAGGCATATCCAATGAATTGGCTGGAATGGTGGAAGCGGCAGGTCCCGCAGTCGTACGCGTGGAAGGCCGCAGACGATTGCCTGCAAGCGGGATCGTTTGGTCTGATGATGGAATCGTGGTCACCGCCCACCATGTTGTTGAACGAGACGACCGGATCGGTGTGGGCTTAGCAGATGGCAAGCAGGTCGAGGCAGAATTGGTGGGGAGAGATCCCACTACTGACCTGGCTGTGCTGCGGGTTGAGGGTGCACAGCCTTCCTCAGCTATGTCCGCTCAAGCGGATGACTTGAGCGTCGGGCATCTTGTGCTTGCCCTAGGGCGCCCTGGCCGAACAGTGCAGGCGACTCTAGGAATCGTGAGCGCCTTAGGAACGAGTTGGCGAACAGCCGCCGGCGGAACGATCGATCGCTATCTGCAGACCGATGTAGTGATGTATCCGGGATTCTCGGGTGGCCCGCTGGTGGATGCCGATGGAAAAGTACTGGGTCTTAATACCTCCGCGCTGCGTGGCGTAAGCCTCACTATCCCGAGCCTTACTGTTGATCGAGTGGTTGAATCGATCTTGTCCCACGGGCGCGTGCAGCGCGGCTACCTTGGGGTGGGGGTGCAGCCGGTCAACCTGCCTGCGGGATTAGCGGAGGAGCTGGGCCAGGAAACAGGCCTGATCCTTATTTCAGTCGAACCCGGCAGCCCCGCCGAAGCGGGTGGCCTGACGCTCGGGGACACACTACTGACGGTGCATGGCGAACCTGTGCGGCGATTGGACGATCTATTGAGCTTGCTGAGCGGCGAGCTTGTCGGTGTGGAAGTGCTCATTCGGATCCTGCGCGGCGGAGAACCTGGCGAGCAAAAGGTTACAGTCGGGGAGCGCTGATGGCGGAAGTCATCCAGGAGCTCAACTCAGAATTAGCCCGCCTTTCCAGGCAAGTTCACGCCAGCCTGGTCCGAGTGGAGAGTGGCCGCTGGGGGGCCGGCGCCGGAACGATTTGGCATTCTGAAGGACTCATTCTGACAAATTCGCATGTCGCGCGCAGCCGGCGCCTAAGCGTCACGCTGCCCGATGGCCGGCGAGCCCCAGCGCGCCTCCTGGCTCGCAGTCGTGATCTGGATCTGGCAGCGCTAACTGTGGAGCTGTCAGACCTTCCTACGATTGAAATCGGGGATTCTGGGAGGCTACAGCCGGGCCATTGGGTGATGGCCTTCGGACACCCGTGGGGAGTAGAAGGCGCGGCTACCGCAGGCGTCGTTATTGGGCAGGGCCCGGAATTGCCGGATCGACCGGCCTTCGGGCGCGACTGGTTGGCAGTTGGCTTGCACTACAGGCCCGGCCATTCCGGCGGACCGCTGGTCGATTCTTCCGGCCGCCTGGTTGGGATCAATACCATCATGGTGGGCCCAGACGTGGGGCTTGCGGTACCAGTGCATGAAGTCAAGCGATTCCTCAAACACTCCATGCAGCGCGCGGCTGCCTAGCACGCACTCAATCTGGCTCCGAACTTCAACCCCATTTCTCGCAGCCAATCTTCCTGCTAGCTGCGAACACCTATTCATCGTAAGCACGGTCTTAATAGAAGCGAACTCCACCGGATTCTAGCGATGACTTTGCGCGCAAAGTCGTAATATCTTGATCCTTCCGGCGCCTCCTGGTATCTGTGATACTAGGTGGCCTAGTTCGTGGACTCGAGAGACAAAATGACTGAAGAGACTTCATCAGTAGCTGACTTATTCTCGCTGACCGGGAAGCGTGCGTTGATTACAGGATCGGCGGCCGGAATCGGCAAGGCGATCGCGATTCGCTTTGGCGAAGCGGGGGCGGCCCTCGAGCTGGCGGATATCGATGAAGAGCGATTGAATGCAACCGGTGAGGAGCTCGCTGGTCAGGGGTGGAGCGTGAATGTCCATGCGTTAGATATTTCGGATCGGGAGCAACGATCCTCGCTCTGGGGAAGGCTCGGTGATACCGCTCCAGACATCCTGGTCAACAATGCGGCAATATATCCATTCAAGGAATTTCTTGAAGTCGATGAAGAATTTTATAAGAAGGTGATGGCGGTCAACCTCGATGCAGTGTTTTGGATGTGTCAGGAAATGATAAGGCGCCGTCTCAGGCAGGGGGGGGTGATCGTTAACATCGGATCGATTGAGGCCCTAGTCCCATTTAATGATGACCTTACCCATTACAGCACGAGCAAAGCGGGCGTCATCGCGCTGACTCGGGCGTTGGCAAGGGAATACGGGAAAGCCGGCTTCCGCATCAATGCACTGATTCCGGGTGGGATCGCGACCGAGGGCACGAAAGGGGTCGCGAAAAGCGTGCTGCGCGGCAGGTTCAAATTGATCAGTAGCGGCATCAAATTCAGCCAAAGGCTGCCAATTGGCAGGATAGGCCAACCCGATGAAATAGCACGCATGGCGCTGGTGCTGGCTTCGGACGTCTCAAGCTACGTACTTGGAGCCGCCATCCCGGTTGACGGAGGCTTCCTGACCACCTGAAGCGTAAGCATCGATCGAACATTCAAATCAATTCCGCCATAATCTGCCTTATAATCTGGATAATTCTGTATAAATCTCCCGAAATCTGCATATTAATGTAGATTTACATAGATTTTAACACCGTAGATCTGACGATCCCATTGACGAATTCCGAAGAACGCAGCAAGGCAACGACTCCCGATCGACCGAAGCCACAGAAGCTTGGTAGCTCTCGAGTCCCTGAAGGGTCTGTTTTCTACACGCGATTGCTACCGGCCTTAATTGTGGTGTTGGGCGTCCTCACTGTTCTGCTGATCATCTTCGCCATTGTTGTCTTTTTGCTTTCACTGAACTAGCCGTAAACCGCTTCAACCGTTAGGAGGCTCTAGTGGAACTAAATCTCATACTGCCGTTCGTTACGACGTTCGTGATGGTGGTCTTCACGGTCTCGGTCTTTCGACGCTGGCTCTTGAGGAAGAGAGATTATTTCTTGTTCTGGGGCATCGGGCTTGGAATGTTCACAGCCGCGAGTTTCGCAGAAGCCTATTT
>Ga0255055_10000740_pt1 | contig 24722 bp, 22 predicted proteins | sample JV7_2_27_MG_FD_188633 | JGI IMG/M metagenome (GOLD analysis project Ga0255055, IMG submission 188633) | Seawater microbial communities from Jervis Inlet, British Columbia, Canada - JV7_2_27 | ecosystem: Environmental > Aquatic > Marine > Inlet | place: Canada: British Columbia | collected...
ATGATAAGCAATTTTATATGAGTATGTTCAATAAAGGGTCTGTCATGGACTCTTTTTATCGATGGGTGGTAGGATTTTATAATCCTGATGATTGGACTCCATTCCTTGAACATTGCCAATCTGCCGTTCATATTTTTTTAGATCAAGTTAAAAACTCGCCTGAAAATGGGTTGTATATATTCGTTACTCATGATTTTAGTTTAATGGCGTTTAAATTTGGTTGGTTTGGGCTTCGACCAGAGAAATGGGTGAAATTCCTAGGCGGATTTGCGTACACGGTAGGAGAAGAACAAACTTTGCTATTAGATTATGGTGAGTTAAAACCAGTATCAGTTCCACATTGGTGGAAAAAATTATGAGAGCTCCTAATTTATACAAATTTTTAAAAAGATTAAAAAAGAAATAAAAAGAATTAGTAAAATTTAAGCATCAAGATTTTCTATAACAGTTGCGACACCTTGCCCACCCCCAACACAAGCGTTAGCGACACCGTATTTTGCTTTCTTATCTTTCAAAATTCTTGCTAACGTGCCTGTTAGGCGAACCATAGTTGCCGCTAATGGGTGACCAATTGCAGTTGATCCTCCCATCACATTAACTCGTTCTTCTGGTATGTTAAATTTATCCATGCAGTTTAAAGCTACAATCGTAAAAGCTTCATTAATTTCCCAATAATCAATATCATCACCAGTTAAACCAGCGAATTTCAATGCTTTCTTAGTGGCTGGAACGGGACCTCTCCCCATCACAGTAGGATCTACTCCTGCCCATCCGATCGATACAATTCTGGCCATTGGGTCAAGTCCTCTTTTCTTTGCTTCTTCTGCTTCCATCAAAACAGCCGTAGTGGCTCCAGCATTTAATGGTGATGAATTACCAGCAGTGATAACTCCTTGATCGGTACCCTCTCTCTTTATATAACCCTCGCGACCTCCATTTTTTTCCATGAAAAACGGTTGTGATAATCGCCGTAATTGAGAAACGGTCTCTAAAGTAGATTTTCGTGCAGCCATATCCCTGTCAACCATCATCTTCTCTTCAATATTTCCGGGAGCATGCCCTTCAATTGGAATGATTTCGCTTTTAAACCAGCCCTCATCATGATATTTCACGGTTAGATTGTGACTTCTAACTCCAAATTTGTCCAGGTCTTCTTTAGTGAATGTAGGAACTTCTTCCTCATATAATTTTTGAGCCGTCTGAAGCATATTATAAACAACTGAAAAGTCTAAATCAGGACGATAATATTCACTGTTTTTATCTGCTACTTTCATATTAGGATCTATTCCTTTACCTCGAACTCTGGTCATATGCTCGAATCCAGTACTTAAGACGCATTTACTATTACCCGTCATTATTTCCATAATTCCTACGTGCATCCCACTACCCGCTGATCCACATTGGCGGTCGATAAAGAATGAAGGGACATCATACGGAAAATCTGCTAAAAAGAGAGGCGCTCTACCTCCATATGTCCAATTCTCTAATACTCCTGTAGCAACTCCAACAGATACTTCATCGATATCTTTCTTTTCTATACCTTTATTAGCTAATTTGTCATCAAAAAATTTGCTTAATAACTGTCCTAGCAACTCGTCTCCTCTAATCTCACCAAAAACGTCCCTTTCGGGCTGAGTTGGTCTAGATCGAGAAAATGCAGTGCGAGCATAATCAATCAACCAAGTTTCTTTTAATTCCATGTCATAATCACTTTTTTAAATTCTTTTTTTTATAAGTTTACATTGTCTATTAATTATTCTTTACAATTAAAGATATTATTTTAGGGATCTTAATTTTATAATTTGGATCAAAATTAAAAAAAAAATAAGTAATTAATTTCATTTATTTTCCCTTAAATTTAGGAGTTCTTTTTTCCAGGAATGCGGTAACTCCCTCTATGACATCTTGTGAGGTAGTATTCAAAGCAAAGCCCCAATGCTCAAATTGCAGTCCCACATTCAAAGGCACTTGAGTTCCGTATTGAACGCACTTCTTAATAACGAATAGTGCATTTGTGGCAGAATTTCCAATCAGAGAGGCTTTTTCATGCACAAACTCTTCAAAAGCATCATCATCGACTAAAAAGGAAATAAATCCCCATTCATTCATCTGTTCAGCAGTAAAATGTTCACCAAAATACATCATTCTGTTAACTCTCATTTTACCAAGATGTCTAATCATGCGTTGAGTTCCTCCATTACCAGGAAAAATTCCTCTTCTAATTTCAGGAAAGCCAAATTCTGATCGTTTTGATGCGATAACTATATCACAAACTAAGACTAATTCTAATCCGCCACCAAGAGCGTAACCATCAACAGCAGCGATTAAAGGTTTTGGAAATTCTTCAATTAAATCGTAGTATTTGTGTCTTAAGTACATAGCGTGGCTACGATGTCTTAGGTTTTCATAATCAAGACGGGAATCTCCTCGGGACGAAAGATCAGCACCAGCAGAGAAGGCAGGCTTTTTAGTGAATTCTCTTGTCCCACGTATAACCACACAACGGACACTCTGATCCACTTCTACAGTTTCTAATGCTTCAGCTATTTCTCTAAGTGTTTGGTTTTGGAGCGCATTTAATTTATCGGGACGATTTATAGAAAGAATAGCATAATTACCTTCCTCTACTTTCTCAATTTTAACATGTTCGAACTTTTTTTCATCATTCATCTAAGTAACCTTTCTTTTTAATTGCTTTTTTTCATATGCTAAGATTTACTCCTAGCAAAATCTTTAATTTATTAATTATTTACATAAATAGACATATTATATTAGATGTTATCTTAATTAAATTTTTCAATAATAAATGGATTTAAACAATCATATGAGCATAAATACTATACCGGATAAACTTCCAAAAAAATTCGTAATTAGGTTAAAAAGAGGAAAATACGATGATGCTCTTCTTTTTGCATTAGCCGTTTTTGGACCTCATAAACTTAAAGAACTAGTTAATGACATTAATAATTCTATTGCTGATAGAATGGATGAGGTGTTATTTCACGAATGGGCTAATAAGTTAAAGTCCTATGAATTTATTGAAGAATACAGAAAAAATGATGTTTTGTATTTTAAAGCAACAGAGAAGGGTAAGGATGAATTATTATCCAGAATAGAAAATACCTTTATGGTACGATATTTAAAAACATACTTTTCTCAGTGGATTGGACTAATTGAACCTGAAAAGGAAAGCAAACCAAAATCACAGTATGTGTTAAAATATAGAGATGTTATATTTGGTCTCCTGTCTGTTTATTGGAGATTATGTGATTTCTTCAATACGACAATAATAAACAATAAGGCTGGACCAGATGATAATGTTTCGCTTGGTAAGTATCTAGAATATAATGCAGAACGATACCCCAGTAATCCCGCGATTTACTATGAAGATGTCATGTATACATACAAAGAATTCAACGGAATTATTAATCAATATGCTAATTATCTTCTTACTTTAGGCGTAACTAAAGGAGAAGTAATAAATATTTTCTTAGAAAACAGACCGGAATTATTGTTTTTAATTGCAGCGATGTCAAAAATTGGTACCATTGGAGCTTTAATTAACACTAGACAGAGATCGTCAGTACTACTGCATAGCTTAACACTAAATCCAGTAAAAATCCATATTATTGGAGAGGAACTTATTGAACCTTTTAATGAAATAAAATCAGAATTAGGTTTAACTGGGAATGAAAAACTCTTTTTTTTGAAAGATAAGGGTAAAATTGATGTACCTGATAATTTTATAGATCTTCAAGAAGAGATTAAAGATGTAAGTAAAGAAAACCCATCAATTAAAACAGAAATAAAGGGAAAAGATACATACTTATATATTTTTACTTCTGGGACAACGGGACTTCCAAAAGCAGCACACATTCGGAATATGTATACAGCAACATCTATAATTCACTGGAGTAATGCCGTATTACATATGACCCCTGATGACATTATGTATATATCTCTTCCCTTGTTTCATAGCAATGCCCTCCACCTTGCATTGTCAGCCGCTATTGGGGGTGGATCAGCAGTAGCTATTGCTCGTAGATTTAGTGTTCGAAATTTCTGGAAAGACATAAAAAAATTTAACGCTACATGTTTTAATTACATCGGAGAAATCTGTCGTTACCTTTTTAATCAACCACCAACTCCAGAGGACCGAAATCATAGAGTTTACAAGATTTGCGGCAATGGTCTTAGTCCTGAAATATGGAAAGAATTCAAAGAACGATTTGGTATAAGAGAAGTCTATGAACACTACGGAATGACCGAAATGTGGGGCGCGTTTGTTAACTACATTAATTTAGATTGTACGGTGGGATATAACGCTGCTCCATATGCTATAGTAAAGTATAACTTTGAAAATAATGAACCTGAAAGAGATAAAAATGGTTTTTTACAAAGAGTTGAAGAAGGTCAAGCAGGTTTATTGATTATTCAAACCTGGTCTGATTATGTTTTTGCTGGCTATACGGATAAAAAAGCAACCGAGAAAAAAATACTGGTTGATGTGTTTGAAAAAGATGATGTTTGGATGAATGCAGGTGATATTGTACGGAATATTGGATATAAACATGCTCAATTTGTTGATAGACTTGGTGATACATTCCGTTGGAAAGGGGAGAATGTATCTACCACAGAGCTTGAAGATTTAATTTCTTCATTCGAAGAAATCGAGCACACTTCTGTTTACGGAGTTGAAATCCCGGGATGTGAAGGACGAGCAGGCATGGCATCAATACTAGCGTCTGTTAAGGTTGAAAAATTTGATTTTAATAATTTTTTAAGCACGCTTCAGAATAAATTACCCAAGTATGCCATTCCCAGATTCATACGGTTTTTATCTGAATTAAGCACTACAAGTACTTATAAAATCCAGAAATATGATATGAAAAAATTAGGATTTAACATCAAAAAAACGAACAATCCTATATATGTTTATCTCCCAGAAACTACTAAGTATACGCTTCTCACAGAAAGGATTTATGAAGATATTCTTAATAGAAAATATAGATTTTAAAATTAATGGTAATAATTATGCCTTGGATAGTAAATGAAGGAAAGTTCAATAATAATGTATATTTATTTGATTCATTTCTATATGATGCCGAGTATAGTACGGCGTATTTTATTTTGCAGGGAACTAAAAAGAGAGCTCTTATTGACACATCAGGACCTATAGAAGCAAAAAAGTTTACAAAAAAGATTAAAAAGCTGAATCTAATACCTGATATCCTTATACTAACGCATTCCCATTGGGATCATGCAGGTGGTACCACAGTTTTTCAAAAAGAATTTCCAAATATTGAAGTAATTGCAGCAAAACCTGCCATAGAATCATTACAAAACAATTCAAAATACAACGAAGGCTTCTCAGAGATAATTACAGATTTAGACCCAGTTGATAATATTACACCTGTAAAAGAAGGAGATATAATTGATCTAGGCGGAATGGAATTGCTAATTTATGAAACTCCTGGTCATACCAATTGTAGCATTTCTATATTAGATCAAAAAAATAAGATATTATACTTAGGGGATGCTTTAGGAAATTTATGGCCAGAGTTTATATTCCCCCCAATTATGCCTCCTGAATTTTCTCAAGATAAACTATTATCTACTTTTAATAAAGTGAAAGAAATCGATTATTCTGCTATTGGATTTGCTCATTATGGTTTATTAACTGAGGAGGCAGCAAAGATCTTTCCGACGCGCGCCAAATTTTGTTATATTTTTTGGAGAGATTTTTTTGTTTCATTATTTGAGAGAAGTCATATTACCGAAGATATCCTTAAGGGCTTCATTGATAGATTACATGAATTAGATGCATTTTACCCAGAAGGTAAGATCACATACAAAATGTTAGTAGCATGGGTAATTAAAGGATTAAAATCAGCAGGTTTGATCTCATAAAAGAGTATTTAATTTAATATGTATATTTATAAAATATTAAAATAATAATTGAAGATGAAATAAATGACGAATATAAAAAACATTGTAATGCTTGGATTTGGCGATATGGGCAAGGGAATAGCCCAAGTATGCTTAATGGCAGGATATAATGTCACAGCGGTTGATATTAGTGAGGATTTAATTGAAAAAGGTTTGGAGTATATAAAAACAGGCTTCGAAAAGCTAGAATCAAAAGGTAAATTACCTGAAGGCTCCAGTGCGGCAGAATACTTGTCAAAACTGAAAACGTCTAAAGATATTAATGAAGTTGTACAGGATGCAGATCTAGTTATTGAAGCAGTTGTCGAGAAATTAGACGTAAAACAAAACCTCTGTAGAGATGTTATTGAAAACTCTCCTGATTATTGCATTTTTGCTTCAAATACATCTACTATGAGTATAACTGAGATTGCTGAGAAATGTAAAAAGCCCGAAAATGTAATAGGAATGCATTTCTTCAATCCCGCTCCTCTTATGCGCCTTATTGAGGTAATTAAAGGTGAAAAAAGTTCTGAAAAATCTATGGATATTGGAGTTGAAGTTTCAAAATCTTTACCATGCTTGAGAGGGGAAAGATACATAGCTCGAGTATTGAAAGACCACCCTGGTTTTATTGTAAATCGAGTCCTTGCTCCCAATAGCATTTATTCAAATTATATTATTGATTTAGCATATGAAAAAGGGATTCCTTGGGAACAAGTTGACGCCGATTTTACTGGATCACATGCTCCTATGTCTTCATTAACACTAGCGGATTTTACAGGGCGTGATATTGCTTATCATGGTCAACTTTATTACAGTAAGAAGCTTTCTTCGGATTTTGAGCCGGGAAAAGTCTTAACTATGCATATGGAAAAAGGTATTTTAGGTAAAAAGACTGGACAGGGATTTTATGATTGGTCGAAGGGAAGACCTCAGCCTGATCTTTCCAAAAAGGCAGGAATAGTTAATCGAGAGATTTTTGCTGCCATTGGTGCTAATGAGGGATGTAGAATCTTGGAAGAAGGAGTAGTAACTAGTTGGAAAGTAATCGATGAAGCCATTTTAGCAGGGATGAATTTCCCAGGACCAATGGAACATGCTTCTAAAAATTATGAACGATTTTCTAAACTTTTAGAAGAGACGACTCAAAAATTAGGTAAACCTTACTTGAAACCATGTGATTTGTTTAAATCTGGAAAATTTGTAGATATGATCTAAAAATAAATTTATTTTATCATTCTTTATTTAAAATATCAAATAAGTTAAATTAAATAATAGAGAGAAGGATTGAATTGACAGAAGCATATGATAAGTATAAAAAAGTTACTCAAATAATTAATACTGCAGGGGGTACGCCGTATTCGATTAGTGATACGCTAGTTTCTATAGTTAAAATCCTCGTATCAGAAGAGGATTTAGATTTTATTATGGCATATGAAGAACAAAAGTCCCAAACTATGGAACAGTTAAAGGAAAGTAGCGGTCTATCTGAGGAAGTTATTTTAAAAAAAGTAGGAAAATTAGCAAAAAAGGGACTTATTTTTGATCAACCTAACCGAAAAGGTGTGAGGGTCTATAGATTAATGCCATTTATAAATGTGGGTGTTTTTGAATATACTTTTATGAAAAAACTCGAACATTCTGATGATGAGAAAGAGCTGGCTATTCTATATGAAAAATTAGGAAAAGAATCAACAAAAAAGTGGATGTCTGTGTATGATGTTCTTGACGGCTACTTAAAAAAGATGCGACCAATAGATAGAACGATTCCATTCACCGAAAATAAAGAAACTGGAAAAGAGATTAATATTATCGTTAATAAGGAATTAGACGTTCCTGAACAAAGAATACTACCTACTCAAAAAGTAGAAGAATTAGTAGAGAAGTTTGACGATATCGCAGTTGGGCACTGTTTTTGTCGTCATCATAACGATTTGTTAGGAGATCCTTGCAAACAAACTGATAAAAGAGAAAACTGCTTTACTTTTGGTAAATCTGCGCGATATACATCTGATCAAGGATTTAGTAGATTAATATCAAAAGAAGAGGCTATAAAAATTCTAAAAGAAGCTGAGCAAGATGGATTAGTCCATAAAGCTTATCATCCCAAATTCGATATAACAAGAGATGAGACCAGTATTTGCAATTGTTGTAACTGTTGTTGCGGACAGGCTTTAAATCCTACGGTTAATGCCAGTACTTATGTCGCTCAGGTTAATCATGATCAGTGTGTAGGATGTGGAACTTGCGTTGAAAAATGTTATTATGGTGTTATGAAGTTAAATGAAGATGGGAAGGCTGAAAGAATTGGAGAACATTGTATAGGATGTGGAGTATGTGCTTATTTTTGTCCGGAAAATGCCATATCCCTTGTTGAAGATGAAAGAATAGTGAGATACATCCCTCCTCGTCCAACTTAAAATAGCAATTTTCTTTACTCCTTTATTTTTATAATCATGCTTTTATAGCAGATATACATATTATATTTATATTCTTGAGACATAATATAAATAAACAAAATTGATATTAGACTTGAAATAAAAATAATTATATCTGATCCTAGTGAAGAAAATTATGAGTGAAAAGCCAAGTGTAAAACAAACTCGAAGTCGTTCTCCTGAAAAAAAAGCAGTTCAATTTGAACAAATCTTAGAAGCAGGAAAAGCCTTATTTTTAGAAAGAGGAAGAGATGGTTTTAGTCTGCGAAGGTTAGCTAAAATTCTTGGAATGAACCAAAACAATTTGTATAATTATGTTGAGAGTAAAAGAGAATTGTGGATTGCTATTCGAAATAAATTTTTCCTCCAATATCGAGATGAAAATGTCAAACTTATGAAAGCACATGAGGGAACTATAACCGACCTTCTAATGAAGTTTTTTACCAATTTTTTCGAATTTGCTTTTAAGGATTTTGGGGCTTTTAGCATGATGCACCTGACAGAATCTCCCCCTTCTGACAAGAAGGGACCATTTGAAAAAGAATATCAGGAATATAATTATTTAAGAGGTACCGCAAAATTAGTAGTAGATGCAATTGAAGCAAAAGAAATTAATTATCCTAATCCAGGATTGATAACTTTCTTTATTTATAGCTTAATATTAGGTGCTGCTATAGTAGAAAGAAATATGAGGGTTCTTGAGCAAAATCCTGATTTTGAAGGAGATTCCGTCAGTGAAATCTTATCTTTTAAAACTGATTTCAATAGTTTAGAATTTCGTCATTTTGCTTTAGATATACTAGAAAATATTTTAAAGGATTCAAGGTTGAATCAGAAAAAATAGATTAAAATATTGATCTAGTCTATAAGCCTGCTACAAATTTTAAACCGAAAAAGAAAAATTAGCTATTTCAAGAGCTTTTAGATCTAATTTAAAAAAAAAGAAAAATAAGAATTTGTATTTCGATTTTCCATTACTTTTCAGATACGGTTTTTTCTAAATCGTGATGAATTAATTTAGTAGAATTTGTTTCATTGAATTTTAATCGTTTCTTATTTAACTCATCGTCAATTCCCGCGATTTTTTTTACCATTTCTTTTCGAGCCTCTATATCATACTGGGAAGTAATGGCTATTTCTTCCATAACTGGGCTTCCACCTCCATGATACCCGCCAATTAAAGCAATTCCTGAGGTTGCGGAACACAACGCGTCACCAATATACCGCCAGAATTGTGCAGCGTTTTCAGGTGCAATCTTTGGATTTCTAGTAATATATTTATAGAGTTTGTCCTTTAATATAGGATTAAGAAAATCTTTTTCATGAGGAAATGTTGCTGGAATACCACCACAAATATCTGTAATTATTTCAGCTTCACGGAACACATTTTCTCCCGTTATACACCTACCAACATTACAATAGATTGAATTTGGAATGTAACTTCCTGGTCCATAAGGAACAAGTCCCAACCCAGGAAAATAAACTTCTGGTTTACCTAGATCAGATGCAGTGTAACCCGCAGCGTATCCAAGTTCTGTAACAAGGATTAGTTCTGCTAATTTATGCCGAACGTGTGAAGCCTTAGCAATGTTGTTGTACTCAGCTGCTAGAGCGGCAGTCCCAACTGTTATATCTCCAATTGCAGGTTTACACCCAGAATAACTATGGCGGTGAAAAAGACCAAAGAGTAAAGCAAGGGCACCCCCATGCTGGTGTTCACCACATAAAAAGACTCTTTCCCAAGGAACAAATACATCGTCAAAAATTAAATACGAATCAGTTCCTCCTGGTGTAAAACCGCGTGGGAAATATTCCCTTTTACGTAAATTATGAACTGTCACTACATGGGTTACTCCTTCATAATCTGCAGGTACAGCAAATGAAACAGCATAATCTTTATCTTCCGGTCGTAATGCTCTTGTAGGCATAACTAGAAGTTCGTCTGAAACTGATGCTTCTGAGATGTGTAGTTTACACCCTGCCACTATAATTCCATCCTTCTTCTTCTCCACGACATGGACATACATATCAGGATCTGCTTGATCTGCGGGGCGTTTAATTCGATCCCCTTTTACATCAGTTTGTGCACCAGCGGCGACCAAATCTTCCTGTTGAAATCTCAATAACCATTTTTTAAAATTTTCGTGGTAATGAGATTCTCCCTTATTTATTTTATCAGCCTCATAAGAAACGTTGTAAATTGCGTTTGCTGCATCACATCCCATGCATCGCTGAATACATCCACCAACTATTTGACACAATTTACGTGTCATATCTTGCTTTTTATGAAGATCGTCAGTACTATGATGAATGTGAGTAAATCGACTAATTATATCACCAGTAAGATGAGATTTTACTTGAACTAAATCTTTGTATTTAGGATCATCGAAAGCATCGAAAGTAGTTCCCATCGTATTTAGACAAGGCGTATGAAGATCATCTAACCTATCGAGTTCTCTTCCATCGTAATACAGATTTGGTTTCATTCTGCCTAAATCTTTCATGTACTGTTCTTTTGTTCTTACCATTTCTCATCAAGTTTTTTATATTTTTTAGTTAAATTGTTTATGTATATTTATGAATTTCTGATTTTAATATGTTTCTAGTTATTCATAAATGCTTGAGGTTTATATATAATTACACAGTTTTAGAAGTTTTTTAATGACTGTGCTATAAAAAAAATGAGAAAAATATAATAAAAACTAGTTTTTTAAGGATTTACAATCCAATCAATATCTAATTCTTCAAGTTTAGCTCGAGTAGGAATTCCATTCTCATCCCAACCCATCATATTGTAATATGTCTTTATCGCATTTTTAAGTTTATCCGGGTCAATTGTGGTCTCAGAAAGAGCTCCTGAAGTATGGGGTTTGAAAAATCTCTCAGGTAACCAATCGTCGTTTTTAGTAATTCCTTCTCTAATATTAAAAACTCTCGTCATAGTTGAAATCCTTTCTCCTGCCTTCATTAATTCCCATATTGAAGTACTCCAACCAGTTACTGCTTTTACCATTTCAGTAATATGATCATAACGCCAAAAGACAAAATAGCACATCAATAGGGCGTTAAATAAATACCGCCAATTACTAAAATAAGCTACTGCTCGAACCTTCTTTGGACTTAAATCATCCAACTTTAAAGGCTCTAAAATTCCTATAGTACCATGATAAGCCATTACCCTACTGCTAGCAACTGAATAATCATCCAAATTAGCCATATGCTCTGCACCTGTAGGTGATAATGCGTAACCAAGTCCCATTCCTTGTTTAAGGCGAGGTTCATGCATTGGAATCTCAACACCCTTTACATGCATAGCGAATTTGTCTGATCCATTTTTTAACTTATCACTAGCTCGTTTCACACCTTCTGCTAATATGTCACCTAATCCCTCGCGTTTGCCAATCATTTCAACCATTTGAACCATGGCTTCAGCGTTACCAAAGTTCAATTTAATCCCATCAGTATCTTTATCCGTTAAAATTCCCTCTTCATAACACTCCATTGCAAAACCAATAGTAACTCCAGTTGAAATTGTGTCTAACGAATATTTGTTGCAAATTTCATTCGCTTTACATACTGCTTTCACATCGTCGATTCCACAATTAGACCCTAAAGCACCTAAAGTTTCATATTCCGGTCCTCCGTAGATTGGATCAACATTCCAAGGATCTCCGATTTTAACAACCTTTTTACAACGAATAGAACAAGCATAGCATCCATCCTTCTCAAGCCCTAGTGTTTTTTTAATAGTTTCTGGTTCTAATGCTATGGCATTCGTAAATCCACCGTCCCTGAAATTTCGAAATGATAGATTTCCAGATGATGCAGAATCTTCCATAATACCTCCGCCCGTTCCAAATTCAAAATATCCTGCATTTCTTTGCTGAAGTTTTTCATTGAATAATTTCAATAACGCTTTCAGTTTCTCTTTGTCTGCTGCTTCCTGTTTTTGATTACCCCTTACAGCTATAGCCTTCAAATTCTTAGATCCCATCACAGCACCCATCCCTGTACGTCCAGCAGCATTTCTTAAATCGTTAATGATACACGCATATCTTACTAACCGTTCTCCACCAGGACCAATTTGTGCCACACGGATATGATTATCATTTAATTCTTCTTGAATTTTCTCTTGAACTTCACCAGTAACTTTTCCCCAAAGATGATTTGCATCTCTTAATTCTGCCTCACCATCATGAATCCATAAGTAAACAGGATTATTTGCTTTTCCTTCTACTATAATAGCATCAAAACCTGCGTGTTTTAACTCAGCGCCCCAATGACCACCAACCTCTGCCGCACCAAATCCACCTGTTAAAGGAGATTTTGCTCCAACACTGTTCCTACTTGCTCCTGGTATTGCAAATCCTGTTAAAGGGCCATTTGCAAAAATTAGTTTATTTTCAGGGCCTAAAGGGTCAATACCTGCTTTTAATTCCTTTAATAGGTAATAACTTAGAAAACCTTCTCCACCAATGTATCTTCGGCAAAATATCTCGTCAAGGCTTTCAACTGAGATTTTTTCATTTGACAAATTAACTCTTAAAATTTTGCCAGTATATCCATTTACCATATAAAACCCATATTTTTTAATTTAATTAATTAATATATAGTTAAATTCCATCTTACTTATATAGCTTTTTTCATTAGATCTCAAGAATAGCTCTTCCAATTATTTTTCCATTCTCAAGTTCTTCCAAAACTTCATTAATATCTGAGAGTTTTGCAATTCTTCCTACATGGGTTTTTACTTTACCATCAGCAGCCAACTGAACTAATTCTCTCATTTCTTGGATGTTTCCTACTAGAGCTGATGTGATTTGAAGCCCCCTTAATATAAATTTAAACGGATTTACTGAAAATGAACCTTCACTTAAAGCGGGTAATCCTACAGTTACTAAGACTCCTCCACGCGTAAGTAATTGTAAACCGAGTTCAAAAGCAGCTATGTTTGATGCAAATACTATACTTGCACTTACTCCCTTAATTACTCCCAATTTATATTGTTTCCTCACTGTTTTTACTGCTTCATTTGTATCTACCGCCATAACTACGCCCATTTTTTTTATGAATTCTAATTTTTCAGGACCGATATCAACTCCAATGACTTTATATCCGAGGGCTTTTGCTATCTGAACTCCATAATGACCAAGACCACCTGCAGCACCGATAATGGCAATTGTTTTCCCTGCATGAACCCCGAAGTTCAAAAGTTTTTTGATAGCGCTATACGCAGTTACACCCGCACAAGCTAGTGGTACATCATTATTTCCGATTTCTTCTGGTATAATTACTAAAGCCTTTACCCAGGCCACAAAATATTCCGCAAAAACACCCTGCAGCCCCTTCCGGTGTACACAGAGCATAGGTTTACCCGCAAGACAATGTTCACATGCACCACACCAATATTTTCCCCATCCTCCTAAACCTAATATAACTCTGTCTCCAACCTTAACAAAACCCTCAGATCCAGGACCTAATTCTTCTACTATCCCTATAGCTTCATGTCCTAATGAAAAAGGAGTCGGAACTTTTGCCCAATCGTTTTTCACCACATGTACATCTGATCCGCATAAACCTACGGTAGAGATTTTCACCAAAACCTCCTCATGTCCCGGAGTAGGCTTTGGTATCTCTTTTATACTTACTCTTCCTATTTCTTCAACTATAGCAGCTCTCATCATCATATACCTTTTTCTTCTATTAATTTTTTTAACAATATTTTTCTAAATGATTAATCTTTCTTAAGTTAGTCTTTGTTTATACAAAAAGAAATTTTTCAGCAATGATATCTCTTATTTCTTAAATCGCGCTATTTACCCCACATTCCTACCATTTCTCTTGAGATTAAAAACTTCATAATCTCATTGGATCCAGCAGCTATTTGTGCAACTTTTGCATCTCTGTAGTAGCGCTCTAAGGGATATTCTTCAGAATAACCCATACCACCAACAATTTGAATGGCATCTTGAGTAATTTTAACAGTAGCATCCGCAAGCTTAGCTTTAACAGCAGCAACTGATGCTCTGCAGTAATTCCCTTTATCAAGCATTCTCGCTATCTGAGCCATCGCTATTCTATTTAATTCGATATCCATAAACATATCGCTAAGTTTGAAAGAAATCCCTTCAAACGAGTAAATTGGCTTTTTAAATTGATGACGTCGGTGAGCATATTTATATGCCACTTCAAATGCACTTCTAGCAAGACCAAGGTATTGTGAAGCGGTGAAAGTCCTCTCGCCATCTAGACCAAACATCAACACTTCCACGCCCTCGTTTTCCTTATGAAGTAAATTTTCGACCGGGACTTTACAGTTTTCAAAGCGAAGATGAGAATTTGGCATGCCTCTACGACCCATGTGTTTATAATTTTTGACAACCTTAAATCCTGGAGTTTTCGTTTCAAAAATGAAAGCTGATATCCCTTGATGCCTTTTAACTTGATCGTTCGTAACCGCGTAGAGACAAATATAGTCTGCTACATTTCCATTAGTTATAAATCTCTTTTCTCCGTTTAATATATAGTGATCTCCCTGCCTTACAGCTCTTAGCTTCATTCCTCCGACCGCATCAGAACCTCCTGTAGGCTCAGTTATCCCTATTGCTCCTATTTTTGTGCCATCAGCAATACCTGTAAGATATTTCCTTTTCTGTTCAAGAGTGCCGTATTCAATTATAGGTCCAGCATACAAACAGGAAGAAGCACCGAAGATCGTTGCGATTGAATAATTAAAAGCAGATAATTCCTCCCCAAAAATCGTTCTATAAAGTATTCCCTTACCTAATCCACCGGCTTCTTCAGGAATCACCATATTTAAATATGGCTTCATTTTTCTTAGAGTTTCCACTGCCAATTCTTCATTTCTCTCTTTATCAATCTTATCAGAAACGGGTTGTATATTCTCTTCGCACCATTTACGCACTTGCATACGAAATTCATTTTCTTCTTCTGAATAATAATATAATCTATCGGGCATACAAGAATATCCAAAATTTAAATCTAAATCCTCAAATTGTATGTTTCCAATCATTTAAATCAATTATTTTTAATGATAGAAATAGTTAAAAATTAATTAAATATGTCTATGAAATATAAAATTATAAATTTGCTACTATACAGTGAATTCAAAATTCATAAAAGTTATTTTTTGTGTAGAATTCTTGTTAATTTAATGTAAAATCTTTTATATAGGTGAAAAAAATAACTGAAATTCGAGGTAAATATTTTGAGGAATTCAATGAAGGAGATATTTTTACAACTTCTAGAAGGACTTTAAGAGAATCAGATTTATTAGATTTTTGTAATTTATGTTGGTTCAATTCATCCATGTTCTTTGACGAAATTTATGCCACTAAAGAAATGCCCTATAAAACTCCTGTATTTCCTGGCCCGTTCATTATCTCCTTAGCAATAGGGCTTTATTTGAAATTAGGGGTATATGAGAGAACAGTAATAGCATTATTGGGAATCCAAAATCTTAAATTTAAAACATCCCTAAGAGTGGATGATACCATGGAAGTGGAAGTACAAATTCTTAACAAGCGAGAATCAAAAACATACAATGATAGAGGGATCTTAAAATCTTTATTTACTATCAGTAAAGTTAATTTAGATTTAACTAAGGAAACTATTATGTCATTCGAAATGACTCACATGTTGAAGAAAACGAACTTTAAAATATAGACAACCAGATTTTAAAGTATTAACACCAGAAGATTTTAAAAAACATATGAAAACGCCTAATCTTGTTGATGGAAGAAGACTCTATGATTATGAAAGATTCAATAGTGCGTTACCATTCAGAGTAATAGGTCGAATTAATTTGGAATAATGATTTAAGGTTTTCTTTCATTATTGTTAATTTCTCACTTTATCTTTTTATCTTTTATTTAAGAAACAATAATTTTATAGGTAAACTTGAATACTATTAAGAGTAGAAGAAAATAAAATGGAAAAGATTAGAAAATCAAAAAAATGAAAACTTTTACAGATTCCGCAGAAGAAATAAATGGAAGTATGTTCGTCTTAAAAAAAAAATGTGAAATGTGTGGAAAACCTTTAAAACAGTATCAGAGTAATTTTGATAGACCTTACAAATTTGTTTTTATAAATATCACTCAAGAACCAGCAATACACTATTTTTGTTCTAAAAAATGTAAAAACGAATGGATATTTAACCCTAAAATAAAATGAAATTATTAAAATAAAACTCTTTCATTGTTTAGATCCAAGAATTTTGCGGATTTTATCTAATCGTATATCCCTCGACAGTCTGTTAGTTACAGGGTTATGATCTCCATATAGTTCACTATGATAAATAGGCTTAGTAGTTCTATAAAATACACCTATTGTGAATTTATTTTTCTCTTTAGCGACCTTATTAGCTTCAAAGTAAGTTTTCGGTTCTTTTTCAAGATATTCTACTCTTTCTCGATACTCGCTCCAGGAATGATAGGGAACGGCTGGTTGTAAAACTTCAATAAAGGAGAAACCTTTGTGCTCGATCGCTTGAACCAATATCTCAGTAAGATGAGAAATTTCTCCAGCAAATGTTCTAGCAATAAAAGTTGCTCCAACTTCAAGCATTAATGATATAGCGTTAAATGGTGTTTCAAAACTTCCTCCAGGAGTAGACGGTCCTTTCCAACCTTTCTCTGTCAACGGCGAATATTGACCCGTAGTTAAAGCATACACGCTATTATTATGCAATATCATAGTAATATCTTGATTTCTTTTAGCTGCGAATATTGTATGAGCTAAACCCTCACCTAAACCGTTTCCGTCTCCAGAAAAGGTGATCACTTTTAAATCGGGATTTGCTATTTTCATTCCTTCGGCATTCGAGCTATTTCGTCCGTGGAGTCCATAAAGTCCACTTAAATTCAAATAATCGAAAATTTTCGCGTGACATCCAATACCCGCAGTTATTACGATATCATTTCTTTCTATTCCCTTTGCTTCTAGTTTTGGAATAGCGTTTCTTAAAGCAGTAAAAATACCAAAATTACCACAACCAGTACACCAAGTTATTTCAGCATTAGTTTTAAGGTTATCCATATTATTCCAACACCTCCTTAAATTTAATTGAAAGTTCAATTGGATCAAAAGGACGACCATCGTATCTTTTAATCACGCTTCTAATGTCCAATCCTGCTTTTTCTTTAAGAAGAGACGCAAATTGTCCCGTAATACTCTGCTCAACTACAATATTGTCTTGATTTTTAAATTCCTCTAATTCCCAAACAGGTAATGGACTTAAATAGATCGGTTGAACGAGTGTCGGATTTAATCTGCCGTACTTAAGCGCTTCTAAGACGCTCATATAAGTAGAACCATAAGTAAAAATATTAGTGGGGTGCTCTCCTCGAATGATGTTGACAGTGTTTTGAGTTTTTAAATGTCTAATAACTGCATTAAGTTTTTTGTTCCTTTTATTGTGCATTTTTGCGATTATATCAGCGCTCTCAGTTGTAATTCCTTTCTCATCGTGTTCGTAACTATTCCATTTAATTATCTCCTTAGAAGGTGGAAACAGCATTGGTGAAATTCCATCGTCTGTGTCAAGGTATCTTTTATATTCCCCTCCCGTATACAATTCTGGTTCTGCCCATTTCGCATTATCAATATCTAGATCTATAGTCATACTGCTCTCGGATAAATGCTTCTCGGTTAGAAGTATCCCCGGTGTTTGAAACTTCCAAACAAGATCTAACATTTCAGCCGTTAGGTAATAAGCATCTTCTACTGTTCCGGGAGATGCTACAATTCGCAAAAAATCACCATGACCTGCAGAAAGCGCAAAATTTAGATCAGCCTGTTCTGTGTAAGTAGGAACTCCGGTAGCAGGTCCAGGGCGCATAGAAAGCACACACAAAATAGGTGTTTCTGTTATACCAGCTAACGAGATACCTTCAGTCATTAGAGCGAATCCTCCACCGCTGGTTCCAACCATAGACTTTGCCCCAGTAAAAGCAGATCCAATTGCCATATTAATTACCGCAAGTTCACTTTCTGCATGAACGACTGCTAATCCAAAATTCTTAGCCTGTCTTGCTAAAAAGTGTAATATGGAAGAAGCAGGTGTCATGGGATATCCATAATATGTATCTAATCCGCCAGCTATACCTCCAAGACTTATGGCATCATTTCCTGTAATGATAGGTCTTTCTTTATCTCCTCTTTCTAGCGGATATTTATTTTGACAGCTATCTTTTAACATATCGTAAATAGAATCTGCAAATTTGATGTTGTCTTCAATACCCCTTGGATATTGATTCTTGATATTTTGGTTCATTTGATCCTTGCTCAATCCTATTGTCGATGATAGTATTGCTACTGCCCCTACGCCATACATTAATTTCTTCATGGGATATTTCTCGGCTTCTGAACTGAAGGGGATGCCGATACCGTCAACATCTTTTTGTTCGTCTGAGTTAAAAATGATAATACCTCCATCAGCAATATCGTTAATGTGAGTATCACAACTTCTTTTGTCAAAATTAACAACAAGGTTAGCTTTCATATATTGACTTGTAATCCAACGAAGGGAGGTGCTCACGACAGAAAAATTATGTCCACCCCTTATTAAACTCATATAATCGTCCATTTGGAATACTTGTCTTCCCATGCTTGAGAATATGTGTGCGGCAACAGAACCCGCTTTTTTCACTCCTTCTCCAGCCTTACCACCTACAAGAAATGTAAATACACCGTGAACCATTTATTTTAAACCTCACTTATTTCGATTAATGTTTGAATTAGCCCTAAAATATTTAAATATATGGTTTATAAATCCTAATCTTGCCCTTTCTACCAAATCGTCTATATCAATTTCATCTTCATGATTTAAAAAAAGATCTTTCTAAGGAAAAAATGATTAAAGCTGTTTTGTATCAATATCTCATATCGGAACAATGTAGACGATATATGGGGTGTTAAAATACACAATTATATAGATTACAAGATATCCAATTACGACCAATAAGAAACTCAATAGTAACACAAAAATACTCCAAAAAGCGGTCCTATTTTTAGTGTAATGTCGGTCCGGAAATATGTAAGATAGAACAAATAGATCTCCAACTACCAGCCCAATTAGTGAACCTACGGTAGAAGCTACATTATCTTTATATAACTCATATCCATCTATCGTAGTGCACACCATCTTAAAAGCCGTCCAATTGGTTTCGCATACTTGGTGCGGTCCTATACCAACGAATATTAAAAATAAAAAGTATACACCAGATGCTATCAATATTAATATTCCTAACCCTAGATATAGTTTACTAGTCATATTTTTTTAACCTAGATCATCGACTTTCTTACTTCGTAGCAATGCGAAAAGGATTCTATAAGGATTAAATTTGATTTTGTATTCGATTTCATATTATTTTCATCATATTAGAATAATAAAATTTTTGCGTGATTAATAATTAAGCTAATTTCCCTTATAACATTTCAATCTTTTAAGGCACTAATTAATTAACATTTCTGTTTATTTAGGATTTATATTAGGGTTATACAAACCCTAAATTCCGCTCCCAATAATAGTTCAATGAGCTTTTAAAATCGTATACTAAATTTTTTAAAACACAATTCCTTCTAAGAAGTAAGTTTATATCATAATTTTTATAATAATACTAATACAAAAACTAATTTAACTTTAAAATTATATTAGCGATTGACAATTACCGAATCTGGGTATGAATTAAAGAATTAGGAATTAACTCTATTAAATAGGGGTAGTTAAACCATGCAAATCTACGAATTAAAAATAAATAAAAACACATGCACTGGTTGCAATGCGTGTGTCGTTAGTTGTCCCATAAACTTCAATGAATTGAGAAAAATGAGCTATTTAAACGAAATTAACGCTGTTATCCTTGTTAAAAACGGAATAGCGGTACCAATTTATATCGACGAGAGAGAAGTTAATTGCGATGGTTGTGGGGTATGTGTAAAAATGTGTCCTCAAGTGGCGATCAGAATTGAAAATGTGGAGAAAGATTAAAAATGTCGTTTCCTAAAATATCGAGAACAATTACAAAAGAAATGGAACATATTAAAGTTCAGTTCCTTACTGAAAATTTAGAGCTTATCTTAAACCGAGAGAAATGCGTTGGATGCGGAACTTGCGCACGTGTTTGTCCTAAGGATGCAATCTCTCGTGGACCAGTAGGTATGTCGCGCCGTTTTCCAACAACAGAAGATATAATACCAGAACTTTACGATCCTAAGCTTTGTGTCTTCTGTGGAACTTGCGTTTATTGCTGTCCTTTTGGTGCGTTAACCATGAAAAAAGATGGCGAAATTATCAATTTAGCAGACATACCGCTTGTTGCTCAAAAAGTAATGCCAACTTTAGAGTTTGAAACTAAGAAACTGGTAGATGATAGAATCGCAAAACAATGGGCTAAAGCAAAGGTGAAAGTTATTGACGAAGAATGCGCAAAGGGGTGTGGTTCCTGCGCAGAAGTATGTCCATCAGGTTCGATTGAAATTGCCAAAAGACCCGAACATGGCTGGGAAATGTCGAAAAATGTAGAAGTTGTTGACGAGGACGCGTGTGTAGCGTGCGGAGCCTGTGATAACGCTTGCCCAACAGGAGCATTAATTCTTGAAATAACCGACATTCATACTTCAGGAGAGTTTGAAGAACGATATTGGCCTCCCTTATTAGAAAGATTGAAAACTTTACGATGGAGTAAAAAGGAGGATGCAGTAAAATGAGTCTAAATAACTTAATTCTTTTAACTGGACGCACTATAAGTCAAGGAGTAGCTCTTGAAGGAGGAAAAGCATCAAGAGAGAATGTTCGAGCTGCAGGTATTTGCACATTTGATACTGATGACTTTAAAAAACTTGATTGTATTGTTGGGACCCCAGTTAAAGTCATAACAGATTACGGAGAAGTTTTAGTGTACTCTACAATAACAGAAGAAGGACCTCATCCCGGTATTATTTTTATCCCAATGGGTCCTTGGGCAAATCAACTTGTAAATCCTAGTTCTCAAGGATGTGGCACTCCAACTTATAAAGGGATTAAAGCGAAAGTTGAAGTTGTAAAAAATGGAAAAGTATTGGGTGCTATTGAGTTAATAGGAAAATTAAAAGAAGCTTAGAGGAGAAAAAAATGGTAGAAAAAGTAAAAACTTTTGAAGATGTTTGTTGTCCCTTTTGTGGTACATTATGCGATGATCTCGAGATAGACGTTGATCTAAAAACCGATCAAGTAGTAGAAGTAAGGAACGGTTGTCAGATTGGCACAAAAAAATATTTTTCATCTAATCCTAGCGATCACCGATTCACAAAACCTTTAATCCGAAAGAATGGAGAACATGTAGAGGTCTCGTGGGACGAGGCAATTGATAAAGCGGCTGATATATTAGTAAAGGCTCAAAGACCGCTTCTTTATGGATTTTCCAGCACCGAATGCGATGCTCAAAGTAGAGGTGTTGAGTTAGCAGAAATATTAAACGCAATTTTAGATAATACAGCTTCAGTTTGTCATGGCCCTAGTTTGCTAGCAATCCAAGATGTTGGAGCTTCCTTAGCTACTTTGGGAGAAATTAAAAACAGAGCAGATACAATTATTTTTTGGGGATCAAATCCAGTTCATGCTCATCCAAGGCATTTAAGTAGATATAGCGATTTTATTAGAGGTTATTTTAGAACTGATGGCAGAAATGATAGATATATAGTGGTAGTTGACCCAAGAAATACTCATACTGCACAAATTGCAGATAAATATATTAGAATAAACCCTAGTGAAGACTACGAACTAATTCAAGCAATAAGAGCAGTGTTACGAGGCGCTGATTTAGATGTGAAAGAGGTTTCTGGCGTTTCTATAGAAGATATTAAGGAATTAGTAGAGATTTTAAAATCAAGCAATTTCGGAGTAGTTTTCTTTGGCATGGGCTTAACCCAGAGCTTAGCACATCATCGCAATGTAGATACCGCGATACGGTTAGTTGCAGAATTAAACGATTATACTAAATTCCTTCTAATTCCAATGCGTGGGCATTATAACGTTGCAGGAGCAAATCAAGTGTTCACATGGAATACGGGCTACGCTTATTCGATTGACTTTTCACGAGGTTATCCTCGTTATAATCCAGGAGAATTTTCTTCTGTTGATCTTCTAATGCGGGACGAAGTTGATGCTGCCTTAATCGTTGCTTCTGATCCAGGGAGTAATTTTCCCGCAGCTTCAGTAAAGAACTTGTTTAAACATCCTTTAATTGCAATCGAACCGCATAAAACACCAACTTCAGCATTTGCTGACGTTGTATTACCCGCAGCTATCGCTGGAATCGAATGTGAAGGAACTGCGTACCGAATGGATAAAGTGCCTTTAAGATTAAGGAAAGTGAAAGAACCACCAGGAGAAACTTTGTCTGATAAAGAAATTTTAGAAAGATTAATTGAAAAAGTGAAAGAGAAGTTAGGTGAATAAATCGTGGACGAGATCAAATTAAAAATCAAGAAAAAACTCGAGTTTCCTTTAGAAGCAGACAGTATAACCCCAGATAATTTCGCAGGGAAAACTGTAGCTGAAATTAAAAAATTACCGCTATACTATGCAACAAAAAAGGTAACTTTAGGTAACTTTTTTGATGTGTCCGGAAAGTCAATTGAAGTTGCCAATACTAAGATTATCATAGAAGGCGATTTATCGAACGTTAAAAGGATTGGCGAAAAGATGACGGGCGGAGAAATAGAAATAAATAGCGCTGTAGGAATGCACATAGGAAACAACATGTCTGGAGGAAAAATAGTAGTTAATGGAAATGCTGACGATTGGGCTGGTGCTATGCTTCAAGGGGGTGAACTTGAGATAAATGGAGACGCTGGACATTACGTTGGATCTGCTTATAGAGGTTATTGGCAAGGAATGAAGAACGGTATTATCAAAGTTAAAGGAAAAGTTGGAGTCGAGTCTATGTTATGGGCGAAAAGTTCAAAACCCGCAAACAAATGGCCCACTTTATATTGTGGTAGTGCAGATTCTTTTTTGGGAATTCATAATCATGGTGGCACCATAGTTGTCGAAGGAAACGTCGATCGTTGTGCCGGAGCAGATCAAGCGTGGGGTAATATTGTAATCAAAGGAAAAGTTTCAAGACTTCTACCCTCATATAAAAAAGTTGGTGAAGTCAAAGAGGTTCAACTTCCAAACGGAGAAGTTATTAAAGGTAAGTTTATTGAATATAGCGGAGATCATACCATTAAAAAAGAGACCAATGGAAGGCTATACATTGCTGCTTAATCTTTTTTATTAAAGTATTTTATTTCTAACTCATTCTATTTCAATCTTGATTTTGTTCTAATTTCTAAAAAAAAACTAGAATACAAAATTAATGTGCTGTTTAGATAATCAAATAGCTAAAATTAATATTGGTATTTTTCTTAATTTCTCCTAAATAGAAATTCGTTTATTTAATAAAAAATAGTGTTTACTAAATGACAAAATTAAATTTTAAAAACAAAGAAATTCAATTGCTCGTCTTGTTTGGTGTACTCACATTAATGTTCATTTCAGTTAATTCGTTTCAGTTTTTAAGTTCTGTGGATAATAGCTCTAATCAAGGACCCTACAATTTTGAGAATGATTTCCCAAGAGCTTCAGCCCCTACAATCAACATAATTTCGCCAACAACGAATCAATCTTTTGGTGCTTTACCCCCAAATTTTACAGTCGAAATTTCAGATCCTAGTTTGAATACAACATGGTATACCCTAAATACAAATCAAACAAAACATATTTTTACTTTTAATGGAACTATAGAGGGCTGGTCGTTTTTAAATGACGGATTTGTAAACATTACCTTTTACGCTAATAATAGTATTCCTGAAGAAACCTTTTCCTGGGTAAATATTATCAAAGATACGGTTGATCCTGGAGCTCCCAGTTTATTAACTTCTGATCCATTATCATGGACAAATGTAGATAGTTTTGATTTATCGTGGACCAATCCAGCAGATACTTCAGGCATTTCTGGTGCATTTTACAAATTTGATGTTGCGCCTACATCAGATACTGATGGAACTTATGTGGCTGGGGACGATCTGGAATCCTTAATTGGTATTACAATTGGTAGCGATGGTAATCACACGATTTACGTTTGGTTAAACGATACCGCCGGAAATATCGATTATAATAACTACGCCGACACTCAATTATATTTAGACACAACAGATCCTACTTCGCCAATTGGACTTGTCGCAACCCCAGCATCGTGGACAAATGTAGATAGTTTTGATTTATCGTGGACCAACCCAGCAGATACTTCTGGCATTTCTGGTGCATTTTACAAATTTGACGTTGCGCCTACATCAGATACTGAT
>Ga0255055_10000741_pt1 | contig 24715 bp, 28 predicted proteins | sample JV7_2_27_MG_FD_188633 | JGI IMG/M metagenome (GOLD analysis project Ga0255055, IMG submission 188633) | Seawater microbial communities from Jervis Inlet, British Columbia, Canada - JV7_2_27 | ecosystem: Environmental > Aquatic > Marine > Inlet | place: Canada: British Columbia | collected...
GCGCCCCTCGGCGTCGTACAGGAACTGTCCCCGGCCGCGCACGATGTGTAGCGGCGCGTCGTAGGCGAGGCTCAGGTTGGGGCCGAGGCGCCGCCGACGCTCGGCCAGCAGCGCGGCGCGCTCGGCAGTGTCCGGACCAGTGACCCCGCCGGGGAGCTGCAGCACGAGGTTCGGGTCGGGCGACAGGCTGAGCCAGACCGCCCGCTCGGATGGGGCCGCGACCCCGGGGAACTCTCCCTCACGGTCGAGCAGATCAGTCACGATCTGAAAGTGCAGGTGGGGGGGCCAGTTTCCGTTCATCTCGAAGGCGCCTAGGCGGGCGATCACGTCGCCTTTGGCGACCTCCATTCCGGGCGCGAGCCGCAGGGCGTCTTCGCTCAGGTGCCCGTACAGCGTATGGAACGCCGGGCAGCCGGCGGGCTCGTGTCGCAGGATCACCGTCGGCCCGTAGTCGAGCGGCTCCGAGTTGTCTCGAACGCTGTGCACCCGTCCCGCGAGCGGCGCCAGGACGGCAGCGCCGGGCTCGAGGAATAGATCCACGCCCAAGTGGATGGTGCGCTGCTCCGGCTGCTCTTCGCCGACGGCCTCGAAGGCTTCGCCGGTGTACACCATGCGCGCTTCGTCGTAGCGTCCGATCCCGATGCGCGCTCCGCGCTCATCCATTCGACGTGACACCCACTCACAGAAAGCGGGGGAGCCGGCGAGTTCCTCGCCATCTTCCAGATCGAGGCTGCCCACGCTGAGGTCGAGTTCGGTGGTCGGCACGTGGCGCGGGTCGGGCTCCACGACCGGACCGAGCACCGATGCGTTCCGCTCGAGCCACTGCACGACCAGCGCGCTGCCGGGACACGGCGGCAGGCCGCAGCGTTCACGCAGCACATCGCGCGCGAGCCTCGGCGGCACATCCGCGAGCCGCTCGAGCGCCTCCCACGCCGGCGCCTCGCTGATCATCAGGTAGTCGCTCTGGGGCTCCGTGGCGAGCCGTTCTCTGGAGAGGCAAACGCTGGCCGCTAGCCGCGCGCAAGCGAGCGGGAAGATCACCTCCAACTCCGGCTCTGTGAGCGGGAGCACGTCGTTGTAGCCTGCCACCACCTGAGCGCAGGCTGCCAGCGGATGACGTTTCCCCAGCATCCCGTATGCGACCGCTATCGCGAGGTCGCAGGCAACGGGTCCCTCCAGCATGTCACCGAAGTCGATGAACCCCGTGACCTCTCGCCCCTCGGGGCCTGGGTCGCCCACGAGCACGTTGTAGTCGTTGGCGTCGTTGTATATCACGCCGCGCCGCAGCGAGGCGAGTGCTGGGGCGACGACCTCGTCCCACAGCTCGACTACGCGCTCGAGCATCATACGGCGCGTTGGATCTTCTATCGACTCGAGTCGCGTGCGAACGATGTGCGGCGCCCGTTCGAGGTTCCAGAAGAACTCGGGGCGCTCCGCGGCAGTGTGAGTAAACCCCTCCAGAGCCCGGTCCAACTGGGCCAGCCGCGCTCCGAGATCGCGCAGCAGCGCGGGCGAGTGTGGCCGCGCGTCGGCGAGCACGGAGCCGTGTAGGTAGGTGAGCAGCCGTACGTGGTGCTCCTGCCCGTCGGCGCCTCGTATCACCGCCATCGTGTCGCCCGCGATGGTGGGGCGCAGACGCTGCACTGGCAGCTCGGGGTCGCGCTGCGCCAGCCAATCGAGTGCCTGATTCTGGAGGTCGAGGTGCTCGGCGCTCTCGGCCGAGCCCGAGATCTTGAGGACGAGCTGCTCCCCTTCGTCGGTCGTGATCCGGTAGTTCTGGTCGCGCTCGCTGGGGAGCGGTTCGAGCGTCGCGTCGAGTCCGAACAACTCGAGTGCGAGCCGGCGGGCCTCGTCCTGACCGAGCACGGGACGCTGCGCTTCGAGGGTCACTGCCTCACCTCATCGAACCAGGATCTCGTCCTGACCGAGCGCGGTCAGTTCGGCACGCATCATCCCCTCCGGTGCCGCGCGACCCTCCGGCCTACCGCGCTGTCGGCAACCCGCCGCGGCGCCAGGCCGACATATCACCTTGGAGGTGGCGCACGTTCGTGAATCCGGCCTGCAGCAACATCGACTGTGCGGCCTGGGCGCGCGGCCCCACCTCACAGTAGACCACTATCTCACGCTCCATCGCGGGGGCGAGGTCGGCGAGCCGGGAAGGTATCTGACGGTACTCCAGATTGACGGCTCCCGGTACGTGCCCCCCCTGGTACTCCCGCGGCGTTCGGACGTCGAGAATGAGCGGAGCCGGGTTGGACTCGAGGCTCTCCAGCAGCTCCTGTTGCGAGATGGTCTGGCTCGATCCCGTGCGCTCGCAGGCAGCCAGCAGGAAAACTGCCGCCAAGGCCAGGAGCCAGGCCGAGCGTACGCCAGCGGTGCGCCTGAATGCAGTGGTCATTCGACAACCGAACGTAGTGGTGGGGTGAGGAGCGAACACACGGGAATATACACGGGGGCGGGCGCAGGCAGTGGGCGCGCCCGCGGGGTGGGCGGCGTCGGCCCTACGAGCCGAGCCGCGTCAGGATCGAGAGGGTAACGGCCGCGATCGCCAGGATCAGGCCGGTGACCAAGAGCACTCCGCCCCACGAGACTCCGGGGAGCGCGCTCTCGCGGCGCAGCCAACTCTCGAACCCACCCCAGTCGGGACCGTCCGTCTGTGCGGCGGATCGGCGGGCGGCAGCCTGGGGCGCCGCCATCACCGAATCGATCGAGTCCAGCAACTGCTCCGACGTGAACGGCTTGGGCAGCGTGCGCAGAGCACCCAGCCTGTCGGCCTCGGCCAGCAGCGCCGGCACGTCCTGATCGAGCGCGCCTGAGATGGCCACTATGCGGACGTCCGGGTCCTCGACGCGCAGCTCCTTGATCAGCGCCTGCCCGCCCTTGCCCGGCATCACGAGGTCGGTGACGACCGCGTCCACGGGGCTGTTGCGGAAAAGGTCCAGGGCGGCCTCGGCGTCCATTGCCTCGAGGACCTCGAAGCCACTCTTAAGCAGCCGCTTCCGGAGGATCTCCCGGACCTGCTCGTCATCGTCAACCAGTAGAATGCGTTTCACGACCCACACCCGACCTGTCTGGAATTCGAGGATGGCCTGCTGCGATGAAATCTACTGAGGCGAGTCATGTTCCCGTTAGGCCGCAATCGGGGCGCCAGGTGTCTGTTTTGGGACATCCTGGCGGTCTCGGCCCGGCCCGGCTCGTCGCCCCCCGTGAACTGGAGCAACTCAACGGGCGCCCCGTTCTCGACTATGAACGCCACGACCACCCCGGGCGAGGGGCTGTTGGGCTCGATCAGGACCTCCTTGCCGGCGAGCTCCTTCTCGAGGTCGTCCACCCGGAACGCCACGTGCGGAACGGTCCTCACCAGCTCGGGCAGCGGGCAGTCGGGATCGAACCGCATCCACTCCACGCCGTATTCGCTCGTGTCGAAGCCGGCCACGTGCACCTTGAACCGCTCGAGGTAGGTCTCGCCGCGGTGCGGCACGGTCGTTGGGATCCCAACGTGGTGGTACTCTCGCACGCTGCCTCAGTCGTGATGGTCCGCAGGTCGCATTTCCTCGGCTCCCGGCAGCATCCCTGTCAGGCTCGTCGGGTCGTGAATCAGCACCGGGAGGTGCTGGGGGCAGATCCAGAAGCTCGAGTTGCGATAATCCAGCGCGATCAGTGGTGTCTGTTCGGGACCGCGCCCGCAGGCGAGGCAAGCCCTCTCCTTCTGGTCCGTGCTCATCCGGCCTCCTCCGATCGGTTCACGAATCGTAATCGCGCAGGCCCTCGCCGTCAGCCATCCCTCTCCCGTACTGCTGCACGGTAGACGACGAGACCGATGGCGTACGCGAGCAGCAGCCCGCTGCGCCTCACGACATGTGGTAGCGTCTCAGGTGGCATATTCGTCCGCGCCCATGAAGTGCAGCGACACGTACGGCTCGTCGCCAACGACCCAACTGTCATGCCCTGGTCCAATGGCGTACAGGTCGCCCGCCCCGAGCTCGATCTCGCGGCCGTCGTCCATTCTCACGCCAACGCGTCCCGACACGACCAGGCCGACATGGTCGACTTCACAGCTCTTTGCGCCGATCTGCGGCCCCACGTGTACGGACCACTTCCATCCGGGCTCGTAGCTGGCGCGCCCGATGACCATGTCGCCCATCTTCACGACGTCGAACCGCCCCTTCTCGAACTCACGTGTCTCGTCCGGAGACTCGAATCGCTTGATGATGGCGTGCACGGATCCTCCAATGAAACGAATAGTGAATTGGCGGTCAGCGCGAAGCGCCAAGCCGCGGTATCAGCCGCGGGACCCGCTGCCGATAACTGCGGTACCCGTCGCCGAACCGATCCAGCAGCTCGCGCTCTTCGAGCACGATGATGACGTACAGCCAGGGCAAGACGATCGCCGCGAGCACGTATGCGGCGAGGTAGTTGGTGAACGGCCCCATGGCGACGGTGCCCAGCATGACGGCGAGGTAACGCGGATGCCGCACCCGTCCGTAGATCCCCTCCTGGAGGAGCCGCCCTCCCTTCCCGCTTGGCTGGAGTTCGGGAACGCCCACGAAGGTCGCTATCGAGAGCTGCCGGTGGGCCAATCCCTGTATCACCATCCCCGCGGCGAATAGGACGCCGGCGATGCCGACGAGCAGCCAGTTCGTGCCGTATTCCACCGTGAGCAGCGTGCCACGCAGCGCATAGACTGCGCCGATCATCGCGAAGAAGATCCCGAACAGCACGACATACGAGGGGACCAGCCCCAGCCGGCGCCAGAAGCGGACGAATGGATGGACCAGCAGCCAGTACAGCATCGCCGCCGGAAAAGCGGTGATGGCGAGCAGCGCGACGACGTACCGTGCGGTGTCCATCTCAGGGCCGCTTCAGCTTGTCGAGATAGTGCTTGCGCAGCTTCGCCACCTTCGGCGCGATCACCACGCGACAGTATCCCTGTTCCGGGTTCCGGCGGAAGTAGTCCTCGTGATTCGCTTCGGCGGCGTGGAGCTCTTCGAACGGCACGACTTCCGTGACGATCGGATCGTTCCAGATTCCGGCGTCCTGTATGGCGGCGATCACTTGCTCCGCCTCGGAACGCTGCTCGGGAGTGTGGTGGAAGATCGCCGAGCGGTATTGGGTGCCCACGTCGGCGCCCTGTTGGTTCAGCGTGGTCGGATCGTGCATCGTGAAGAACACTTCCAGCAGGTCGCGGTAACTGATGACGTAGGGATCGAACATCACCTGCACGACCTCTGCGTGTCCGGTGCTCCCACTGCATACCTGCTCGTAGGTGGGGTCGGGAGCGTGTCCCCCAGCATAGCCGGAAACCACGCTTTCCACGCCCCGCAGTTCGAGGAACACCGCCTCCAGGCACCAGAAGCAGCCGCCGGCGAGGGTAGCCGTCTCAGCCATCAGCAGTCGATCACGTTGACGGAGAGCCCGCCCTGCGAGGTCTCCTTGTATTTGTGTTGCATGTCGATCCCCGTCTGGCGCATCGTCTCGATCACCCGATCGAGTGGGACGAAGTGCTTGCCGTCTCCGTAGAGTACGGCGAGCCGGGCGGCGTTCACTGCCTTGGTGGCGCCCATCGTGTTGCGCTCGATGCACGGCACCTGTACGAGGCCCGCTATCGGGTCACACGTGAGCCCCAGGTTGTGCTCCATTCCTATCTCGGCGGCGTTCTCGATCTGCTCGTTGGTACCGCCGAGCACCGCGGCGAGACCGGCGGCCGCCATGGAGCAGGCCACACCCACCTCTCCCTGGCACCCCATCTCCGCCGCCGAGAGCGAGGCGTTCCGCTTGTACAGCATACCTATCGCGGCGGCGGTGAGCAGGAAAGTATGCGCCGCCGTGCGGTCAGCGCCGGGCACGAAACGCAGGTAGTACGCGAGCACGCCGGGAATCACGCCAGCCGCGCCATTGGTGGGGGCGGTGACCACGCGACCGCCGGCCGCGTTCTCCTCGTTGACTGCGAGAGCAAAGAGGCTAACCCAGTCGAGAGCGATCATGGGGTCGTCCGCGAACCCGCGCTCCTCGAGGCTGCGCCGCAGCCCGGCCGCCCTGCGCGGCACCCCCAGACCGCCCGGCAGCGGACCTTCGGTGCGGCAACCGCGCTCGATGCACTGCTCCATCGTGCTCCAGATACGGTCCAGCCCGGCGTCGATTTCATCGGCGTGGCGCCACGCAATCTCGTTCGCCTTCACGATTCCAGCGATCGTGAGGTTGTGCTCCAACCCTGTGTCGAGCAGGTCCTGGGCCGATTGGAACGGGTAGGGGAGGGCGCCGCCCGGCTCGCTGCCACCCGTCATCCCGGCCTCAGCCTCGGCGGCCGTGACGACGAATCCGCCGCCTACCGAGTAGTACTCCTCCGCATGCAGTGTCTCGTCGCTCGCGTCGAGCGCCGTGAACCGCATGCCGTTGGGATGGAGCGGCAGCGACTCGTCCTGGTGGAACAAGAGGTCGTCGGACTCGTGGAACGGGACAACACGGCGACCCATGAGACTAATCCGCTCGGCGGTATGCACGCCGGATGCCAGCGCATCTACCCGATTCGGGTCGACGGTCTCCGGGTGCTCGCCCAGCAGTCCGAGCAGGATCGCTTTGTCGGAGGCGTGGCCGCGGCCGGTCAGCGCGAGCGAGCCATACAGATCGCACCGGACCCGCGCGACGCCATCCAGGAGATTCGCCTCGGACAGCGACTCCACGAACCTCAGCGCGGCACGCATCGGCCCCACGGTGTGGGAACTCGACGGGCCGATCCCGATCTTGAACAGGTCGAAGACGCTCAGTTCCATTGTCCCGGCGCCGCGCTAGGCGGCGTTGCGTTCTACCTGGTGCATGTGAACATCCTGCTGCGGGAACGGAATGGAGCACCCGGCACGCTCGAGCTCTTCCTTGAAGCTACGTGTTAAAGCGAAGCGCAGGGCCCAGTAGTCCTCCCGCTTGCACCAGGGCCGCACCACCAGGTTGACCGAAGAGTCCCCAAGCTCGCCGACCTCGACCACCGGCGCGGGATCCGTGAACGCTCGTGCGTCGTCCCGCAGGATGCGGGTGATCGTATCTATCGCCACCTGGATGTCGTCACTGTATGAGATACCGACCACCATGTCCACGCGCCGGGTGGGGTTCGCCGCATAGTTCTTGATGGTCTGCCCCCACACGGCGGAGTTCGGAATCACGATCGTCACGTTGTCGGGTGTGGTGAGCGTTGTGGTGAAGATGCCAACGGTGGCGACGGAGCCGGCGACGCCGGCAGCCTCGACATAGTCTCCCTTGTGGAACGGCCGGAACACCAGCAGCATCACGCCGGCCGCGAAGTTCGAGAGCGTGCCTTGCAGCGCGAACCCAACGGCCAGGCCGGCGGCGCCGAGCACGGCGACGAGGGACGCCGTCTGGATGCCCACCATGCCGAGCACCGCGATCGCCACGAACGCCAGTACCAGATAGTAGACGAGTGACGACACGAAGGGCACGAGCGTGGGGTCCATCTTGCCGCGCTCCAGTGCCGCCCGCACGCCGCGCCGCGCCCACTTTGCCGCGACCCGTCCCAGGAGGAACACCGCTATGGCGCCGAGGACTTTGAGACCCCAGGCTGCCACGAGGTCCGTTACGAGAGTCGCAATGCCGCTCAGATCGATAGTACTCGTATCCATGTTGACTCCATCTTGCTGTGGATCAGGTGTGATTCATCACTTGATACTGATATCGAGAGTTCGCGAATCGCTCTTGGAGGGGACGGAGCTGACTGCCGACGCGAACCTGCAAGAGCGCGAGTCGAGCTATATGCCCGCGCCCCCGCCGTGTCGCGCGCGCAGCTCCTCCAGCGCGCCGCGCACGTAGTTGCGCGTCATCTCCTTGCGCCACGCCAGACCGAAGTCGGTGTTATCCATCGGCTTGGATGGGCGAAATGCCGCCTGGGCCGCCGCAGCGATCGCGTCGTCCTCGAGCGCCGTGCCGATGACGGCCTGCGCCGCATCGCCGACCGAAACGGGATAGCTCGCCACCGCGCCCAGCACGATGCGGGCATCCGCCACGAGCCTGCTGTCCCACTTGATCCAGACCGCTACGCCGAGCACTGGGAAGTCGAAGGAGCCGCGGCGGCGGAGCTTCCAGTAGGTGGCATCCCAACCGTTGGCCGGCGGGAGCCGGACCTCGGTGAGTATCTCGTCCGGGTGCTTGTTGAGATAGCGAATGCCGTCGTCGTTGAAGAACTGCGTGGCGGGCACGGTCCTGCTGTCGTCCGGTCCGGCCAGCACGAACTCGGCCCCGAGAGCCACCGCGACCGGCGCCGTATCGCTCGACTGCACCGCCCAGCAGCGCGGGCTGGATGGCGCCACCCAGCAGATGTCGCCGTCCTTCTTCATGCAGAAGTTGATGGCCTTTCGCCACTCGTACGTCTGGTTGTAGTAATTGCAGCGGGTGTCGAGGCACAAGTTCCCGCCGAACGTTCCCATGTTCCTCAGAAGCGGAGTGCTGACGAGCTCGGCCGCCCGGGCCAGAGCCGCGTATCGCCTGGCGAGGCGCTTGTGTTTGTGAAGCTCCGTCAGGGTGACACCGGCGCCCACGGAGAGCCCGGATCCTCCGGTGCCGCCCGTTATGCGGCCCAGCGCCCGGATGCCGGCCAGCGAGATCACAACCCTGGGCGTCTGGTGGCGCCGCTTCATGTTGGGATAGAGGTCGGTCCCACCCGCGACGTACATGCCGTCCGGGCCGGCGTCCCGCTTCATCTTGAGCGCCTGGCGCACGCTCTTGGGCTCCAGGTAACCGAACTCAGGAAGTCGAAGCATGCTATGCCGTCACTCGCTCCAACGGATTTCGAAGTCCACCGCCCAATCGCCCGACGGCAGCTGACGCCGCACCCGCTCCTCCACCAACACGTCCCGTCCGCCCGACATCGTCACCGCCTTGCTCGAGTAGCCCAGACACGCGGGGCCGAGCCAGTCGAGGAACATCTCGGGGAGCTCGAAGTGAAGCTGAGCGAACCCCTTCTCCGCCGTCGGCACGTCGACCTTGCCGGCGTTGAAGAACCGGGTCCACAGCTTCGGGTAGTTGCCGATCACGAACGATGGGTTGGCGAGTCTGAAGAAGATCTTGTACACGGCGTTCAGGCTGCGGTCGGCGATGTACTCGTACATACGAGCCAGCTCCCGGTCGTCATGCACCCCGGCCTCCTCCGCCACGGCGCGCGCCATCGCCTTGAACGCCGGGAACGAGTAGGTGCCGAACGGCACGATCACGCCGGTCCACACCTTGGCGTGGTTCTCTTCGAGCCTGCCCAGTGCCTTCTGCCAAACCAAGTCGCCGTGCTCCTTCGCGACGTATTCCTTGGCAAACACGAAGTTGACGCCTTTCGCGACTTCTTCCGACATCGCTCCCCCCTTCTGCGTGCTTCGCTAATGCTGTCGTTCCTCGGGGGACGGAGACCCCTCTTCCGTCCCTCGTTTCATCGTGCCGTCCTCCCCATCGGCCGCCCGTCCGTCGCCCCCCTCCCAGGGGGGAGGCACCCGCGTGGGCTCGGGCCAGTCGATGACCGGGAAGGAGTCCGGGCCGTAGCGCGGCTCCTCACCCTTCTCCTTGCGCTTCAGCGCCTGCAGGACCTTCTCCGGCGTGATGGGCACTTCGTCCACTCGCACGCCCACCGCGTCGTAGACCGCGTTGGCGATGGCGGGAGGGACCGGCAGCAACGGACCCTGGCCCGCCTCCTTGGCGCCGAACGGTCCATTGGGGTCCGGGTCCTCGATCAAGTAGGTCTCGACGTCGCACATCTCGAGCGTCGTGGGGCTCTTGTAGTCGAGCATGCTGGGGATCTTGTGCACCAGGCCCGGCTTGGACCGGTACGCCATCTCCTCCATCAGCGCCTCACCGAGACCCATGTACACGCCGCCCTCGACCTGGCCCATCACCGTTACGGGATTGATGCAGCGGCCGATGTCGTGCGCAATCCAGATCTTGGGCACGGTCACGATCCCGCTGGACGAGTCGACCTCCACCTCTGCCACTGCCGCGCTGTAGGAGTACGCCGGTGACGGCCCGACCCCGGCGCCGCGGTAGCGTCCCGGGCTGCGCGGCGGCGCGTATGAGCCCACTGTGCCGACGGTACCCTCTGCAGCCTCGGCGGCCTCCACGGCCTCCGCGAAGCTCATGCCATGCTCCGGATCCTCGACGTCGAACACGCGGTTCGCGGCGAATCCGAGGCGCACTTCCGAAACGTCGAGCTTGATGGCTGCGTGCCGCGAGAGAACCTCGCGCGCTCGCTCGGCCGCCTGCAGCGCCGCGTTGCCGCTCATCAAGGTGACGCGGCTCGAGTAGCTGCCCAGATCAACCGGCGTGAGATCGGTGTCGGCCGTCACGACGTGCACGTCTCCCACCTCCACGCCGAGAACCTCGGCCACGATGTAGGCGAGGATCGAATCGGATCCCTGCCCGATGTCCGTGGAGCCGCAGAACACCGTGACGCTGCCGCTGCGATCGAGCTTGAGCTGCACACCCGAGTGCGGCATGTGGTTCCAGTAGATCGGGAGACCGGCTCCGCTGAGGTAGCTGGAGCACGCGAGACCGACGCCCTTGCCCGGCGGGAGCCGGCGGAACCTCTCCCTCCAGCCCGCTCCCGCCGTCACGCGACGGATACACTCGCCCAGCCCAACGGAGCCTACCTTCAGGTAATTGGCGGTCACCGAGTCTGGCGGCACCAGGTGATCGAGCCTGAGATCCGCCGGGTCGACGCCGATGTCCTCCGCGAGCTTGTCGAGGTGGACTTCGAGTGCGTAGCGCGGCTGCGGCGTGCCGTGGCCGCGCTTGGGGCCGCATGGCGCCTTGTTCGTGAACACGCGTGCGCCCTGGAACTTGTACCGCTCCACGTGATACGTGACGGTCTGAAGTGCTCCGGTGTAGTACGTGCTGGCCACTCCGTACGAGCCGTAGGCGCCGCCGTCGAGCAGCGTCTTGAAGTGCATTCCCTTGATCGCGCCGTCCCGTGACACTCCGCTCTTCACCCACATCAGCGTCGGGTGCCGTCCGCGATGGCAGTAGAACACCTCCTCGCGGGTGAGACAGATCTTCACCGGACGGCCTGTCATCATCGCGAACTTGGCGACGACGATCTCGTGGTTGAACGGGTCACTCTTGCCGCCGAACCCACCTCCGTTGGGGCAGGCGATGACACGGACGCGCGCGGGCGCCAACCCCAGCACCTTGGCGACCGCGCGGTGCACGTAGTGCGGCGTTTGGGTGGAGCTCCACAGCGTGAGCTTGCCGTTCGCCGACCAATCGGCGAGCGCCGCGTGCTGCTCCATGGGGAGATGGGTGTTGCCCTCGTAGAAAAAGAGGTCTTCCCGCACGTGATCCGCCTCGGCAAAGCCGCGCTCCACGTCGCCGAACTCGAGATCGACGGTCTTGTGCAGGTTCCCTTCGGGGCCGTAGTCGTGGATCCGTGGCTCCAGCGTGGCCAGAGCCTGCTCCGGCGACGTGATGGGAGTGAGTTCCTCGTACTGCACGTCTATGAGGTCGAGCGCGGCCGTCGCGCTCTCTTCGCTCACCGCCGCGACCGCCGCCACGGGGTCGCCGATGAACCGAGCCCGGTCCGGCGCCAGTGCGTGCTCGTCTTGGCTCACCGGCAGGATTCCGAATGGCGTCGGAAGATCCCTCCCCGTGAGCACCGCCTTCACGCCCTCCAGGGCCTCGGCCCTGGACGTATCGATGCCAATTATCCGTGCGTGGGCAACGGTGCTCCGCAGCAGTTTGGCGTGCAGCATCCGCGGCAGCGCCATGTCGTCGGCGAAGCGGGTCTGCCCGGTCACCTTCGCAACCGCATCCACCTTGCGCTGCGGCGTGCCGATGACGCGCAGCTGCTGCGGTCTAGCGCCGCCCACGAATCGACTCCTCACTCGGCTCCGCCGGCTCACCGCGCATGCGCGCTGCCGCGAGCTCCACCGCCTCGTAGATCTTCAGGTAACCCGTGCACCGGCACAGGTTGCCCGCGAGGGCCTCCTTGATGTCGTCACGTCCCGGCGCGGGGTTCTCCTCGAGCAGAGCCTTGGCGGCGAGCAGGAACCCGGGTGTGCAGTACCCGCACTGCGCAGCGCCGAGGTCCGCGAACGTCTCCTGCAGTGGATGCAGCTCGGGTCCCCCGGCCATCCCTTCGACCGTGTCCACGCGCTTGCCGTCGCACGCCTGCCCCAGCACGAGACACGAGAGCAGCGGTGTGCCGTCCAACAGGACGGTGCACGTGCCGCACTCGCCTAGTTCGCAGCCATGCTTGGTACCAGTGAGCCCCAGGTCCTCCCGCAACACTTCCAGCAGGGTCTTGTGCGGTGCGAACGCGACCTCCACGGGGTCGCCGTTCACAACCAGTGTGACCTGGACTTTCTGGTTTGAGTTACGCCGGGCCCTGGCCAAAGAGGAAGGTCTCCGTCTCCTGCGTCAGAAACTGCCGTGCCTGCGTGTCGCGCAGGTCGAGGCCGTGGTGGTTTATTAGCGCGGTTTGATGTTGCGACCACTCCTGCCAGCATGTCTGGCAGATGGCATCGTAGATGCGATTGCCCAAGTCGGTCGGAAGGGGCGGTGCGGCGAGCTGTGCGCCGTTCTTCCCGCAGCGTGTGCACGTCACGTCGGCCATGGGCGGGAATGTAACCTTGCGGTGGAACAGGCGCGATACCAGCTTTCGCCTCAGCTAATGATACCTGCCGACCCGACCGTGGGACTGTGCGCGACCTGCCAGCATCGCCGTGTCATCCGATCGCGGCGTGGATCGGCCTTCTGGTACTGCCGGCTGTCCGACGACGACGACCGGTTTCCCAAATACCCGCAACTCCCCGTTCGGCAATGCGACGGACACGGACGCGCTCCCCGAAACGGCGGCCCAGAGGACAGCCCATGACCCGACGTCTCCTGCTATCGCTGGCCACCTGCGCCTGCATCGGTGCGCTCGCCGCCGCTCCGGCCACGGCCCAGGACCGAGATCCATACCTGGAACACGCCAGGGAACTGATGCGCCAGGTCCCGCTGATAGACGGCCACAACGATCTGCCGTGGGGAATCAGGGTGGGGTACTCGATGAGCGTCGATTCCTTCGACCTCGCAGTGCGGCACTCCAGCGGGCATACGGATATACCACGCCTGCGTGAGGGGCTGGTGGGCGCGCAGTTCTGGTCCACGTGGACGCCGCCCAGCTTCGAGCACAAGGGAGCCGCGCGGGCCGGCATGGAGCAGGGCGACATAGTGCACCAGATGGTCGAGCTCTACCCCGAGACGTTCGAGATGGCCGGGACCGCCGCTGACGTGATGCGCATCTTCAGGTCCGGGAAGATTGCCTGCATGCTCGGTCTCGAAGGTGGGTACATGATCGAGAACTCCCTCGGACTGCTGCGGGCGTTCTATCGGGACGGCGTGCGGTACATGACGCTGACCCACTGGGCCAACGTGGACTGGGCCGACGCCGCCACCGACACGCTTGAGCATGGCGGGCTCACGCCGTTCGGCGAGGAGGTCGTGCGCGAGATGAACCGGCTGGGCATGCTGGTGGACCTGTCGCACGTGTCCGACTCCACCATGTGGGACGTGCTGCGCGTGAGCGAAGCCCCCGTGATCTTCTCCCACTCCTCGTCACGTCACTTCACTCCCCACCCTCGCAACGTGCCCGACGACATCGCCATCGCGGCGGCCGAGAACGGCGCCGTGATCATGGTGAACTTCGTGCTGCCGTTCATCTATCAGCCCGCGTTCGAGTGGGACGAGGAGCGGAACAAGGTGGTCGCGAGGTTGCGGGCCGACAGCGTGGACGCGGGCGCCCTGCGTGACACGGTCATGGTCTGGATGGAGGCCAACCCGAGACCACGGCCGGATCTCGGCATAGTGGCCGATCACATGGATCACCTGCGCAACCTGATCGGCGCCGACCACATCGGGATCGGCTCGGACTTCGACGGGATCGAGATGCCTCCGAGCGGGCTCGATGACGTATCGCAGTACCCCAACCTGATTGCAGAGCTGCTGCGCCGCGGCTGGGGTGATGACGAAGTGCTCAAGGTCCTCGGCCTCAACGTGTTGCGGGTGATGCAGGAAGCGGAGTTGGTGGCCCAGCGGCTGCAGGCCGAGCGGCCCGCCAGCACAGCGCAGATCGAGGTCCTCGACGGCTGGGACACCGAGCCGCCGCTGCGGCGACCGAGCCAGGACTGAGGCGCCCGTCCAACGGAGGTCTGCCCATGCGCCGAGCAGTGATACTAGCGGGCCTGCTGGCCGCCGCCTGTGGTGGCCCCGATCTCGAGCGGATCAAGACGAGTGACCTCGAAGGCGCCTACGATGCGTTCCGCACCAACATCGCAGCCATCAATAGGCGCGACACAGAGGCCTATCTAGCACACTATCTCGACTCGCCGGAGCTCGTGATCGCGGGCGCGGACTCGATTCGGCGCGGGTTCCTGCTGTTCGCCGAAGCCCGCAGGGCGAGCGACGAGTGGCCGGATACCCTCATCGCCGGCCGCCCCACCATGGTATGGATCGGTCCAGGTGTGGTGTGGGGTGCGTACTCCTACACGATGATCTTCCAGGGCGACACGAGCAGCGGCTGGTCGGAGCGCGTCTTTGTGAAGACGGCCGGCGGCTGGAAGATCGTCGTGACCGGCATGATGGAACGGTGTGACTGCTAGCCTGGAGGTATGATGCGGACGGTTGCGATGGTCCTGGCTCTCGCGGCGGCGCTGCCCGCCGCCCTGCCGGCGCAGGACAAGGAAATCATCCGGCTGCCCGGGTCTCTCGAGGGGCTGCCGTTCTCCAGCGCGGTGCGGGTCGGGGATGTTATCTATCTTTCAGGCCAGATCGGCGTGCTGCCGGGAACCACGGAGTTGATCGATGGCGGTATCGGGCCCGAGACCCGGCAGACGATGGAGAACATCCGGCAGGTCCTCGAGTATGCCGGGAGCGCGCTGGACCGTGTCATCAAGTGCACCGTGTTCCTCGCGGACATAGCCGACTATGCGGCGATGAACGAGGTGTACCGCGGTTTCTTCCCGGGACACCCACCGGCGCGGTCGGCACTGGCCGCGTCGGGACTCGCGTTGGGGGCGAAGGTGGAAATCGAATGCATTGCGCTGAGCGGTAAGTGAAGACCACGAGACAATTGGCGCGGCTCGAGCCGATGGTGCTCCACCCGGTCCACGGGCTGTCCGCCGAGGAGTGGCATCGCGCGCCCGCCGGCAGGTGGACGGTGGCGCAGATCGTGGAGCACCTGGCTGTCAGCGTCGATCTGGTGGCGCAGCTCTTCGAGGAGCGCGGCGAGCTGCCTCCGCGGCGGCGGAACAGCCGGCCGCACGAGACGGTGCTGCGGCACTTGGTGTTGATCAGCGGGCGGATTCCGCGGGGCCTCAATACAGTCGCGGCTGCGGTCCCATCGGACGAGCCCGAGCCCGACATGGCCGCCGCGCAGTTCCGCATGGGCGTGGAGCTGATGAAGCACCTCGCCGAGACCTGGCCTTCCGAGGTCCGCGAGTCGGTGTTCCTGCGCCACCCCTACCTCGGAGACCTGAACCTCCCCGAGTGGGTCCGCTTCCACTACGTGCACTCCCGCCACCACACGCAGGAGATTCGAGAGCGGTTGAGATGGTTGGGAAAGGAAGTCGCGTAGGCCGCTTTCGTGCATGCTGCGATGCCGTCAATCCAGTGTAACCAGCCCCCGTTCACTGACCGGCGGCGTGAGAGCAGCCGCGGGGTTCCCCTGTGCCGTCAGCGCGCCGGCCATGGCCTCGGCCACGGCGGCCGCCTGGTCGGTTGGCGTGATGGCCAGCAACGCGGATCCTGATCCGGAAATCGTGACGCCGTGCGCCCCGTTGGCGCGCCCGGCCGCGACGGCCTCGTCGAATCCCACAATGAGCTGCTTGCGGTGCGGCACCGCGATCTGATCGTCCATCCCGAAGCCGATTAGATCCCCTTCCGCGTTCATCAGACCCAGCACGAGCGCGGCGGCGCGGCCCGCCTGCGCGGTAGTCGCCTCACGTGAGAACTCGGTGGGGAGTATGCTGCGAGCCGTCTTGGTATCGATCGGGGACTCGGGCACGGCGAACGCGACTCCGAGCCGCTCATTGAACACCAGCCGCGCGGGCCGCGGCGCCGCCAGCACGAACCCTCCGTAGACGGCTGCGCCGGCGTTGTCAGGATGGCCCTCCAGCGTGACGGCAGAGTCGTACACCGAGTCACGATCGAACATGCTACTCTGGATGAGCTGCAGGAGCGCGTACCCAGCGACTGCCGCCGCGGCCGACGAACCGAGCCCCCGGGCCAGGGGGATCTCGGACTGCACCCGCAATCTGCGCTGCTCGGGCAGGGCGTCCTTCAGAATGCCGAGGATTATGTCCTCTGATGGGCTCAGCCCCTCCAGAGTGCCGAGGTACTCCGGGTCACCCTCGCCTTCGTCCAGGCGGACCTCGAGCCATATGTCGAGCGCCAGCCCGAGACAGTCAAAGCCGGCCCCCAGATTCGAGGTCGTTGCGGGAACGCGAACGCCGATCATGGGTCTGAAGATACCCGCGCCGGCGCATGCCGCCAACGCGGGTCGGGGAGAGAAGAGGCAGTCGGCTGTGTCCTACTCGCCGGCCTTTCGCTTCGCGGTCCACGGCCGCTCGCCACGCGGGGTTACGAACTTGCCGGACATCTCGTCCCCTGCGACGGTGGCCGTGTACATCATCTCCATGCTCCGGTCCCCGCGCGTGAACACCATCGTGAACGAGATCTCGTTGCCGTTCACGGAGCCGTCGCCTATGGGCATCGTGCCCATCCGCGTCTCCATGGTTCCGCTCAGGGAATCGCCATGCTGCTCGAACGTGATGGTCCGAGTCTGAGTGCCCTGCGGGGTCTCCACCGCGATCTCCCATTCGCCCGTGACGTCGACCGTCTCCTGGGCCAGTGCGGGAGCGCCGAGCGCGAACAAGGCAGCGCCGAGCAGCAGTGCTTTGAGCTTCTTCATCGTCGTCTCGCTTCAGTCTTCCAGTTAGAGGATTCCTACTCGTAGCGCAGCGCGTCGATCGGATCCAGCATGGCCGCGCGCCGAGCGGGCCAGATGCCGAAGAAGATGCCCACGGCGGCGCTGAAGAACACCGCGAGCGCCACCGCGCCCGGCGAGATCATCGTATTCCAATTGGCCAGCACCGAAAGCGCGATCGCGCCACCCGAACCCGCGAGGATCCCGAGCGCTCCGCCCAGCATGCAGAGCACCAGCGCCTCGACGAGGAACTGCAACATGATGTTGCGGCGCGTGGCGCCCAGTGCCTTGCGGATGCCGATCTCGCGCGTCCGCTCGGTGACCGACACCAGCATGATGTTCATGATGCCGATGCCGCCCACCAGCAGGCTCACCGCCGCGATCCCGGCCAGGAGGAACGTGAATGTCTTGGTAGTCTCCTCCATCGTCGCCAGGAACTCGGCGCGGTTGCGGATCTGGAAGTCGTTGTCGGCGCCCGGGCGAACGCCGTGCTCCCGGCGCAGGACCCGCTCGATCTCGATCATGGCCACGTTAGCCGAATCGGGGCTGCTGACCTGGACCGTGATCGAGTTGAGCCGATCGCTGCCGAAGATGCGGTACTCGGCGGTCTGCACGGGGATCAGAATCTGCTCATCTGGATTCCACCAGCTTCCCTGCGCGCCCTTCTCGGCGAGCACACCGATGATCTCGAACGGAATTCCGCGGATGGCAATCTGCTGGCCCAGCATGGCCGCCGGGTTGGCGCTCAGTTGCTCGGGAAGCGCGTACCCGAGCACCGCCACGCGCTTGCGCGCCTCGCCGTCGCCGGCCGTGAACGTCCTCCCGTACGAGACCTTGTAGTTGTTCGCACTCACGTAGGCCGGTGTGGTGCCGATCACGTTCACGCTGATGTTCTGGTTGACGTACTTGACCTGCTGTGTGCGGCGCATCTCGGGGATCACCGCCTTGAAGCCACGGCCCTCACGTTCCAGCGCCTCGGAATCGTCGGTCGTGAGGCGCACGCTCGAGCTCGACACGCCGCGGTGCATCGACTGCCCCGCGTACACAGAGAGGAGGTCCGTACCGAGGGTCTCGATCTGCTCCCGCACGGCCTTCTGGGCGCCCGTTCCCAGCGCGACCATCGTGATCACGGCCGCAACGCCGATCACGATGCCCAGCGCCGTCAGGAACGAGCGCAGCTTGTTGGCCCTGATGGCGCTCAGGGCGACCTGAATGGTCTCGCCGAATAGCATCAGTTCCTCGACACGCCGGGGAGGCTACGGCTCCGTACGCGGTTTATCCGGTCCTGCCACTCCTGCTGGCTCGCCAGCAGGCTTGCGCTCGGCAGGATGAGCACGGTGTCCGCCTCCGTCAGGCCGGTGATGATCTCGGAGTAATCGAGATCCGTGAGCCCGGTGCGCACCGGGACGGCGACGGCGCCGCCTTCACCCAGCGCGAACACCACGTAGTTGCCGCCGAACAAGTACTCGTTGGTCTGCTGCGGCCGGCGGCCGTGTCCCTGTCCGCCGCCCATCGCGTTGCGAACCGCCTGCATGATCCGCCGGTCCTCGGCGCTCAGTGCCTGCGGGCCGCCCCCTTCGCGCATCTTCTGGAACACGTGCCGGACCTGCTCGCCGGTGATGCCCTCGGGCAGCTCGACCTCGCGGCCCTGGAAGCTGAACGTCTCGCGCTGCGGGCCGGCGCTGTCCGGCTGGCCGTCCGTCGCGGCCGTGCCGCCAAAGGAGCCCTGCCCCTCCTGCTGTGCCTGGCGCGCGTCGGCCAGCTGTTGCCGCACGGCGTCCTCGTCGAGGCCCAGGACCTGCGCGGCCGAGGTCCAGTCCCGCTCGGTGCGCAGTGCGCCGTTCGGGACCGCGAGCACGCCGCGGCGCTCGCCCACGTGCATCTCGACCTCCGCGTTCATGCCGGGCTTCAGCATCGTCTCGGGATTCGCGATGCGCACCAGCACCGGGAACATCGTCACGTTCTGCGTCACCTCCGCCTGCGGCTCGATCTTGAGCACCCGCCCCTCGAACGGACGGTTCGGGTAGGCCTCAACTGTGATCGTGACGTCCATGCCCGGCTGGATCTTGCCGATGTCGGTCTCGTCCACCAGCGCTCGGATCTGCACGGTGTCCAGGTTGGCCATGCGCAGCAGCACCGTGCCGCCGCCCACCTCCCGCATTGCCGAGGAGATGACGGTGCCGGGCTCGACGTTGCGCTCGATGATGACGCCTCTGCTCGGCGCCTTGACGTCCGTGTCCTCGAAGCTGATCCGCGCGTCCTCTACGTTGCGCTCGGCCCGCACCAGCGAGGCCTGTGCGCTGGCGGCAGAGAGAGTCGCGTTCTCGTACTCGGTCTCGGTGATGGACTGGGTCTCGAATAGCTCCTCTGCGCGGCGGAGCTGCGACCGAGCCACCTCGAGCTGCGCCTTGGCCAGCTCTAGGTCAGCCTCCGCCTGGCGCAGCGTGGCGCGTGGCACCCGGGGGTCGACGCGGACGAGCAGGTCGCCGGCCTTTACCACGTCACCGGTCTCTACGCGGACGTCGAAGAGCTCACCCGAGGCCTTGGACTTGACATCGATCGTCGTGACGGGCTCGATGATGCCGGCGGCACTCGCCGACACCACTATGTCCCGCGTCGAGACCGGGACCATCTGGTAGACCGGCAGCTCCACTTCCTCGGAGCACCCCGTCAGGAGAACGGCTACCGGCAGCGCCGCACTCAGGGCGCGTGCGATTCTCATCATACTTCTCATCGTACTCTCTCGGTGATGATGTCCTGCTCAACACGCCCGTCCAGAAGATGGATCTGGCGTCCCGCGTGCTGTGCGATGTGCGGCTCGTGTGTAATGAGCAAAATGGTTTGTCCGGTGTCGTGCAGCTGCTCGAACACCTCCATGATCTCCGAGCCGGTGTGGCTGTCCAGGTTACCGGTCGGCTCGTCGGCGAGCAGGATGCTGGGGTTGTTCACCAGGGCCCGCGCGATGGCCACGCGCTGGCGCTGGCCGCCGGAGAGCTCGTTGGGTCTGTGGCTCATCCGGTCGCCGAGCCCGACACTCTCGAGGGCGTGTGCGGCCTGCTCCTTGCGCGCCTTGCCGGATACCCCCGCGTAGATCAGAGGCAGCTCCACGTTGTGTAGCGAGCTGGCGCGCGGCAGCAAGTTGAACGTCTGGAAGACGAAGCCGATCTCCTTGTTGCGGATTCTGGCCAATTCGTCGTCGTCCAGCTCGCTGACCTTTTGGCTGTTGAGCCAGTACTCGCCTCCGGTGGGCGTGTCGAGGCATCCAATGAGGTTCATGAGCGTGGACTTGCCGGAACCCGACGGCCCCATGATGGCAGTGAATTCGTTCTGCCGGACCTGCAGGGTCACTTCGCTCAGGGCATGCACTACCTCGGAGCCCAGCGTGTAGTCGCGTGACAGCTTGTGCGTCAGGATGATGATATCGGGCTGCGGAACGTCGCCCGTGTGAAAGTCCATGTGCCTCACGGGCTCGCTCATATCTCCCTCCCAACAAGGGCTTCGATTTGGGCCTTGGCCACGAGGTAGTCCAGCGCGGCCTGAACCCGGTCGATGTCGGCCTGATCCACGCTCACTTGCGAGACCAGGATCTCCAGAAATGTCGAGGCGCCGAGGCGGTAGCGCGCTTGCTGCACCCTCAGGTCCTCGGTGGCGGCCGCGAGGCTCGTGATCGCTATGTCGTAGCGCTGCCGCGCGGCTGCCAACAATGCCAGATACTGCGTGAGTAGGGCGTTCACCTGCCGGCGGGTGTCGTTCGCGGTGGCTCGGGCTGCGTCGCGACTTGCCGCCTGCCGGGAGACGTTGGTCTCGCGCGCGAAGCCGTTGAACAGGGGCCAGCTCACGCCCAGCCGGAAGTTCCAGGAGTTGTTCCAGTCCCTCGTGTCGGTGCTACCGACTGCCGTGTTCGCCCAGCCCAGGCTGCCCGACGCGGTGAGCGACGGGAAGTACTGCGCCCGGGCGACGCTCACGTTGGCGGCTGCCACGTCCGCGCCTGCATCGGCTGCCAGGATCGTCGGAGCGCTCTGCAGCGCTTCGATCCTCAGCTGCACGGTGTCCAGAGTGACGGGTGCGAACAGTGAGGAGTCGCGCAACGGCCGCACGCTTCCGTCGAGGCCCACCAGCCGTGCCAGGCTGGCCTCGGCGGTGGCGCGGGCCGTCACTGCGTTGAGGCGCTGGAGCTCGGCGTTGCCGAGCTCTACCACGGCGCGGAGCGTGTCGGACCGAATGGCGCTTCCGGCGGCCAGCTTGTCGCGGGATATCTTGGCCGACTCCTCTGCGCGCTCGATGCGCCGGTCAGAGACGCGCACCAGCTCGTCGGCGGCCAGCGCGTTGAAGTAGGTCTGCTTGGTCTCCAGGATGACCTGGAACTCACGGCTCACCAGGGCGGCGTCGGCGCTCTCGATCCCCGCGCTGCTGGACCGCATTTCCGCCGAGCGGCGCAAGCCCGAGAATATCTCCAACGAGGAGCTGATGCCGGCCGAGTACGTAGTGGACGTCGTGCCGGACTCCACCGGAAGGCCGGTGTTCTGATCCACGCGCGTTATTGAGCTGAAGTTGGAGTTGGAAGCCGCATTCGTGCTGAGCGTGGGCAGCCAGCTTCCCCACGCCTGACGCCGCTCAGCGGACGCCACGTTCAGGTCGCCCTGCGCGCGCACGTAAGTAGGGCTCACCGTGAGCGCCATCTGGATGGCCTCGCCCAGCGTGACGACCGGGAGCTCGTCCCGCGGGTCGGGCTGCAGTGTGTCAGCCGGCTCCTGCGCAGCCAGCGGCACCGCTGCCAGGGCGGCAAGGATGCCAAGCAGAAATGTCTGAGTGATTCTCGTTCTACTGATCACGGGACGACCTCCGTATCCCGTGCTCCCGCACGCTGTCGCTGTGTGCGATCATCTCCGAGAACCTCTCCTGCTGCTCCTCGTCGAGCAGGGACATGATCTCGCCGCGAATCTGATCGCGCAGCGTATCGAGCCGCGGTCGATACGCGTTCCACATCTCGTGCATCGCTTCTCCGCGGCGCTCCAGGATCACCTGCACGGACTCCCGCTGCACGGAGGTCAGCGCCAGCTCGGCTTCCAGCCGGTCGGCGTAGCTCACGCGCTCACGCGACCGATGGCGCCGCCCGTCGTAGTCGTCTCCCCACGTCTCCATTGCCACCCCACCTACCACAGCTCCCAGCAGGAACGTGGCTGCGAGGAGGCTCCAGGCGAGGGCCTTTGACTTGTTGAACATGCTCTCCGTTACCGTTTCTCGTGTTGTCTGTGAATTCCCATCAGTACTCGAGCGCCACAGCCATCACCGCGTCCACGGAAGGGGCCTCGCCACCGGCGAGCAGCACCGGCACGCCTAGCTGCTCGCTGTCGGCGGCGCTGAGCGGATCGCCCAGTGCGCTGGTGCCGTTACCGTTGCCCCGCTGGCCCATCTGGGTCCCCATCCAGAACGCGCCGGCGGCGATCAGCAGCATCGCTGCCACCAGCCCCGGCCGCGCCCACGCGGTGAGCTCCTGCCACCACAACTCCGACGCGCCCGCTCCAAACACCGAATCGGCCGCCGTCATGACCTGGCGCGCGAACCGTTCGTCATCGGAGGCCGAGAGCGCGTCCTCGAGGGCGCGCCCCAGCTCCGGGTCCGGCCGGTGATCGAATGGCGATGTGTCACTCATTCGCTTTCCCTCCAGTCCTTCCAGGCATCGAGCTCGGTTCTCAAGGTGCGCCGGGCGTGGAACACATCCGACCGCACGGTTCCAATTGGCACGCCCAGCACCTCCGAGATCTCCTTGTGGCTGTAGCCCTCCACGTCGAACAGCACCGTCGCTATCCTCTGGCGCTCGGGCAGTTTCTCCAGCGCCGCCAGCACCACTTGCCGGAATCTGGACCGGTCGGTGATCGTGTCCGGTCCGGGCGCCGCGTCGTGCATCGTGGGCGAAACGGGCTCGGCGCGGCGGACTTTGCGCCGCCTCCGCCGGTCGCTCGCCGCATTGGCCACGATCCGCTGCAACCAGGGCCCGAACGGCCGGGCCGGATCGTAGCGCCCCACGTGCCGCAGTGCCGCGAGGAAGCCGTCCTGGGCCGCATCGTCGGCCTCGTCCGGATCCCCCAGGATCGCCCGGGCCAGCCGCCTTGCCTGTGCCGCGTGGCGTCGCACCAACTCCCCGAACGCGTCCCTGTCGCCCGCCTGGGCGAGGGCTGCCAGCTCGGCGTCCTTCATATGAGTACTACGCACAGGGGGTCGCCGGCGTTGAGGCTCGCCGCGGCAGGACCGGCGACGGGGTGGGTCATGCCGTCCCGAGGCCGAGGTCCTGCTCGATCGGGCGCAGGGACTCGATCACGAACTGGACGTGCTCCTCGAGCGGAACGCCCAGCTCCTCGGCTCCCTGCCTGACCTCGTCGCGGTTCACGCCCCGGGCGAACGCCTTGTCCTTGAGCTTCTTCTTGACGCTCTTCACCGTGAGGTCCTGCAGGCTGCGGGACGGCCGCACCAGCGCGCAGGCCGTGAGGAAGCCGCACAGCTCGTCCACCGCGAACAGCGACTTGGCCATCGATGACTCACGCGGCACGCCGGTGTAGGAAGCGTGGCCCATTATGGCGGCCAGGATGTCCTCTTCGATGCCGCGCTCGCGAAGGACGCCCACCCCGTGGGAGGGGTGCTCATCGGTCGGGGAGTGGGCGTCGTTGGGATAGCGCTCGTAGTCGAAGTCGTGCAGCAGGCCCACGACGCCCCACTTCTCCTCATCCTCGCCGTACTTGCGGGCGCAGGCCCTCATCGCTCCCTCCACCGCGTACATGTGCTTGCGGAGGGCGTCGGACGCCGTGTACTCGTGCATCAATGCCAGGGCTTCGTCGCGGTTCATTTCAGTCTCCCAGCCATCGTTCACGCCAGATTTGCAGAATGATCAGCGGCCACAGCGCCCGCGCGTGATTGACGCGGCCGCTGCGGTGCTCGGAGAGAAGTTGACCTACCCGTTCGGCCCGCAACACCCCCTCTGTCTGGAGGCGGGCCGGCGCCAGCAGCCGGTCCACTTCACCGCGCAGGCCGTCGTTGATCCAGCGCCCGATGGGGACGCTGAGGCCGCGCTTGCGGCGGGTCACGAACCGCCGCGGGAGGCGCCGCCGCGCCACGCGCTTGAGCAGCCACTTCGTGGTGAGGCCCCGGACGCGGTAACCGGTTTCGAGCCCCAAAGCGAATTCCGTGAGCGCCCGGTCCAGGTAGGGCGCCCGGGCCTCGAGCGAGACCAGCATCGTAGCGCGGTCCACCTTCGTCAGCAGGTTGTCGCGCAGGTACGTGAGGTAGTCGAACAGCATCACGCGGCGTAGCGGGTCGGGCTCGGCCAGCAGTGCTTCGAGCCACACGGGCGCCGCCTCACGGGCGGGCCAGGGCTCCCAGTCGTCCGCCTCCCGCAACAGTCCCGTCCCGAACCATCTGACGTGCCGCTCCAGCGTTTCGTTAAGCGCCCCTGCGACGAAGCGCTTCAGCAGAAACTCCAGAGGCACCCTGCCGGCGGAGGCAGGCAGTGCGCCGACCAGCCGCGCAACGCCACGCCGCGCTCTCTCCGGCAGGGCGCCGAACCAGGGTGCGGCCGCGTGGCCCAGGTACGTGGGGTAGCCGCCGAACAGCTCGTCCGCACCCTCGCCGCTCAGCACCACTCCCACATGCTCCCGAGCCGTGCGTGCGAGGAGATACGTGGGGAGGGCGGCCGGGTCTGCGATGGGCTCCGCCGTGCCTCCGGTCAGCGCATCGAGCGCAGCCCTGAGGCCGGGCTCGTCGGCGACCACGGTGTGGTGC
>Ga0255055_10000742_pt1 | contig 24701 bp, 20 predicted proteins | sample JV7_2_27_MG_FD_188633 | JGI IMG/M metagenome (GOLD analysis project Ga0255055, IMG submission 188633) | Seawater microbial communities from Jervis Inlet, British Columbia, Canada - JV7_2_27 | ecosystem: Environmental > Aquatic > Marine > Inlet | place: Canada: British Columbia | collected...
CTTTTGAACGGGACAGCCGGGGCATATCTCCTCTGAGCATTTATAAACAACGTGGCACTTTTTGCCGACGCCGACGCCGAAGTCTTTTTTAAATTTTTGGTTGACATAAAGGAGTCTCAGGTTGCGATCCTGAATGGTAATGTAGCAGGGGAGATAGTCGACCAGTTGATTGAGATTCAACCCTTGAAGGGCGGTGGGTGTTGCCGACTCATTTTCAGGGCGCTTCTTTTTTTTGGCCATAATCATATTCAATTGCAGGAAAAAAGATACCGCAATCCAGGGTCGTTTTCAAAATATGTTCCGATGAATTGCGGTTTCACTATAACGAAAAGGGCCTGATAAATCAATTGCATTCAATCCGGTTCACCAAAAAGGGCTTGAATTATGTTAAACAATCCATTACCTATCATTACGAATTATTCAGCGACAGATGATAGTGAGTAGAAGCTATCTCAAAAATAGTAGATCATGTTTTTAGGTGGATCCGCCTCCGGCGGATTTTACCGGCCGAAGGTTCCCGTAAAACGGGATTAGGCCCGTTAAAAAAGGAAAAATGCCTGAATTTATTTAGTCCGCCGGAGGCGGACTAACGGGCAACGGGCTCAACCGATTAACATCGAAAAGAAAGGTTGATAAAAGCGTGAATGTCAAAGAATTTGTAGACCGTTTTAAATTACACGTGGCCGCCGGGCAAAAAGAGCTCAATCGGTAAATTCAAGGCGGGTATTGCGGTGATCTTTTAAGTGATGTAATGGCCAATGCACCCACCGGCTGTATGTGGCTTACGGTTCAAACCCACCAGAATATTGTCAATGTGGCCGTATTGCATGAAATGGCGGCGATTGTTCTCACCGGGGGCCAGACACCCGATCAGGAGACCATTGATCGAGCCAATGCAGAAGGCATTCCGCTTTTGATGTGGTCGAATTCGGCTTATGATCTTGCCGGTCAGGCCTTTGCAGCAGGTCTGGTCAATTAGGCGGGATAACATTATTTAACGGTCTCGATCCGCTCTGGAGCGATTCAGTCTATAAAAGCGGTCTGCTGTTTTTAAGGCCGTTTCGAATGACACTCTCAGGCTTTATCTCGCAAAGCCGGAAAAACAACGCCTGCCGGCGAAACCGCAGCAAACTGTTTCGCCGGCAGGCATTTTTACCGTTTCCTATAATAATGTTTAGTTTCTTTTGATCGCCGGGGAATAGTGCAGCGCTGGCCCGGATTCCACCGGAATCCCTTGTTCAAGCTTGGCGACAGCGCCTTCGACCTCTTTAATTTCGCTTTCGATACCCTCTAAAGATTTGCGATGTTGGGCGATCTTTTTTTGTTCAATAATCTGGCGCGATGCCAGCTGCTTTAACTGATCCCGCAACTTGCCGAGCTTCTCGCCCCGCAGGGTATCCTGGATGCGGTCCATCAGATGGCCGTGTTTGCCTTCCGGATCAGTGATAAAATACCAGGTTTTGGTTTGAAAACTGTACCAGGCTTCACCGGAAACGTGTTTGCCTTTTAGCCGAACACCGGCCTTCCAGACCTTAAAACCGCCTTCTTCTGTTGGAACCCCATGGACACGCGCCTGTCTGCGGCGCCCGTCCTCGCATTGAACCATCTGCTTTTCCATATTTATTCTCCAGCAATGATATGAACTTGGTAAGTATTCTTATGCCAGAACTTTTGGAAAAAGGCAATAGTTCTCATTCACCCGCAAGTTCAAGATGTGTTAAAAATAAAGTATCCGGTTTTACCAAAACTCGACTAGGCGATCGGTTCTGATTCTTCCGCTGCAGAGCTTCCACCCCCGTTATTCAGCCCACCCATGGCTTTGGTCAGTTCCATCAACACACCCAATCCCTGTCTGGCCTCCTTGCTGGACAGGGCCCCCAGCATGCCAAAAGGTCCCACCGGTTTGGCTTTTTCCAGATCCACTTTGGACGGCAATGCGGCCATTTTATTTAAAAAGGCCTTGGCCTGCGGGTCGCTGAGTTTTTGGGCCAGTCCCAGCAGCGCCACCAGGCCGTCACCGATTTGATCGACATCTTCGGGACTATATGATGCCGCTACCTTGGCACGCACATCCAGGGTCGATTGAATAATTCGCAGGATGCCTTTTTGCTCGAGGTCATCCAGGTAGTTGATCAGCTGCGGTACCGCTGATTTGAGCAAAGGCTCAACGATGAGGGCAAAGTCCACAATGTTTTCCAGCTGTTCAAGGCCGAACTGCAGGTGCTTTACGCTGCGCAAAAAGCGCTTCATCAGCGCCAGCAGGTCTTCCAGCTGAAAGCCGGACTCCACATCTTCCAGCTCCCGGATCAGCAGCCGAAATGCCTGACCGCTCAAGGGAATTAAATCTTCTTTGAGTTCATTGAGGCCTTTGGCCGATGCGGATACCGGCGCCAGCTGAGCCTCGATGCGATCGAGTCGCTCAAGAATTTGTTCTTCGATTGTCATGGCGGCCTCCTTATGTTTGTGTCAGGACGTGGCGCATTTTGCCGGCCATCGTCATTTGTTGTTCCAGGGGCAATTCCACACCCTTGAGCATCATGTTAAAATAAACCCACTTGAACATCATTTTGCCCCAGTAATTCATATAGCTGTCGCCCAGCAGGCTGAAGGGACCGAGGCCCGGGAAGGGGAATTTACCGGGCAGTGGTTCATATTCATAGTTAAAATCAATCAAAAACGCTTTTTCATGACCCGAGCAGATGAAGCAGGTCGCATGACCGTCAAAGGTCCCGTGCGGTTCCTGACCGTCGATTTCACGGATTAAATTTTCGACAACCGTTTCGGATTCATAGTGGGCCACCGCGCCGGCCTTGGAAGCCGGTACGTTGGTGGCATCACCGACAACGAAAATATGGTCGGCATTTTTGGCTTTGAGGGTAAAATGATCTGTTTCAACGAATCGCAGTGGATCCTCAAGGCCAGTGCCTTCCAGGAATTTGGCACCAAAATTGGGCGGAATCGACACGAGTAAATCATAGTCTACTTTTTCGCCCGTGTGCGATTCAATCGTTTTTTCATCTGCATTGAGCTGAGCGATATCAAAGTTCGGGGTGACTTTGATGTTCTTTTGAATGGCAATGTCGCCCAGGATGCTGGAGGCAATCGGCTTGGAAAATGCGCCGGCCATGGGTGTAACCAGTTCAACTTCCACGTTAGCGCGGGCACCTTTGGTTTCAAAAAACCAGTCGGCCATAAAAACAAACTCAATCGGGGCCACCGGGCATTTGTAGGGCAATTCAGCGATGTTGAGCACCACGCGGCCTTTGTCGAAATATTTCATCTTTTCATGCAGGGCCAGGGCACCGTTCAGGGTGTAAAAATCATGAGTATTTTTGTGCCAGTCATCCATCATGCCTTCGACTTCTTCAGGCTGGATGCTGCAGCCGGTGGCGATCACAAGCCAATCATAGTTGTATGACCCTTTTTTTGCTTTGACTTCGCGTTTGTCGGTGTCGAGTCCGACGACTTCATCCAGAACAAAATCAACACCCTCGGGGATAAACTCCCGCTTGGGTTTTTTGCAATCTTCTTCGGAATAGACGCCGAATGGAATAAACAGCCATCCAGGCTGGTAATGGTGGACTTCATCATTGTCGATGATGGTAATCTGCCACTCTTTGGTGCTTAACTTCCTGCGCAATTGGCTGGCTACCATCGTTCCTCCGGCTCCTGATCCTAAGATGACAATTTTTTTCATTACATCCTCCTGTTTTGTAATTTAATCGCTTGCTTAAGGTTAATTAACTGTATCTTCGATTTTATTTTTTGACTGGTTATGTAACAGGGTTCGCGCAAGCTTAAGATAAGATTTGTCAGCTTGAAGCCAAAATTAACTTTTACAAGGCACCCGATTGTTCTGGTGTTAATACCAGATCGGTTACTGGGCTACGAATATACTCAACCTTTCATAATGCTATAATAAAGTTGATTTGTCCCCACAAATCATCGATGATTAGAATAGTGTATGAAAAAATGCATTCTGCGATTGCCTCACCAAAGATGGATTCGAGGCATTTTTTAGCGATTATAAATTCTTATTCATTTTCGGAATAATTTCCGTTCATCAGATCAGAGATGCTGGTGGTATCCAGCTTTTCATACAGAACTTCGGTGGCATCCCGCCAGGCCAGTCGAACCTGACAATCATCTGACATCGGACATTTTTCGGGAAAACTGATACATTCAACCAGGTCGGACTGGCCTTCAAATAACCGCACAACCTGCCCCAGGGAGATATTTTCCGGCCTTTCCGCCAGCAGATGTCCCCCTTTGGGGCCACGCACGCTGGTCACCAGCTTAGCTTTTTTTAGGGGCCGGATGAGTTGCTCAAGGTATTTAACCGAAATATCCTGGCGTTTGGATATTTCGCCGATTTGGATCGGACCCTGGTCTTTATGACGGGCCAGATCGACCAATATTCTGGTGCCATATCGGCTTCTTGTAGATAATTTCATTTAACCCCGTCCCTTAATGCCGCCCCCAATTTCCAGAGTTTTATAATCTATATAAATATGGTATGAATTAACCGCAAAATCTATCACTGTCAAGAAAAAAAATAAAAATTTTTTCGAAGGAAAATGAAACTTACCGAGGATTATTTTTTATTATATCTGAATCTGTCAAACTTAGATTCCAGCTCACGAACCCGCTGTTTGAAACGCTTGTTGACATGGATAGGATCGAGTTTATTATTAGTTTATTAAACGAAGTACTTACCTTGAAGTTTTACAAAAGTTATCGATAATTAATTAAAAATATCTTTGAAATAGCAGTGTTTGATATTTGAGCCATCGGGTAAAGGAGGCAATCATGGATGTAAAAGACTATTGTCGATCCATCGAGGTCGAGCTTCAGGGCTGGAAGACAAAAATGTATGACATGGTCCGTAAAGTTGATAAGCTTCGAGGCGCCGATCAGGATAAACTTTCCGCCCGGGTTGAGGGCTTGCATAAACATATCGAAGACATCGAGCGAATTATCAATACCCTGCAGACTGAATGTCCGGCGGAATTCGGTCCCCAGAAAAATGAGGTTGAGCAAACCCAGTCCGAGATGAAGAAAAAATACGACGATGCCATGGCGGCCGTATTGCAGTTTTAAACCGGATAAGGAATTTTCTTGTTTGCCCTATCTTTGCAAAGTGGTTTAGCCTTAAAAAGCAGAGCGGATTCATTCGCTTCTGGCGGGTAAAGCTCTGCTTTTGTTTTATAGTGGCTGTCAAAAAAATTTTGCGGTGTTCAAACTTTTTTTTCTACAACCACTGATGCCGAAATTCCGCTACTCAAAATATTATTATAGGAAACGGTATGTAGAGGTTGTTAAAAAAACGTTGCGGTGTTCAAATGTTTTTTTCTACAACCACTGATGCCGAAATTCCGCTACTCAAAATATTATTATAGGAAACGGTATAAATAAACTTATGAATTCGATAAAAAGAGGGGTCAACCAAAAGTGAAACAAAAAAAACTTGATACGTGCCAAATAGACGCCCAGGACCTGAGTTCATACAAAGCTCGTTTACCCAAGATTGCCGAAGATATTATTGAGAGCTGCAGCAGTCAGGAGTGCTACACGCATATCGATTATGACCCGATTCCATCCAAAGAGGGCGTCATTGACATCCTCAACTGTCTCAGAGAAATCCTGTTCCCGGGGTATTTCAGCCGGGGCAAAGTTGATCCGGTGAACCTGAAATATGCAGTGGGGCAATCTGCAACTTCTTTGTTTGATATGCTTTCCGAGCAGATCTGCCACAGCATCCGGCATGACTGTTTGCGATATGATCAACCCTGTATCGAGTGTGATAAACAGGGTTATCAGCTGGCCCTGCAGTTTTTGGAAGCCATTCCTGCCCTTCGAAAAGCACTGGCGGCCGATGTCCGCGCAACCTACCATGGCGACCCGGCCGCCCAAAGTTATGATGAGGTTATTTTCAGCTATCCCGGGATATTTGCCATCACTGTGTATCGGATTGCCCATCAACTGGTTAACCTCAATGTGCCGCTGCTGCCGCGGATTATGACCGAATACGCTCACAGCATTACCGGTATCGATATTCACCCGGGCGCTATAATCGGAAAAAGCTTTGTCATCGATCATGGAACCGGCGTGGTGATCGGCGAAACCACCGAAATTGGGGACAACGTCCGAATTTATCAAGGGGTCACCCTGGGCGCTTTATCCATTCCCAAAGGCGCCAGTGATGAATTCAGAGGCAAGAAACGTCATCCCACCATTGAGGATGATGTCATCATATATTCCGGAGCGACGATTCTGGGGGCTGAAACCGTTATCGGCACACGTTCGGTTATCGGGGGAAATGTATGGCTGACCGATTCGGTACCGTCCGATACAACCGTTGTCATCGAGAATCCGCGACTGATCTATAAGTCGAAAAAGCAGAAGGAGTTGAGGCAGGCCCTCAAGGCAACCCATTAGTCCGCCGGAGGCGGAGTAAGACAGCTTCTAGTGAGTTTTTAACAACTCTATTCCACTTTCTAATAACAAATTACCAATAACTAAAAAAAACGAAGTTTTTTTTAAGGGAGGTCAGCGATGAAATATCATTCCATTATCAGCAGTACGATTGGTGCAACGCCAATGGTGCGGCTTAATCAAATTAATGAGGGAGCGAATGCTGAAATATTTGCCAAACTGGAATTTTTCAATCCCCTTGGAAGCGTTAAAGATCGCATTGCGGCCTCGATGATCGCGGCCGGTGAGTTAGATGGATCGATTACTTCTAAGACGCTCATCGTCGAACCCACCAGTGGAAACACGGGCATTGCACTGGCCTTTATCTGTGCCGCCAAAAATTATCGCCTGTGCCTGACGATGCCCGATACCATGAGTATCGAACGGCGCAAGCTGTTAACGCATATGGGGGCGGAGCTGGTTTTAACGCCTGGCGCCAAGGGTATGCCGGGGTCGATTGAGAAGGCTCAGGAGATACTTGAAGCTGAAAAGGATGCCTTTATGCCGAATCAGTTTAAAAATCCGGCCAACCCCAGAATTCACCGGGAAACAACGGCAGAAGAAATCTGGAACGACACTGAAGGCCGGGTCGACATTCTCATCGCCGGTGTCGGCACCGGCGGCACCATTACGGGGGTATCGCAGGTCATCAAACCCCGCAAACCTTCTTTTAAGGCAATTGCGGTGGAACCAACCGACTCTCCGGTGTTATCCGGCGGCGAAAAAGGACCCCACAAAATCCAGGGAATCGGAGCCGGTTTTGTACCTGACGTTCTGGATCAATCCCTGCTGGACGACGTCGTGACCGTATCCAATGACGATGCCTTTGAAACCGCTCGTGAACTGGCCAAACTGGAAGGTATTGTCTGCGGCATCTCATCGGGTGCGGCAGTGAAGGCGGCCCTTGATGTGGCAGGCCGGTCTGAATCCGGCGGAAAAACCATCGTGGTCATCATTCCCAGCCCGGCGGAACGATATATTAGCACGCCCCTGTTCAAAGACGAGTAGAAATACTCACAAAAGCAAGTGCCTAAAATACCTAAAGTGAGCTAAAATGCCTAAAGTTAAGGAATTCTGTCCTTATTTATAAAAGATGGAGCATAGCGACACCTCAACTTTAGGCATTTTAAACTTTAGTTCATTTTAGGCACTTATATTTAGGGCTTTGAAGGTGATCTGCGCTTTTTAAAATAGCTTCTAGTTTTTCTTATAATTCAAAATACCTATGAGGCGTAGATCGAGCACTTCTGCACCGCCATGGCGGCTTCCTGCAGAGCTTCGGCAAATGTTGGGTGCCCGTGCACGGTGCGGGCGATGTCTTCCGAGCTGGCCGCGAACTCAACCGCCAGCACGCCCTCGGCGATCATATCTGCGGCCCGGGGCCCGATGATGTGCACGCCTAAAATCCGATCGGTTTTCTCATGGGCCAGAACCTTGACAAACCCCTCTGTCTCTCCCAGGCAACGGGCGCGTCCCGCCCCGGTAAATGGATAGGTTCCCGAACAGTAGGGAATATTGCGCTCTTTAACCTGTTCCTCGGTCAGCCCTACGCTGGCCACTTCCGGCCAGGTATAAATGACCGACGGAATGGCGTCGTAATTGACTTCACCGGGGTGCCCGGCAATAATTTCGGCTGCGGCAATGCCCTCAGCCGAGGCCTTGTGGGCCAGCATGGGTCCGGGAACCAGATCGCCGATAGCATAAATCGAAGCAATATTGGTGCGATAAGCACTATCCACTTTTACATATCCGGTGTCAGGATCAGTTTCTACACCCGCTTCTTCCAATCCCAGATCACGGGTTAACGGGCGCCGCCCCACGCACACCAGTAACCTGTCGCAGGTGGTGGTTTCTTTTTTGCCCTTGACTTCCAGTTCGACCTTTACATTTTTGGCTAACGTTTTTGCCCGGGTTACCTTTGAATTCATAAAAAACTTAAATCCCTGGCGTTTGAGAACCCGCTGCAGTTTGCGCCCCACCTGTCCATCGAGTCCAGGGGCGATTTTAGGCAGCATTTCAAATAAGCTCACCTTGGCGCCCAGCCGCAACCATACCGATCCTAGTTCCAAGCCGATATAACCACCACCGACGATTCCCAGGTGTTTGGGTACCGCATCTAATCTTAAGGCCTCGGTCGAGCTGATGATCTGGTTGCCATCAAAGGGCAGGTCCGGCAAAGGCACGGTTTCACTGCCGGTAGCCAGAACAATGGCCCTGGCTGTTAAAGTGGTGCTTCGCTTTTTTTTGGACGTGTCCGCATCGGATTTGACGGTGACCTGATCGGCTGCGGCCAGTCGAGCCGTGCCATGCATGATTTCCACTTTGTTGCCTTCAAGAAGCCGTCTGACATTTTCAGTCAGATCCTGAACCACCTTTTCTTTACGCGCCATCATCACTGCCAGGTCAAGACTGATGCGGCCGGTTTTGATGCCGTGGTCGGCAAACTGATTTTTAGCGAGGTTCAGATATTCACTGGAGTCCAGCAGGGCTTTGCTGGGGATGCAGCCGACATTGAGGCAAACGCCTCCCAGGCGAGGCGCTTTTTCAACACAGGCAACCTTTAAACCCAACTGGGCGGCGCGTACGGCGGCCACATACCCGCCGGGCCCGCCGCCGACAATGATCACATCATAGGTGCTGTTTGGGGCCATAACTAAATCTCCATCATTATGCGTTCCGGGTTTTCGATACATTCTTTGATGCGTTTCAGAAAAGTGACAGCTTCGCGGCCGTCAATGATACGGTGATCATAACTGAGCGCAACATACATCATGGGCCGGATAACCATCTGGTCCTCAATGGCCACGGGTCGCTTTTCGATACGGTGCATCCCCAGAATCCCGCTCTGGGGCATGTTTAATATCGGTGTGCTCAGCAGTGAACCGAAAACGCCACCGTTGCTGATGGTAAACGTGCCGCCTTCAAGATCAGACAGCTCCAGGCGATTTTCTTTAATTTTGCTGACAAAATCGACAATGGCCTGTTCCAGCTCGGCGAAGTTAAGTTGATCGGCATGACGAATAACGGGCACCACCAGGCCCTTCTCCGATCCGATGGCGACACCGATATGATAATAATGATGGTGAACGATGTCCTTATCATCAATAAAGGCATTGACTTGCGGAAATTCCTTCAAGGCTTCCACGCAGGCTTTGATAAAAAAGGACATCATGCCCAGCGAGATGCCGTATTTTTCCTTAAAGCTGTCTTTAAACTGAGCCCGGAGTGCCTGTACCCGGGTCATGTCGATATCGTTAAAAGTGGTCAGCATGGCGGTGTTTTGCTTGGCATTCAGCAGATGAGAGGCAATTCGCTGACGGATCGGGCTCATCGGTTTGCGTGTGATCCGTTCTTGGCCGGGTTGTATTTTTTCGGCAGACGGCGGCGCTGTGGATTCAACGGGTTTTTGAAGCGAGTCATCGTCAGGTCCTGGTGCGGGTGGTGCTGCCGGCACCTGCAGCCCTTCCAGAAACAAAATAACATCTCCTTTGGTGATGCGTCCCGCCGGGCCGGTTCCGGAAATTTGTGATGGGGTCAGGTTTTTTTCAGCGATCAGCCGGCGCACAGAAGGCGCCTGGGCATCCAAACCGACCAAGGGTCGTTCCGAGGTGGGTGCCGGTTGCGGTGGTGGCGGTTCCGGAGCCGGTTTCTGTGGTTTTTCGGTCGGTGCCTCTTGAGGTTGTGTTTCTCTTATTTCAGGTGCTTCCGGTGCCGGGGGTGGTTCAGCGGGTTTGGGCGCCGCCGCCGTATCAATGCTGCCGACCACGGTTCCAATGGCGACCGTTTCGCCTTCCTGAACCTTTATGGAGAGCACGCCCGCAGCCTCGCAGACGACCTCTAGCGTGACCTTATCGGTTTCAATGACAAAAAGCGGCTCGTCTTTTTGAACCGTATCACCGTCGCTTTTGAACCACTGGGCGAGTAGAGCTTCTGTTACGGATTCGCCCACACTGGGAACCTTTATCTCAATTATCATAGTTCTACCTTAAATTTTCCTGTTTAAAGTATTTTAATAGGTAGATAAATAACGCTTATTTGAATATCGAATATCGAATCCGCCGCAGGCGGAAACAGAAAAAAGGTTAAAAGAAACGAAATGGTATTCATCACTTCGAAATTCTGTCCGCCTCCGGCGGATTCTGCGGTTCTGCGGTTCGAATTAAATGATTTTTAATGTTTACGCGTTTATACGCAGACGGTGATATACCGGACAACCTGCACGCTTTTTTTATCCTGCCGCTGCCTTGTCTTTACCTTTACGAATTGCAGGCGGTCTCAAAGCCTGCGCGATGATCGCCTGTTGCTCCAATCTAGCTAAACCGGGGAATCCAGTCGCCGGGCTGGAAGCCGCTTTTCTACCGATATAGGCGAACGACTTGCCGGAAGCGGCGTTTAAGCGCAGCTGTACAAACTGCCACGCGCCCATGTTTTGAGGTTCTTCCTGGACCCAGAACCATTTTTTAGCCCGACTATATTTTTGAAAAACTTTTTTTACCTGTGATTCCGGAAATGGATAGAATTGCTCGAGTCGGATAATAGCAATACCGCTCTTTTTTAACTCGTTGCGGCTTTGAAGCAGTTCGTAAAAGATCTTTCCGCTGCATACCAAAACAATTGTCGTCTGTTTGGAGCCGTCAGGATCGTCCAGAACAGGCTGGAAATGACCCGCAGACAGGTCATCAATTTTTGAAACCGCCCGAGGGTGACGCAGCAGGCTTTTGGGCGTCATGATAACCAGAGGCTTGCGAAAACGCGCTTTAACCTGGCAGCGCAGCAAATGAAAATATTGAGCCGGTGTGGTCGGGTTGCTCACCTGGATGTTATCACCGGCGCACAGTTGCAGAAAACGCTCAAGCCGGGCACTGGAATGCTCAGGCCCCATGCCCTCATAACCATGGGGCAGCAGCAAAATCAGGCCGCTGAGACGTTGCCACTTGGTTTCCCCGCTGGCAATAAACAGATCAATCACCGCCTGGGCATTATTGACGAAATCGCCGAACTGAGCTTCCCAGAGGACCAGGCTGTCAGGCCGTGCCAGCGAATAGCCGTATTCAAAGCCAAGTACGCCCGCCTCAGATAGCAGGCTGTTATAAACATAAAAAGTGCCCTGATCGGCATCAACTGTATTTAAGGGGACGTAGCGTGCTTCATTCTGGATGTCGACCAGTGTACTGTGGCGCTGGCTGAACGTACCGCGGCCGCTATCCTGGCCGCTCAGGCGCACCGAAAAACCTTCCTTCAGCAGGGATGCAAAGGCCAGCGCTTCGGCATTGGCCCAGTCGATCCCATCACCACCTTTGACGGCATCCAAACGTTTTTTTAATAACCGTTGCAACTTCGGATTAATGGCAAAATCGCTTGTCACCGTATTTAATTGTCTGGCCAGTGACGTCAGGACATCTTTGGCAACGCCCGTTGCTACCGGGTCGTGGGAGTAGGTTGCACTAATGTCTACCCACTCTTCATAGAAACTGGACTCGGGAAAGGGGCATTCACTACCATGAACGCTCGTGTAGGCCTGCTCCAATTCAGTATTGATGTTTGCCGCTATCTTATCGAGTTCATCCTGATGGACAATACCTTCGGGTATCAATTGATCCGCGTAAAGCTGATGTAACGAGGGTCTCTGGCGGATGCGGTCATACATTTGAGGTTGTGTAAAATAGGGCTCATCGCCTTCATTATGCCCGTAGCGGCGGTAGCAGACCAGATCGATTACGACGTCCTTCCCAAACTCCCGGCGGTAATCGGCAGCCAGCTGGATAACATGCACAACGGCCTCCGGGTTTTCGCCATGCACATGAAAAACAGGTATCATGAGCATCTTGGCGATATCGGTGGCGTATCGGGTGGAGCGCGCATGTTCAGGAAGGGTGGTGTAACCGATTTGATTGTTGATAACGATATGAATCGTGCCGCCGGTTTTATATCCATCCAGCTGCGACATATTCAGTGTTTCAGCCACAACGCCCTGGCCGGCGAAAGCGGCATCGCCATGGATTAAAAGCGGCAGGATCCGGGCAGCGCCTTTATCTCCGATGAGATCCTGCCGGGCGCGGGTAAACCCCTCCACCACCGGGTCAACCGCTTCAAGATGACTCGGGTTGTTCATTAAATACATGCGCAGCGCTTGATTATTGGCGGTTTTGAGGTCAGCTAAATATCCGTTGTGGTATTTTACATCACCGGCGCCAACGACCTCCGCGGGGTTGTAACAGCTTTCAAATTCGCTGAATATATCTTCATAGGGCCGCTGAAGTATGTTGGCCTGAACATTCAGGCGACCGCGGTGCGCCATGCCTAAAATGATTTCGCTGCAGCCGGATTCGGTCAGATGTTGAATTAAAAAATCCAGTGCTGCGATCAGGGCATCGGCCCCTTCCAGGGAAAAACGGGTGACGCCGATGTATTTTTTATTCAAAAATTGTTCAAAAAGAGCAGCCCTGATAAGGCTGTTTAATATTCGGCTTCTGGCAGCCGGTTCTAAGGCGGGCCGGTTTCGAATCGGCTCCATGCGATTCAGCAGCCAGCGGCGCTCGGCTGGATCCTGCAAGTGCATAAATTCCACCCCGATGGAGCGGCAGTAGGTCTCTTTGAGCGCCTGAATAATCTCTTTTAGCGGGGCGTGCCCGTCGGTTGCAAAGCGGCGCGTAAAAAATTCGCGGTCCAGATCTTGTGTGGTTAAATTAAACGCCTGCAAGGATAGCAGGGGATGCTCGGTAGGGCATGCCGCCAGCGGATCCAGACAGGCCAGCAGATGCCCGAGATCGCGGTATCGATAAATAAGCGATTCAACCCGGGATTGACTTAGCAGCTGTTCTTCATCAAAGCCTTCAACAGCTTCAGGTGCACCGGATGCCGCTAACTCAAAACCTTCGAAAAAAAAGCGCCAGTCGCGGGAAAGACTGGTAGGATCGGCTTTCCACCGCTTGTACTGCTCCTCGATAAATTCGGCGTTCCAAGCAGCTGCTATGTCCATGGTCGCATTACCTTTTTGCACTAACCACGAAGAACACGAAGATTATGAAGATCAATTAATTTTTTGAATGCTTTCTTTACCCTGTTCTTCGTGAACTTCGTGGTGGGATATTATAATGCTCAATACTTTTTGTCGCTGTCTATGATTGGGGTGATGAAAGTGTTTCAGGAACTTTAATTTAAAACTTAAAATGAAGCTAAGCACCTGTTTGCAATAAATCGATCATATGGAAAAGACATTTGAGTGTCAATTCCTATTTGGTTTATCAACGGGCCTGCATATACTATAGATATCTTAGCGTTAAAATGCTATACTAGAGCTACTCAGACCTCGATTCATTTGCCGCTTTAAACCAGACTGCGATCGAGCAAACCCTTTTGTTCCGTATTGCCAGGTTTAATACGGATTTAATATGTAGGAATTCAAATGTGCTTAATTAGCTTTTGCGTGCGACACTGAATGCAGCGGCCGCTCTGCTAATGGCCTGCTGATCGGGCTTTCTGCGAGGAAACGTGTATGGCTAAATTCTCAATCTCAACATCAAAATCTGAAGACCGTCAATCGGTGCTTGAGCTGGCGCGAACGCTGGCTGCGATTACAGAGGAAATGGAGCCGTTGCTGAAACGTCACTCCGAGCGGGTGGCAAACAATTGCGCCAATTTTTGTGAAGAGTTTGAGCTTCTGCCGGACGATCAAGTTTTCAACCTTTATGTTGCTGGGTTGTTGCATGATTTCGGCTTGATCTTTTTTCCGGAGACCCTTCTAAAAGATGATGAGAGTCGCAGCGCTGATGAAAAAATCCAGATGCGAAAACATCCGGTCATTGCTGAAAAAATTCTCTCCAATCTGAGCATTTTAAAGGACACTTTGCCACAGATTCGTCATCATCATGAAGCTGTTGATGGCAGCGGATACCCTGATGCTTTAGCAGGTGATGAAATTCCGTTGGGTGCGCGTGTACTTTTTCTCTTTAATGAGCTTGATATCTTGATTTTTCCGTTTTCCAAGACCACCGCCTTAACTGCCGAAGAGGCGATTGCCGAAATTAAAAAGAGTGCGGACAAACAGTTTGACGGCAACCTGATGGATCAATTTGTAGAGTTTGTCAAATCCAATTCCGGTAAATCAGAAGATTTTATTTTAAAAACAGAAAACGCTTCCATCAGAGAGATTTTCACCAAGATCATTCAAGATTTTACAGCCGGCAAAATTACACCTCCGGTAATGCCCCAAGTTGTGCGCGAAGTTCAATCTGTTATTAAACGCAAGAGCTCAACGGCCGATGATGTTGCCGCCGTGATCGAGAGAGATCCGGTTATCTCATTGCGGCTGATATCGGTTGCCAACAGTCCGGTTTATCGCGGAATTCAGGAAATTCCCAACGTCAGAGAGGCGATTCCACGGATGGGTTTAAAAGAAACCCTGAATATTATTACCGCCATTTCCAATAAAAGTCTTTATGAAACCGATCGGACCCAGTTCCGTATTATGATGGATAAACTCTGGGTGCATTCACTGGCCAGTGCATATGGCGCCAAGCTCATCGCCGAACATTTAAAACTCGAGGATTCGGAAAAATTTTTCCTGATGGGCCTGATACATGATATCGGAAAAAGCCTGCTGTTGAAAGCGTTTACGGGAATATCCGAAATACAAAATATTAATTTCGATGTTATTCAGGCCAATATTCAACAGGGTCATCTGAGTATCGGCGGCGTATTGCTGCGGCGCTGGGGGTTTGATGATCTCTTTATTAAAGTCGTCAGCATGCATGAAGGCCATGAACTTACCGCGGAAACCGAAAAAGAGATCCTGGTTATCCATCTGGCCAACATGCTGACCCGTACGATCGGTTACAGCCTTTTTGAGGATGAAGTCGATTTCAACGAGCTGGATTCGGCAAAATTTTTAGAAATGGACCCGGATACGCTAACCGGAATTGGAGAAGAGATAAAGAATATTATTCAAGATGTTGCCCATTTATTTTAGAGCTTCATCTCGAAAAGGCCAATGCCGAGGACGAGTACGAGGACGAATACGAGTTTAGGATTCGTTCCTCCCGCTTCGTACTCGTCGTCGTCCTCGTTCTCGTTATTAAAGTCCAATAATCTGTCTGCGACGGATTGTGGGCTTCCATCTCTGATAGAATAAAACAATCCTTCCTCTTTTTGTGTTTATTCGGACTGAAAATCCCTTCGTAGTAACCTGCCGTCTTGTCATACCTTAAAATGGCCTTTTTTTATCTATAAAAACCTGTTCTACTTGTGAACCTTGCCGGGAACCTTGTCAAAGCCGCCTAACCGTCTTAATTTAATTATCTTGAAGGGTGTTTTAGCACCTGAAACTTGCCCGAGTCCTCCAGAGGCGGACAAGTCGAAGGCTTTCATATGCTCATTAATTTTCGTGCAAGATTCAGGTACCAATAATTGAGGCGAGGTGCACCGATGAAGCAAATTGCGTTAAGCGGAATTAAACCGACCGGCACACTGCACATCGGAAATTATCTGGGGATGATCAAACCCGCGTTTGACCTGATCGAAAAGTATCAAACCCTTTATTTTGTGGCCGACTATCATGCTCTGACGACCCTCAAGGACAAAGACACCTTAAATCAATATGTATATGATGTGGCCGCCACCTTGCTGGCGCTGGGATTCGATTCTCAGAAGGTGATTTTTTTCCGCCAATCCGATATTGCGGAGATTTTTGAATTCACCTGGATTTTAAACTGCTTTACGGCCAAAGGATTGCTCAACCGGGCGCATGCTTACAAAGCAGTAGTCGATGCCAATATTCGTGTCGGAAAACAGCCGGATGCCGAGGTCAATGCAGGCCTGTATAATTACCCGGTTTTAATGGCCGCAGACATCCTGCTTTATGGGTCCCATTTCGTGCCCGTCGGCCAGGATCAAAGACAGCATGTTGAAATTGCACGCGATATTGCTATTGCCGTAAACAACACCTGCGGGGAGGTGTTGACGGTGCCCGAACCGCTTATCCAGGAAACGGTGATGACCATCCCCGGCATCGATGGGCGCAAAATGAGCAAAAATTACAATAACACCATCCCGATATTTGCCGATATCAAAGCCCTGCGAAAACAGGTGATGCGAATCGTAACGGATTCCAAACGCGCGCAGGATCCGAAAAATCCGGATGAATGCAATGTATTTAACATATTCAAATATTTCGCTCCACCCGAGACCATCACGGATAGGCACAATGCCTATCTCGGCGGGGGATTGGCCTACAGTGAAATCAAACAGGAACTTTATGAATTGCTTAATGAATTTTTCGGCGGCCGCCGAGACACCTACACTAAATTGCTGGATGACAAAGACCACCTGGACCGTATTTTAAGCGAAGGTGCTGACAGGGCCCGGGCGCTAGCCGGACCGGTGCTTGAAAGCGTGCGCCGGGCCGTCGGGATCAGTCGTTAGCGGTCAGATGACAGAGGACAAAGTGCAGGCTGTTTTCTGGCCCCTGAATGATTAATGATCTTATATTATGCGAATCGTTCTCGTCGTCGTACTCGTCCTCGTCCTCGATTGAAGTCTGATAATTCACATCGTCAACTTGAGCTTTTCGAGCACGAGCACGAGGACGAGTACGATAGTCTATTATCCGAAAGATTCTGGAAGGCAGGTTAATTAATGGTGCCAGAAATATGTGTAAAAAGAAAAACCTATTCCCTCTGCAAAGAGGTTGTGATAAAAGGAAAACGATCATGATTGACAAAGAAAAGCTTTGCGAAAAGATTATCGCATTGTATCCGGATATCGGCGAATGTGGCATCGATGTCAACGTCGAATTTGATAAGGATCAAAATACCTGGGTGGTGGATTTGAAAAAGGACAATCATGAGCTGAAAACCTTCCTGGAAGATGGGGATGCTGAAAATTGCATGGAAGGCCAACAGTGTGTTAGCCTCGCAATCGAAATCGCTCAGCTTAAAGCTAATATTGAACGAATGCCGGTCCGGTAAACTGGCTACTGGCTGCTTGCTACTGGTCACTTGTTTCTGGCTGCTGGCCTAAAATAGGTTTCAGGTGTCGGTCGTCGGGTTCAAAGGTTCAGAGGTTAGATAAAAGCAGAAAGCGGTTAGGTGTGATGTTGAAGGCTTTCTGTGCAACCCTTGAACCTCTGAACCGAGAACCCTGAACCAATGCTAGATTATTCAAATATGAAATATCGGAAAGAAAAGGATACGATGGGAACCGTTTTGGTTCCGGAGACCGCCTATTACGGGCCCCAAACCCAACGGGCGGCCGATAATTTTCCTATTGGTGATTTACGGTTTCCTATATCTTTTATTCGTGCACTGGCGCTGCTCAAAAAATGCGCCGCCAGGGTAAACCTGGACCTGGGATTACTGGATTCAAAACTGGCCGATGCGATAGCGGCAGCAGCCCAGGAAGTCATTGACGGTCAACTTGACGACCAGTTTGTGGTGAACGTTTTTCAAACCGGCTCGGGCACCTCAACCAACATGAATATGAATGAGGTTGTTGCCTGCCGTGCCAATGAAATTTTAAACGGTAAAAAAAGCGGCAAGTCGCCGGTGCACCCCAATGACCATGTCAACTTAGGCCAATCGAGCAATGATGTGATCCCTTCAGTGATCCATATTGCCGCCCTTATGTCCATCCATGAACACCTTATTCCCACCCTTAGCTTGCTCGTGCAGTCCCTAACCAAGCAAGCCAAAAAATTTTCAGGTATTCACAAGATCGGCCGCACCCATTTGCAGGATGCGGTTCCGATGCTGCTGGGTCAGGAGTTCTCCGGTTATGCCCGTCAGATCGAACTGGGTATTAAAAGAATAGCTGCTGCCGAGGAGCGGCTTTGCGAGCTGGCACTGGGCGGTACGGCAGTAGGGACCGGAGTCAATGCCCATCCGGAATTTGCCGCCAGGGTTATTGCCTTGCTTTCCAAAAAAACGAAAATCGCGTTTCAGGAAGCGGCCAATCATTTTGAAGCCCAGGCAGCCCAGGATGCCGCCGTGGAAACCAGCGGCGCTTTAAAAACGCTGGCAGTCAGCCTGGTTAAAATTGCAAACGATATTCGCTGGCTGGCTTCGGGTCCCCGGTGCGGCATCGGCGAAATCAACCTGCCCTCACTGCAGCCGGGCTCTTCGATTATGCCGGGCAAAATCAATCCGGTGATTCCCGAAGCCGTTATTCAAGTCGCCGCCCAGGTAATGGGCAATGACACCACCATAATGATGGGGGGACAGGCCGGCAATTTTGAGCTTAACGTGATGCTGCCGGTAATGGCTTATAATCTTTTGCAGTCCATTGACCTGCTGGCATCAGCGGCGGATGTGTTTGTAAAAAAATGTATTGACGGGATCAGCGCCAACGCGGAAACCTGTGCGGGTTATATTGAGAAAAGCCTGGCGCTGGCCACCGGACTGGTTCCAAAGATCGGTTACGACAAGGCCGCCGCGGTTTCCAAAAAGGCCTATGAATCCGGCAAAACCGTTCGCGACGTGTTGCTTGAAGAAAAGATTCTAAGTGAAAAAGAATTCGACGCCTGGCTGCAGGGCCAATTCGAATAATACACAGCCGAAATGAAGACTGCCTGTCCTGAATGGGATCAGGACTGCAAGCTGCAAGAAGGATGAAGTCAATGGCCGAAACGTCGTGCCAGTATGATTTTACAGGCTTTGCGCGCCTGAAGCTGTTCTGGGCACTCTCCCGAACACCCCATGGGTTGCTGGATATGTGTACGGCGGCCCTGGCTTCATTGCTGTGGCTGGGTCATTTTCCTTCAATTAAAATAATCGGTTTGGGGCTGATTACCGTCTTTGCGGGCTATACTGCTGTTTACGCCCTCAATGATGTTGTGGGTTACCGATCCGATAAAAAGAAGCTCCAAAAAGGAAATTTACGGGAGGTTGATGATTGCCAGGATCTCGATGCCATGCTTGTGCGGCATCCGATGGCGCGTGGTCTCCTGAGCTTTAAAGAAGGACTTGCCTGGGGGCTTGCCTGGGCGCTTTTGGCCTTAATTGGCGCCTATCTGTTGAACCCGATATGTGTTTTGATTTTCGTTGGCGGCTGCATATTGGAAACCATTTATTGCTTGATGTGGAATGTCAGTCCTTCTCGTACGGTTCTCAGTGGTGTCGTTAAAGCCGCCGGACCGATCGCAGCGGTATTTGCGGTCGATCCGAATCCATCTGTATCTTATCTGGCGACCTTATTTTTACTCATATTTTTCTGGGAAATCGGTGGCCAGAATGTTCCCAATGATTGGACCGATATAGAAGAAGATGTGCATTTTAAGGCTCAGACAATCCCCATTCGTCTGGGTCTGGAACAGGCCAATGTTATTATATTTGGTTCAATCATCCTGACGGTCATTTTATCAGGGATTTTGCTGATTTTATCAAATATTGCGTTCCAACTTCCTTTTATTATCGTCTTTGCTTTTGTAGGGTTTTATTTTCTTCTGCTTCCGACAATCAAGCTGTATCGAACCGAAGAAGGTTCGCATGCGATGATTCTTTTTAACAAAGCCAGCTATTACCCGCTGGCATTGCTTGTTATTGTCGTCATTAAGCTGTTAATCTGATCTGGCATATTTGAGGAGGCCTGTATGCAGGAATTTGAAATTGCTGAACTGGAAAAATTTGATGGTAACGAAGGCCGACCTGTGTATGTTGCTTATAAAGGCAAAGTCTATGATGTCACCAACAGCAAACTCTGGCGCAGCGGCCTGCACATGAAGCGCCATCACGCGGGCCAGGATCTGACAGTTGATATTCAGGGGGCGCCGCATGAAGCCGATGTTTTGGAGCGGTATCCGCAGGTCGGGACGCTGAAAAAAGAAGCCGTGGAATTAGAAATTCCCCAGCCCTTAGCCTGGCTGTTGGCAAAAGTCCCCATGCTCAGACGGCATCCCCATCCCATGACGGTACACTTTCCAATTGTTTTTGCTTTTTCCACTACTATTTTCAATATTCTGTACCTGATTACCGGTATTAAATCTCTGGAGATAACGGCTCTGCACTGTCTGGGAGCCGGGATTTTGTTTACGGCCGTGGCGATTACCACCGGATTATATACCTGGTGGCTCAACTACATGGCCCAACCGCTTCGGGCAGTAAAAATTAAAATGCCCCTTTCGATGATTCTGCTGCTGGTCCAGATTATTGCTTTCTTCTGGCGCCTCACCGTACCCGATGTGATGGACTCCATCCAGGGGGTCAATATCATCTATTTACTGCTTGTTGTTTCTCTTTTTCCGATCGTGGTCGTTATTGGATGGTTTGGGGCGTCCTTAACATTCCCTGTCGAACACGACTAAAACTCGTTTCAAAACCCTCATCTTTTGGCCCAGGGCTGTGTTGCGCGGCGCCTAATCTTACTCGCGTACGATAAAGTACGCTCCGTCGTTTCGACCCCACGCGTCTTGCCCTGAACCAAAATCTAAATGTTTTGAGACGAGTTTAGTTTTAATTTGCCCTCGGACAGGATCTAAAGCCTTAAAAGCTGGTTTCGTATTTTCAACTTTGAACGGGCAACTTCCGCCTGCGGCGGACCAATAGGACTAATGTTGTGGTAAGTAAAACCTGTGATATGAAATGTGTATCACAAGGTTCCGGGAATTGAGCCGGCGTCTGGCATATGCTCAGTCTAAGACGACGTGGCAGGCATCTTCATGGCGTTTGCAGATGACGGACTCGGCGTCGGCCTTGACGCCCACGCCCAGGATTCCCATGCGTTTTAATTCAAAGGTATGGGTTAAGAACAGGTTGGCATCTTGAAATGCGTGACGTAACTCCCGGCTGTTGAAGCGGTCACAATCGGGGTGGGACACGATATGTTTAGTGATAAAATTTTGATAAAGGCTGGGATAATATTCTTCCATAAAATAGACACCGCCGTGTTTGAGGACCCGGGCGACTTCAGCCAAACCGTCTTGCCAGGCCGGGACGTGATGCAAAAATCCAAAACCGAAGACCGCATCTAAAGAATTGTCTCTGAAAGGAAGCCTGGCGGCGTCACCCACACAAAAATAGATGCGATTTTCATTTTGAGCGTTTAAACGCTGGTTGGCTTTTTGAATCATTTGAAGGTCTAAATCCAACAGATAAAGCCGGTCGGGATGATATGCCTCAGAAATAAGTTTAGCGCCCACGCCGCGTCCGCAGCCCACTTCTAAAATGGTCCTGCCGGTTTTTAATGCCACCGTGCTCCTAAACCACTGCATTACCAGCAGTTGTGCGACGCGTCTTAGCGGGCTGTTTACAGCCCAACGCTCGAATTTGCTGAGTTTCATGAAGCGTATTCTCAAATTTGAGACTTAGATTTTAAACTTCGCCCCCAATAAGTATTCGTTGGAAAATTCGAAATTCGAATCTCGAAATCCTAAACAAACTCGAATAATAAATGTCAAAAATTCAAAACTCTTTTTGAACATTCGAATTTGAGATTTTGAATTTGTTTCGACCAATTTTATAAAATCAGGCGAATTTAGTGCTTCGGATTTTAGACATGCACTTCCGTTTATTTCTGTAGCCAATCTGTTATTCTCAAAAAGCCTAAAGAGCCTTAAATTTATTTGACTGCCAGATGGATGACTGCAATCCCGTTGGTCAGGCGGCGGTAGGTTACCTGAGAAAAGCCGATTTTTTTGAGCAACTCAGAAAGTTCATCCGGAAGTGGAAACATTCGTATGGATTCCGGCAAGTGAGTATACGCTTTTCGGTTGCCGGCAATCAGTTGGCCCAGAAACGGCATGATATAAAACGAGTAAAAATCATATAGCCAGCGGAATACCGGCCATGTGGGTTTGGAAAACTCCAGGCACATCAATTTTCCCCCGGGCTTCAACACGCGGTACATTTCTTCAAATCCCTTTTTCATATGGGTAACATTGCGGATACCGAATCCCACCGTTGCGCTATCAAAATGGCGGTCGGGAACAGAAATGGACTCGGCATTTCCCTGTATGTACCCCAGGCGATCTTCAATGTCGGTGTCGATCACTTTGTGCATGCCGGCCTGGATCATGGCACGGTTGATGTCGTAAATAACAACGTGACCGGCCGGGCCGACTGCTCTGGCCGCCAGAATGGCCAGATCACCGGTTCCGCCGCACACATCCAGGATGCGGTCACCGGAGGCTAATTTTAACATTCTGACGGCTGTGCGCTTCCAGGCGTAATGAATACCGAAACTTAACAGGGTATTCATAAAATCATAATGGCGGGCGACAGAACTAAAATGCTGTGATACCCGATCGGTTTTATTCTCGGTATTGATACGCTCATAGCCGAAGTAGGCCCCAGCGGCACTTTTGGGGCTATTGTTAATTTGCATCCGGCGCTTTTGTTTTTCAAGCCATTCCATCTTTTTTCCCATTCAATGACAAATTATATTCATAATGTTCGGTAAAATTTGCCGAAATTAAGGATAACATAATCAGATTAACGTTAAAGTTCAACCAGAAGTATCGACTTTCATTCTGCATTTACCGATACGAACAAATGACGGTTTTAACCGGTTGCATGCGTCAATGACGAAGATGGTCAATGATTTGACAACCTTCAACCATCCTACATAGATTCGTCCGGCCGGAATTCTGGCTAACCCGTCGCACTCATTCGTGAAATAAAAAAAGTAGTTTTTAACGGACAAATTGGCATGAATTCTGCTTTTAATAATAGCAGTAACTATGTGCAGCAATGCTTGCTCCCATATTTTCAACTTCTGTTGATGCTGTATTTTATGCTCGGACTCAGGAGACAAACGTGATGAGTTGTTCGGAAACCAACTACTGTAAAAAAGAAAAGATGTCCATCTGCACTGCGGAAGATCCCAAACAACAGGAAAAATGCAGTTATTTTGAAAAGTCAAGCTATGAATATCGCTGCATGTATTTTACATTTGATGAGTATTGTGATTGCCTTAAAGCTCAGATGCAGTCCAAATGAATTTGTTAAATCCCAAAATACAAATTATAAAACTCCATAATTCCCCCATTTTTATGCCTCGGCAAACTTCTTTGCCAGATCATTATCGATGACGTAAATGCAAATTTCCTTGGCACCCTGTTCCGTATACCTGCATTTTTCGCACAAATTATTGATCAGATAGGTTACATCGTTTCGGATCCGTTTGTCATAGGTTTTAAAATCTTCTTGATCGTAATCTTTGATGGCCCGGCGAAAGTTTTCGTTTTCAAGAAAGGGATCCAGCACTTTTTCCTTCAAGTTGTGCACATAGCGGTCGTGCATGGATTGATAAATTTTTGTTTCTGCGATCGGAATGCTCTCCACCATGATCTCCTGGGTAAGGGTTTTGGTGGTGTACTCTTTCTGGGTTTCCTCCCGAAAAGCTTGGCGTTGATTTCGATCCGCTTTGGGCCCCAGCAACTTAGCCTCAATATTTTCCAGGAAGTCTTCGGTAATTTCCAGTTTTTCCCCGGTGTATGTGCAGGTTTCAACAGAATCGATTTCAAAATTAATCGCAAACAGGTAGTTTTGAATCTCCTTGGAAATCTGCTCCTCGTTGTAATAGTAAAGGGACTCTTTGACTTCCTGTAAAATCGTGTAATCATACATGCGCAGAAGCGAATCCAAAAATCCCTGGGGTATCAGATCCTTGATTTCTTTGCGGGCCTTGGTGAAAAAATTACAAAGATCCGACATGTTGATGAGTTTATCTTCTTTGGTATAGGCCGAGTAAAATATATTGAAAATGCTAATGGAATCGCGGCCGGAAATACCATGATCGCCTTCTTTTTCAGATTCGGCAATGATTTTTCGTCGCCGCTTGGCTGTTAAGCGTTTGCGGTCTTTTTCCGACAGCCAGGGGGGAATATATCCGGTGTAGATTTCCATTTTCGGCAGTTGTAAATTTTCATCACAAAAAAGACGATAACGTGCCGGGTCGCTGATCCACTCCAGCATGGCGTCGGATTTGGCATTCAACCGGGTGGAAATAATCACCCGCGCAAAATTGTGAAGCACTCTTGGCAGGAAGCGCTCATCAATGTGCCGGCCGAAAATATTACGATAGATTTCGACCTCGGTTGACAGGTCCATAACATACGGGATTTTGATGTATTCCACCCGGTCCAGGAAGGATTGAAACCCCTGGATGTTTTTTTCATCTTCAGGGTTCATCACCGCCAGCAGCAGGGAATTGACGTTTTCCTCAATGCCTTCCACCTTATGAACGCCTTCGCTGATGATGTTGTGCAGCTCGCTTAATCGCTCGGTATTATGCGATTT
>Ga0255055_10000743_pt1 | contig 24688 bp, 27 predicted proteins | sample JV7_2_27_MG_FD_188633 | JGI IMG/M metagenome (GOLD analysis project Ga0255055, IMG submission 188633) | Seawater microbial communities from Jervis Inlet, British Columbia, Canada - JV7_2_27 | ecosystem: Environmental > Aquatic > Marine > Inlet | place: Canada: British Columbia | collected...
GTCCTTGATTCTGACGGTGGGCCGCGGCGAGACGATCGACGTGGCTCCGGAGATCGCCATCGGTAGGCCTTCCCCGGAGACCTTCATCGCCGACCGCTCGACGACGCCGATCGAGGATGAGGATGCCACGATGGCGGCTCGGGATGCAGCGGCGCTTTCGGTGCAGACGATCTTCACCGAGAACGCCGAGGCCACGCTGGCGGTGCTGCGCGACATCAGCGGCTTCTACGCGGCGCTCGACGGCGGCGCTTTCGACGAACCTCTCCCGACGACGACCACCACCACGACGCAGCCGACGACGACCACCACTACGGCGCCCGAAGACGGCGAGACGACAACGACGCAGGTGACGACGACCACCACTACATTGCCGCCGACGACGACCACCACGACGCTGCCCCGCAAGGACATCGAACAGCAGATCATCGAACTCCAGATCCTGTACCCGCGTGTCCAGGAGCGCACCACCCGCAAGTTCGTGGAACTCAAAGACGCCGATCTGACCCGGGTCGCCGAGGGGGAGGCATCGGCGTTCCCGGAGATCGAGGACAAGACGAGGGCTCAGGCCCAGTCCGAGCTGGACGACGGCGTCAAGCCGCGCGACCTCGACGAGGTTGCCAACGGTTATCTCAACCCGCTGACCCAGCCCCCGATCTTCATCGAGAGCCTTCCCACGAGGGAGGAGCAGGAGACGGCTCGTGAGGCGATATCCGAACTCATCGGCCAGCTTCTCCAGGCCAACCTGGTCGCCGACGAGGACGCCACCGAGGCGGAGCGACAGGCGCAGCGCGACGCGGTAGAGCCGGTCACGGTCGTCTATCGAAACGGCGACACGATCGTCAACCAGGGTGAGACGATCGATGAGATCCAATTCGAGGCGATCGATCAACTCGATCTGTACCAGCCCGAGACCGTGGCGGGACCGTCGGTGTGGGCCATGGCGCTCGTGGGGACGATCGCCGTATTGCTGGCGGCGTTCTTCCTGTGGCGGATCGCCCCATCGCAGTGGTCGCATCCGCGCCACTTCATGTTGCTGGCGTTCCTTCTCGTGCTCGCCGCGGTCATCTCGCGGATGCCCGATGTGATCGCGACCGACAACCACGCCCTCGGCTACTTGATGCCGGCAGTCGCCATCGGCTTCATGGCGGCCATCTTGTTCGACCCGCGCACCGCGGCGCTGCTGGCGGTTCCGATGGCAGGGTTCACCGCGATCTCCACCTTCGACGTGGCCTTCACGGTGTTCGCCGGCGTGGCGGTCGTGATCCCGGTCGCCTTCGTCTCATCGGTGTCGTCCCGCAGGCAGTTGCGCCTCGCCGTCGTCTACTCGGCGGTTGCATTGGCGCCGGTGGCGGGTGCGTTGGAGTGGTTGTTCGGGCCAGAGGGCAGCAATCCCTTCCAGGCCGCACTCCTGGCCGCGCTCGGTGGCTTGGTCGCCGGGTTCATCGCCATGGGTCTCGTTTCGTTCCTCGAGAGCGCAGCCGGGATGACGACCAGCCTCACGCTGCTCGACCTCCTCGACCGCAATCACCCGGCGTTGAGAGTGCTGGAAGAGAAGGCCCCCGGCACGTTCAACCACTCCATGCTCGTCGGGTCGCTGGCGGGACGGGCCGCCCGTGCCATCGACGCCGACCCTCTGCTCGCCCAGGCCGCTGCGTGGTACCACGACCTTGGCAAGACCGAGCATCCGCAGTACTTCGTCGAGAATCAGTTCGGCGTCTCCAACCCGCACGACGACCTCGCTCCGGAGCGATCCGCCGAGATCATTCGCTCTCACGTCACGGACGGGTTACGCCTTGCTCGCCAATACCGGATCCCGATCGGTGTTGCCGACGGCATCCGCATGCACCACGGCACGAGCCTGATGCGCTACTTCTACAACAAGGCGTATGCCGACGATCCGACCGTCGACCCCGAGCTGTTCCGTCACAGCGGCATCGAGCCCAGGCAGAAGGAGATGGCGATCGTGATGATCTCGGACGCCGTCGAGGCTGCGGCCCGGTCCTATGCCCAGACGGAGGATCCCACCGCCGAGGGACTGCACAATCTCGTCGAAGCCGTCGTCCAGGAGAAGCTGGACGACCACCAGCTTGCCTTTTCGGATCTCACATTCCGTGACCTCACGATGGTGAAGGCCGAACTGGTGCGGGCGCTCATGGGCTATTACCACACGCGGGTCCCGTATCCGGGTTTCCCGGGGCCCACCCCGCAGCGTTCGCTCCCCGCCTCAGCGGTAGGGCTCCCTGCAGGCGAGGCGACTGATCAGAATGGACTCACACCTCTGGAGCGTTCCGCCGAGATTGACAAAGAGCTCCGTGAGGAATACCCGGACGGACTTCCGAAGGACGATCGTGAGACGCCTGTTGAACCTGTCGACGAGACCGTGCTCGAGGCCACCGAGTGAACGTGTTTCTCGCCGACGAGCAAGACGGCGGCGTGGACACTTCTGACGTCGTTCCGTTAGCCCAGCTCGTGATGAGGGAAGAGCGGCTCCCCGCCGACTCGGAAGTGGCCATCGTGCTGATCGACAGCGACGAGATGGCGCGCTACAACGAGCTCTACATGCATGAGTCCGGCCCAACCGATGTGCTTTCGTTTCCCATCGAGGATGGTGCGCCCGGAGCGCCCCCGGAGCGGGCTGAAGAGGGTCCGCCGGTGAACATCGGCGACGTGTTCATCGCTCCCGATGTGGTGCGGGCCAATGCCGACCGCAGCGAGGTTCCATTCGAGGACGAGTTTGCCTTGATGGTCGTCCACGGATTGCTCCATCTGTTGGGTTGGGATCACCGGTCCGAAGACGACGCGACGCGGATGGAGGCGAGAGAGCGCGAGCTGCTGGCGAGGATCGGAAAGACTCGGCCGTGATCGTCGTCGCGCTCGTCTTCTCGCTCGTCGTCCTGGTCGTCAACTTCATGCTGCGTGCGGCCGGGGCGTCGTTGGTGCGTACACCACGCGCCGATGCCTTGCACGACGCCGCCGAGGGCAACAGCAATGCCGCGATCGTTGCCGAGCTCCTCGAGGACCGGCCGCGGCTCCAGCCTGCGCTCGGTCCCGTGCTCACCGGTCTCGTGGTCATCGCCGTCGTCCCTGCGACGTGGGCGATGACCCGCCTGCTCGACGGATGGCAGTTGGCGGTGGTGTTGCTTGTATTCACGCTGGCTCTCTTGCTGGTGTCGGACCTGGCGCCACGTACGGTGGGGCGTAGCCAGCCACGTCGCCTCGCCTACCGATTCGCCCGGCTACTTCGGCTTGCGGTGGCCATCGGAGGCGCCGCCAACGACTTCGTCTCCGACGTCGACGAAGATGATGAGCCGACGGATGAGGACGCCGCGGCCGATGCCGCCGAGAAGGAGCTGATCACACAGGTGCTCGACTTCACGGACACTCTTCTCCGCGAGGTCATGGTGCCTCGTCTCGACATGGTGACCGTTGCCGCCGACGCCACCACCGACGAGGCGCTCGACGTGGTCCTCGAGGAGGGCCGTTCCCGTATACCCGTGACCGGTGATGGCATCGACGACATCGTCGGGGTCCTCTACGCCAAGGATCTCCTCATGCTGTACGACCAGGACTCTCCCGCCCAGGCGTGCCGCGACATTGCCCGTAAGCCGTATTTCGTCCCGGAGTCGAAGCTCGTGTCCGAGTTGCTCCGGGAGATGCAGCAAGGGAGAGTCCACATGGCGATCGTTGTCGACGAGTTCGGCGGCACCGCCGGTCTCGTCACCATCGAAGATCTACTCGAGGAACTCGTCGGAGAGATCGTCGATGAATACGACACGGAGAAACCCATGGTGGTGCCGCTCGATGACGGCGGGTTCCTCGTCGACGCCCGGCTCGATGTCGACGAGTTGGCCGAACTCGTCGACATCGAGTTTCCCGATGAGGAGTGGGACACGGTCGGCGGTCTCGTGTTGGGTCTCGCCGGTCGGGTACCCCGCGAAGGGGAGACCTTCGATTACGACGGGCTGACCCTCACCGCCGATCGGATGCAGGGGCGCCGTGTCGCCAAGGTGCGGATCGGACGCAAGTGAACACCGGCAAGTCCGGGTTCATCTCCGTCGTCGGCCGCCCCAATGTGGGCAAGTCGACGCTGGTGAACGCTCTCGTCGGCCAGAAAGTGGCGATCACATCGTCGCGCCCCCAGACCACGCGGAACACCATCCGCGGCGTGTTGACCCTGCAGGACCCGTCGGCACAGCTCGTGTTCGTCGACACGCCCGGCTTGCACAAGCCGAAGAATGCCCTCGGTGAGCGTCTCAACCGCCTCGTGTACGGCTCGCTCGCCGACACCGATGTGACGCTGTTCGTGCTCGATGCCCGTCAGGCGATCGGGCCCGGCGACCGCCTGATCGCACAACGGCTCGCCGAGGCGGGAGCCCCCGTCGTCGTGGTCGTCAACAAGGTCGATGTGGCCTCGCCCGCCGAGGTTCTCGTTCACCTGTCGGAGGCTGGGGAATGGGACTTCGTGGCCTATCTTCCGGTGTCTGCACTCGAGAGCGAGGGCCTCGGACCGCTGGTCGACGAGCTTCTCGCCATCGTCCCAGAAGGACCCTTCTTCTTCCCAACCGACATGGCTACGGACCAGCCGGACGCGCTCCTTGCGGCCGAGATCGTTCGCGAGAAGTACCTGTCGCGGTTGCGTGAGGAGCTGCCGCATTCGCTGGCCGTGGTCGTCGACGACATCGAAACCCGCGACAACGGGACGCTCTACATCCCGGTGACGATCTATGTGGAGCGCACCTCGCAAAAGGGCATGGTGATCGGCAAGGGCGGCGAGCTCATCAAGGTCGTTGGTGCCGAGGCGAGGCGAGAGCTCGAATCGATCTTCGGAGCCAAGGTGTTCCTGGACCTCAGGGCCAAGGTGGAGAAGGACTGGCAGCGTCACGACCAGCTCCTCGACCGATTGGGGTTCTGAGGAGGGCGGTCATTCTCTGCCGCTCCCCTCGATGCGACTGAGAGCCGGCTCGATGAGCGCCCACTCGGAGAAGGTGGCGTCGGGGATGACCTGCTTGATGCCGGCAACGGTCCATTCCTTGCCGCCGACGAAGACGATCGGCAGGTCGCGGACGTGCTCGTGGACGAACGCGCCGATATCCCGGCCCCGAGCCGGGAGGCGGGTGAGGTCGATGACGAGGATGTCGGGCGGTTTCGACACCAGGAGCTTGAGCTCGGCATTGTCGATGGGCTCGTCGTCGACGTCGTAGTGGAGGCTGCGCAGCAGGTTTGCTCGCTTTTCCCCCTCCCCGTGTTCCCAGTGGATCAGGCGTACTTTCACACGAACCCGTCGATCGTCGCGGCGAGGGTGGTGTCCTTGGCGGTGAGAGCCCCCTCGGAGTGCGTGGAGAGAGTCACCGTCACCTTGTTCCACCTGATGTCGATGTCCGGGTGGTGATCGGCGACCTCAGCGGCCAGGGCGACGCGGGTCACGAACCCCATTGCTTCATTGAAGTCGACAAGCTGGAATGTCCGCGTGATCTGCTCCCCCTCGAACTCCCAGAGAGGGTGGTCGACCGTGAAGTCGCCCCTCGCGCTGTCATCGAGACGGGTCATTGCTCACCTCCTCAGGTTCGAGCCTATTGGTATCTAGCCTCCTTGCGGACAGTGGCGCTCCAACACGACCAAGGCATCGTCCTCCGCTCCTTCCCATTCGGTGAGGCAGATCGGGTCGTCGTGCTGCTCAGCCCGAATCGGGGCAAGCTCCGCACCGTCGCTAAAGGGGTTCGCAAGACGAAGAGTCGTTTCGGTGGGAGGCTGGAGCCGTTCACGCATGTCGACCTCATCGTCTACGAGGGACGGAACCTCGACACGATCACCCAGGTCTCCATCATCGAGGCCTTTCCGGCGCTGAGGGCCGACCTCGACCGGGTCGTCGCTGCGGGGACGATGGTGGAGGTCGCCGATGCGGTGGCCCAGCAGGACGAACCGTCGCTGCGTCTGTTCTTGCTGTTGCAGAGGGGCCTGAAGGCTCTCGACGCCGGCACCGCACATCCCGATCTCATGACCTCCTTTCTCCTCAAGGCGGCGGCTGTCGTTGGTGTTGCACCTGCTCTCGAGGACTGTGCCGGATGTGGGCGAGGCGACGGCCTCACCCGGTTCAGCTTCGCTGAGGGTGGGGTTCTGTGCGAGAACTGCCGCACCGCAGGGTCCTATGCGTTGCGTCGCGGGCTCACCGACTACCTCGCCGTCGTCGCCGCCTCCGATCTCGGCGACCTTCCCGCAGCGGACGAGCGGTTCTCCGGGGAGGCTCTCGGTGTGACGCGGCGTTTCGTCGAACACCATCTGGAGCGCCGGTTGGAATCGCTGGCGGTGCTCGATGGGTGACGCCGATGTCACTGCGGTGCCCCGCCATGTCGCCATCATCCTCGACGGCAACGGGCGTTGGGCCGAGGAGCGAGGCCTTCCCCGCACCGCCGGACATGCGGCCGGCGAGCCGGCGCTGTTCGACATCGTGTACGGGGCCCTCGATCTGGGGATCGAGTGGCTGACGGTCTACACGTTCTCCACCGAGAACTGGAACCGTTCCCAAGAGGAGGTCGAGTTCCTCATGCACTTCAACGTGGACCTCCTCACGCGAAGGCGCGATGAGCTCAACGAGTTGGGGGTCCGCGTTTTGTTCATCGGCGACCACGATGATCCGAGGATCCCGCCCGAGGTGCTGGAGCGGATGGGCGCTGCCGAGGAGCTCACCAAGGACAACACGAACATGACGATGGTGTTCGCTTTCAACTACGGGGGTCGTGCCGAGGTCGCTGCCGCCGCCCGACGGATTGCCGAGGACGTGGCGGCCGGAGTCCTCGATGCCTCGAGCGTGGACGCCGAGACGCTGGCCGGACGGCTCTACCTCCCGGAGATGCCCGACCCCGACCTCATCATCCGCACGTCGGGTGAGCAACGCACATCCAACTACCTGCTGTGGCAGCAGGCCTATTCGGAGTACGTGTTCACGCCGGTGCTGTGGCCGGACTTCGACCGCGCCGAGCTGGCTCGCTGTATCGAGGAATACCAGGAACGAGAACGCAGGTACGGCTCGGCCTGACGGCCGTTACCATCCCGCCACCGCATCAGGCTCGTCCCCCCAACCAGGATCCTATGCCCGCCGATTTCGACACGATCGTCAACCTGGCCCACAAGCGCGGCTTCGTCTTCCAGTCTTCCGAGATCTACGGAGGGCTGCGCTCGGCGTACGACTACGGTCCGCTCGGCGTCGCACTCCTCAACAACGTCAAGTCGCAATGGTGGCGATCCATGGTGCAGCTCCGCGACGACATCGTCGGCATCGACTCGGCGGTCATCCAGGCGCCGAGCGTCTGGGTCGCCTCCGGGCACGCCGAGTCCTTCACCGATCCGCTCGTCGAGTGCAAGAACTGCCACACGCGACATCGCGTCGACAAACTCGACGATCCCGAGCAGTGCCCGACGTGTGGGACACGGGGGGAGTTCACCGAGGCCCGCGAGTTCCATCTCATGTTTCGTACCCACATGGGCCCGGTGGAGAGCGACGAGAACCTCGTGTACCTGCGGCCCGAGACCGCGCAGGGCATCTTCATCAACTTCGAGAACGTGCGTCGCACGGCACGCCTCAAGTTGCCGTTCGGGATCGCACAGATCGGCAAGGCGTTCCGCAACGAGATCACTCCGGGCCAGTTCGTCTTCCGCACCCGCGAGTTCGAGCAGATGGAGATGGAGTTCTTCTGTGCTCCCGAGGAGGCGGACCGCTGGTTCGAGTACTGGGTGGAGGAGCGTCGCAACTGGTACCTCGACCTCGGCATCGACGCCGACAACCTCCGCCTGCGGGAGCATGAACCCGGCGAGCTGGCCCACTACGCGGCGAGCACGTTCGATGTCGACTACCGGTTCCCTTGGGGCTGGGATGAGCTCGAGGGCATTGCCAACCGCACCGACTTCGACCTGAAGGCGCATATGGAGCACTCGGGTGCAGACCTCACCTACTTCGACCAGGACAACGACGAGCGCTTCGTGCCCCACGTCATCGAACCGGCCGCCGGTGCTACTCGCTCGACCTTTGCGTTCCTCATGGACGCGTACTCCGAGGAGGAGGTACGCGGAGAATCGAGGGCCGTGCTCCGTCTCGACGCCCGGTTGGCCCCGGTGAAGGCGGCGGTGCTTCCGTTGTCGAAGAAGGCGGAGCTCATCGAGGTGTCCTCGAAGCTTGCCGATTCATTGCGCTCCCGGTGGATGGTGGAACACGACGTCACCCAGTCGATCGGCCGCCGCTACCGCCGCCAGGACGAGATCGGCACCCCCTTCGCCGTCACCGTCGACTTCGAGACGCTCGACGACCACCAGGTCACCGTCCGCCACCGCGACACCATGGCCCAGGACCGCATCGCCATCGCCGAAGTGGAGTCCTACCTGGCAGACCGCCTGCCCTGAACCCCGTTTTGGCGTAACTGAACACGAATAATCGTGTCCAGTTACGCCAAAACGGTGGCTTCGGCCACGAAGAGGTTCCGCACCAGACCGTCGGCCTTCACCAGGGTCCCGGTGAAGGTGATCTCGTCTCCTCGCTCCAGGGTCGTGTCCGGGGGGAAGGCGACGATGGCGTCCACCTCGGCATTGCCGTAGAGGTCGTTCTCGATGGTGGCCACGTGCACGATGGCCTTGGTGATCGGGCCGCTATCGAAGTCGCGGTCGTGGGTTCGCTGCGTACTGCGGCGTACGACACCCGACCAGCGAACGTTCGTGCCGGCAAAGCGCTCCTCGAATAGTGCGGTGGTCTCGAAGCTGAGGCGATGTTCTGCGAAGAGCTCCTTCGCGATCGGTACCGGGTCCTCACTCGGAGCTCGGTCGGCTGGAACCGCCGGTGACGGCTCTTCGACCTGTTGCTGCCAGCCGACGACCTCCGGATCCGCCGGGAGATCCTCCCGCAACCGATCGACGACTTCCGCGGCCTCCTCGAGCCTCCCCGCCCCGTAGAGACCCTCGACCTCGAGGAGGGCCCCGTCGATGTCGTCTGGATGAGGGCGCACCACCACCTCGGGTACGGAGTCGGCGAGGTCGCCGGCGAGACGCCGCGCCACCGCTTCGTCGATGTCACTCATTGGGCGGCTTCCGGTCAGCGGCCTCGCGGTCCCGACGAGACGTCGCACAGTGGACACCAGCACGTCACTGTTCTTCTCGATACCCGAGGTCTTGAGCTGGATCTGGGAATCCTCGATCACCACTCCGGGATAGGCGGCCTGCAGCCTCAGCAGCATCTCGCGCCGGCTCGGTGTCAGAAACGTGCCGACAGCCGACTCATTGTCGGCCTTGATCTCGAAGGCACGGTCGAAGATCTCGTCGCCGATGGCGTGATCCTCGACGCCGAAAAAGCGGATGAGCCGGGTGACGCCCGTCTCGCGTCCCAACCGGAGCCCCAGCCCGAGCGAGGGATAGGAAACCCGGTATCGGGTATAGACCCGCGAGTTCTTCCCCGACCCCTCGCGCACCACGTCGACGATCACAGGGAAGCTCTCGAGCTGTCCCTGCAGCGTCGTCGGCTGCAGGATTGCCCCGCTTTCGAGCGACATGCCGAGTTGCGAAGCTGCGCCTGCCCACGCCACCCCTTGTGCCCGGCGCTGCAGGATGGCGATCCCGACGGTCACGACCACCGCCAACACCATGAAGCCGAAGGGGAAGAAAGGGAAGAGCGGCATGGGCCGAGTGTACGAACCCCGACCGTGCGCGTCGCGTCATGGACGACCCAGCCGGCGAGAGGGTCTATCTTCACCGGGTGGCCTTCTCTCGTGAAGACATCGACCGGGTGCGGGAGCGCACCGATCTGGTCGAACTCGCCCAGGAGGTGACGAAGATCAAGCGGTCGGGCCGCTCGGTCATGGCGGTGTGCCCCTTCCATTCTGAGAAGACACCATCGTTGTCTATCGACCCTGCACGCGGCCTCTATCACTGCTTCGGGTGTGGCGAGAGCGGTGATGTGTTCCGTTGGGTCGAGAAGACGCAGGGGCTTGGGTTCTCCGATGCGGTGGAGCTGCTGGCGCGACGGGCCGGTATCGAGATCGCTCCGGACCCTGAGGCTGCCAAGCGGCGAGATCGTCGCCGCGAGCTCGTCGATGCCGTCGAGGCAGCCATCGACTTCTATCACGAGGCGTTGAAGACCGACGACACGGCTGCACATGCCAGGTCGTACGTGCGCGGCCGCGGCTACGACGGCGATGTCATCGATCAGTTCATGATCGGCTTCTCGCCGGGGGAGTGGGACCGCCTCGTCCGCCATCTCCAGGACAAGGGCGTGCGGGACAGGGCGATGATCGACGCCGGGTTGGCCTCACGGAGCAGCAGGGGAGGGCTCATCGATCAGTTCCGCGGCCGCCTCATGTTCCCGATCTACGATCTGCGCGGCGACGGCGTCGGCTTCGGAGCGCGCCTTCTCGAAGGTGACGGTCCCAAGTATCTCAACTCCCCGGAGACACCCATCTATCACAAATCGCGACTCCTCTACGGGCTCAACTGGGCCAAGTCCGACATCGTGCGCTCCGACCGCTCGGTTGTCGTCGAGGGTTATACGGACGTCATCGCCTTCCACCTCGCCGGGTTGCCTGTTGCGGTGGCTACCTGCGGCACCGCGCTCGGCGAAGACCACCTCGATCTCCTGCGACGGTTCTCCCCTCGGGTGGTGCTGGCGTTCGACGCAGACGAAGCCGGTACCGGTGCCGCGTTGCGTGGATTCGAGCGGTCGGTGCCGGGCGATCTCGATCTGCGGGTTGCAGTGTTTCCCACGGGACGGGACCCCGCCGACCTCGTCGCCGCCGGTGACCGGCTCACGTTGGAAAAGGCCGTCGATGAATCGGCACCGCTCCTCCAGTTTCGCATCGAGCGCGAGCTCGAACTGCACGACTTGGCGGAGCCCGAGGCGCGGGCCAGGGCCGTCCGTGCCGCCGCAGGGTTGATCGCTCTTCACCCCGATGCCGTCACCCGGCACGAATATGCCATCCTCGTCTCCCGGCGTACCGGCGTCGACGTGGACGTGGTGCTGGGAGCGATCCGCCGCGGCGGCCGCCCGACGCAGCAGTCCTCGGAAAGCAAGCCGCAACCCGATCGCCCGCTGACGGGAACCGAGCGTGCCGAGCGCGAGCTCCTCAGGCTCATCCTGGCCAACGATGCGTCGCTGCCGCGGGAAACGGTGGGCGCCGAGCTCTTCACGGCCGTCGAGCATCGCCATGCGTTCGAGCTCATCGGGCCGGCGGTCGCCGTGCTCGAGCCGGGAGAGCCTCCCGACCTCGGTGCGGTGATCGGCACCGACGACTCCGCAGCTGCCGGTCTCCTCCGCCGACTGGCGATGGATGACCGTCCGTTGCCCGATACCCTGGAGGTGCTGGATCGGCTGGCCTTGGCCGGCGTGGAACGCAAGATCGAATCGCTTCGATCGCAGCTGCAGTCCTTGGATCCGGATGCCGATGAGGGGAAGTATTCAGATGTCTTCGAACGCTTGATAGCGTTGGAGCACAAACGCCGAGAACTTCGGAGCCGTGAGTGAAGGAAATTGCACAGCCGGTGCTGGATGAGCTGCTGAAGCGGGGGCGCCAGCGCGGCTTCCTGGTGATGAGCGAGGTCCAACAGGAGCTCGAGGATGCCAAGGCCCCGGCCGAGTCTTTCGATGAGGTCTTCGTCGCGCTGCGTGATGCCGGGATTTCCATTCGCGAGGACAGCGAGGACACGCTGGCGGCCACGGCGCTCAGCAGCGATGAGCTGGTTCATGTCTCCGATCCTGTTCGCATGTATCTCCAGGAGATCGGCCGCTATCCGCTGCTCACTCCGCAACAAGAGGTCGAGCTCGCCATGCAGATGGAGGCCGGCATCCGCGCAGAGGAGAAGCTCGAGGTGACGGCCGACCTCGGCGAGGCCGAGATTCGGATCCTGGAGCGAGCGGTGCGCAAGGCGGACCGGGCGAGGAAGCGCCTCGTCGAAGCCAACCTGCGCCTCGTCGTGTCGATCGCCAAGAAGTACGTGGGTCGCGGCCTCGGCCTTCTCGACCTCATCCAGGAGGGCAACCTCGGCCTGATCCGCGCCGTCGAGAAGTTCGACTACCGCAAGGGATTCAAGTTCTCCACCTATGCGACGTGGTGGATCCGCCAGGCGGTAACCCGGGCGCTCGCCGACCAGGCGAGGACCATTCGGGTCCCGGTGCACATGGTGGAGACGATCAACAAGCTGGCGAGGGCACAGCGCACGCTGATGCAGGATCTCGGCCGGGAGCCGACGATCGAAGAGATTGCATCGGAGCTGGAGTTGGAGCCGGAGAAGGTCAGCGAGCTGCGCCGGATCGCCCTCGACCCGGTGTCACTCGAGACCCCGCTCGGCGAGGAAGACGATTCGACGATCGGCGACTTCGTCGAAGATCCCGACGCCGACGTTCCCGTCGAAGAGGCGACGTTCCGGCTTCTCCAGGACTACCTGAGTCTGGCGTTGGAGGGCCTCAACGAGCGGGAACGCCAGGTGCTGATCATGCGCTTCGGTCTCGCCGACGGCAAGGTGCGGACCCTCGAAGAGGTGGGGGTCTACTTCAAGGTCACCCGGGAACGCGTCCGACAGATCGAGACCAAGGCGCTGGCGAAACTGCGCCAGCCGGCGCGTGCAAAGAAGCTCGAGGGCTACTTGGAGAGCGGCTGACCTCGCTGCTCCCATCGACTGCTCCCCTTGATTGCTCCCCCCCTCAGGGTGGAGTCCCGGCCGCCAGGCCGGGGAGGGGCGTCTCTCCCGTGGACCGTGATCTCATCCCGAGGCCCCATTGCCTGAGGGATCGACCGTGATGCGCACGGAACGGCCCGAGGCTGCCTCGCGCATTCTCTCCGATGCCGCTACCAGGCTGTTGCCGGCGACCCCACGGGCGACGTTGCCGCCCTTCTCGGCCATCGCGGCCACCTTCTGGAACCGTTCGTCTCCGAGCACTGCGCCCGTGGCGGCGACGATCTGTTCGTAGCGCTCCCGCCCGGCGCGGGCTCCGAGCACGAAGCCGATGCCGAGACCGAGGACGAGTCCGGTGCGAAACTTCATGTGCGGATTGTCGCACACCGGGAGTCCTTGCGCTCACGGGACTACGAAGGTCCTCGTGATATCCTCCCGCCGCCTGTTCAGGCGCTTTCCGGGGTAGCTCAATTCGGCAGAGCAGCGGACTGTTAATCCGTTTGTTGGGAGTTCGAGTCTCCCCCCCGGAGCTGCGGGAAACTCATACATGGCAGGGGGTTATCGGGCATTGCTGCCTTTGCTATCCCCGCTCCGTTTGTCGAACTGGCACAGAACTGGCACATCGTTGTCGAGATTCGTCTCGAGGATGCCAGGTCCTTTCCTTCCGATTCCTCCCAACGACGTGGGAGAGAAGCGGCTTCGGATGAATCGGGGAGAGATGGGAGGAAAGGCTCGACCTAAGGTGAGATGTACACGCCTCGGGACAATCGCCTCAACCTGGTCAGGTGTCAGTCATCGGTTCGTCGAGATAGGCCTCGAACTCCGGAATGGCGTCGCCGCCTTCCCTCTGGACCTCGGCGATGATCTTCTCAGCCAGCCACGACACGTCGACGGAGATGTGGACGATGCGAGGAGTCTTGTGCTGGGAGCCCAATCGCCGTTTGTTTCGAGCGGTCACCACGAGGTGCCGAAGGACCAGGGTCGCCCCTTCTGCCCTATGGGCGGATGCAGAGGCCGTTGATGAGGCTGTCGAACAGCACCGCGCCGTAGCCCTCCCATTGCTCCATGGTGAACTTCTGTCTGGCGTCTGCTTCGGCTTGCTCAGTGTTCGGTGTGCCGACGAGGCTTGAACACGTCCTATAGGAGAAGTTCCGGACGAGCCAATTGGTAGCTGCATCGTTGTCGTCGGAAACCCAATCCTGGGATTCCACATACTCGATGGCATCTTCGGCCCAAGTGGTGCGAATCGCATTGTCAGGTACCCAGTACTTGGAGGGCATCGTCGTAGTGGTTGTCGTCGCGAGAGTGGTCGTAGGAGCGTCGCAGTAGTAGGACTGCGTCCCTGCACCGTCAGTGAAAAGCGCACAGGTCGTCGAAGTCGCGGACGTCGTTGATGTCGCTGACGGCACCACATTCGTCGAGGCAGACGCGCTCGGCGTCGCGCTGCTGATCGCCTCGCCGATATTGATGCCTGCTGGGATCGCGAAGATCAGGAAGACCAAGACGCCGAGACCCTTCAGGAATCCGCCGCCTGCCCTTTCGCCGCGCTTTCGACCGAGGAAGAACAGGCTGACGCCAACGACCATCGCAACTATGTAGACGCTGGCGTCAGCGAGACCCGAAACAAGGTCGTAGTCGCTCATATTTCAGTCTCATCGGCACGGATATCCGGCGTCATAAGGGACAGCCTCGGGATGGGCCGCCGCGCTCGAACTTCCAGTGATCTTCGGAGTTGGGCGGCATCCCGTAGGTGTGGTGCCATCCGTGAACCTCACCTCGGAGGCAAGGGGGACACGTCCATGAGGCTTCCACTTCGGCCGTCCCGCACCAGCCCCAGTATCGCTCCGCATACGAGGGTGTCCACTCTTCGAGGAGTCGGTAGCCGCAGGGGTTCTCGGAGTCTCGCGATGGCCTCATCAGGCGGCCACCCGCCACTCGAACGGGAGACTATGTACCCCATGGCTCTGCTCGGCCGATATGCATGTCGCATCGCCTCATGCGCGCCGTGACCTGTGCCGATCCTCGAGGCGGTCGGCAAGGTCGTCCATATCGTCGGGGAAGACCTTCCCGTACGTATTCATCGTGACAGCGATGCTGCTGTGGCCGAGGTGCTCCATCACTTGACGCGGGTGGCCGCCTTCGCTGATCAGCAGACTCGCGCAGGTGTGGCGAAGGTGGTGTGGCGTCAGTCCGTCGAGCTTCGCTTCACGGATTGCTGGGAGCCAGATGTTGCGTCGGAAGTTCGGTGATCTGAGCGGGGTCCCTGAATCGGTGGTGAATACCAGTCCGTCAGGTTCGGGCGTCGTGTAATGGTCGAGATGGTGCGTCAGGTCATCGACAACGAAGCCAGGCAGAACCACTTCGCGGGTCCCGTGGTTCTTCGTGTCGGTCCAGATCAGTTCGCCGCGGACCTCCGACAACGTCTCGGCCACGACGAGCCGGCGACGCAGGAGATTCACTCTCTTGCGCTTCAGGCCCGTTAGTTCGGCCCATCGGAGGCCTCCGTACGCGGCGACATACACCCATGCCTGGTAGCGGCTCGGGATTGCTTCAGCGAGGTGTGCCACTTCGTCGGAATCGAGGTACTTCATCACTCTGGTGTTGGCGCGGGGGAGTGAGACTCCTTCAGCGGGATTGATGCCTAGTCGTCGACTACGCACTGCGGCTTTCAGAATCATGCCCAGGAGCTGGTGAGCTTGCCGAACCCTGCTGGGCGAAAGACCGGACTCGACGAGATCGGCGATGAACGCTTCGACGTCTAGGTAGTCGATTGCGTGCAGAGGTGTGTCGGCCCAGCGGGGGAGCAGGTGGACGCGAAGGAGGCTCTCGTAGCCGTCTGCGGTCTTGGGTTTGAGATGATGAATGCGGGTTCCGAGCCACTTGGACGACCAGGCGCCGAAGCTCAGCCGGGTTGCGGTCCGGTCAATGTACGTGCCCGCGAGGATCGCTGTCTCGACTTGTGCTCGGAAGGCTCGCGCTTCGGAGTGCTTCTTGAACGTGGTGCGCCGCTGATGCCCGGACGGATCGCGGTAGCGAACCGTCCATGTCGCGGATTCAGTCCTCTTGATTGTCGCCATTGTTCTCTCTCGTGGCATCTCGGAGGACCTCTCTCACGCGTGCGTCGCGTTGTTTGTATCTCCGTTGCCAAGCCGCGTATCTCTTCCCAGCTGTCTTGTGTGGTTCGTGTTCCCCGCGGATGGTTTGCTCGAATTCCCGGTTGGTCTTTGCGACCCAGGGCAACCAGGAGTCACGCTCGGAGCGAAGGTGCTCGGCCCATTCCTTGAGGTCTTCGCCGCGTTCGGGCAGGTCCGGTTCGACGTTCCACTCCACGAGACTCCCTGCGTCTCTGTCGGAATCGATGAAGAAGTCATCGATGAAGTGTCGGACCGGCTTTGTCAGCCCGTCGATATACACGATGCCAGTGAGTCTGTCGATCTTGAGCAACCGGACAGCTGGGACGTTGAAGATCCATGCGAGGATGATCAGTTCGGCGACGCTGAAGGGCTGTTGTCCGGTCTCGCGTAGTGAAAGCCAGTTCCGGGAGTGTTCCCGTCCGGTGACTCTCTCGAAGATCGTCCCGACGTCGCTCTGTGAGAGGTTCGCCTTGTTGCGCAAATCGGCCACGTTGAAGCCGACTAGTTGGTCGATCGTCCCGTTGAAGGGCCGACGCGCCAACTCGAATGTTTCACCTGAGAGATGATTCTCTTGATCCATATCACGTCAATATACCCTATTTTAGGACCCATAGGTCATACGGTGTTTCTTGCAGGAGGTGCACTATGTCGAGTTTCAATTCGCCGCTCTGGAGTCCGAGGGACGTGTCCGCTCTGCTCGGGATCTCGACCGGGACGCTGCGTTCGTGGAGAGAGCGGGGTGAGGGACCGCAGTGGCTCCGTGTCGGGAAGTTGGTGAAGTACGACCGCAGCGACGTCGAGGCGTGGCTGGTGTCGACCAACGACCACCGCGATCTTGGTGGCTGACGATTGGGCCGCCGACGAAGCGAGCCGTTTCAAGGACGGAGCGTGGCCAGTTCTCGAGCAGGCCGCTTTTCACGGGCCGCTCGGTGAGATTGTCGCCGCGGTTGGGCCGGAAACCGAGGCCGACCCTCCCGCGTTGCTGCTGTCGCTCATCACCGCGTTCGGGTCTGCGGTACTTCAACCCCACGCCCGGATCTCAGCAATCAATCACCAGGCGCGCATCTTCGTCGCTGTCGTCGGTGATACCTCTGCAGGGGCGAAAGGCGAGAGCTGGGCGACTGTCGAGGGCATCATGGGACACGCGGACCCTGACTGGTTCCGCCACAATGTGGTGGGCGGATTCGCCTCCGGCGAGGCGGTGATCGCTGACCTCGCGGCCGACGAGACAGCTCCTAGCCGGCTAATCGTGGAGCGAGAGTTCGCCGCGTTGATCGCCCGCGCTCGAAGGGACGGTTCGATCCTGTCGCCGGTCCTCCGCGCGGCGTGGGATGGCAGCCCGCTTGAGAACCGACGAGCAGGAACCACTGTCGTCGCCCACAGTCACCATATCGGCGTGCTCGCCCACATCACGCCCGACGAGCTGCGACGACTATTGCGTCCGAGCGAGATCGCGAATGGCTTCGGAAACAGGTTCTTGTATGCCCTGGTCCGTCGCAGCAAAGTGCTGCCCTTCGGCGGATCTCTGTCTCAAGCCCGTCTTTCGGCGTTCGGTGCTGGTGTGGCCGCTGCACTCGAGCAGGCCCGGTCGCTCTCGAGACTTGAGTTCTCTGACGAAGCCAGGAAGCTATGGGTCGACTTCGTTGAGCAGGTGACCCGACGACCTTCGCGCGGACTCGTCGGTGATCTCACCGCGAGGGCACGACCTCACGCTCTCCGACTGGCGGTTGTCTACGCCGCCGCTGATGGGAGTCGACTGATCGAACCGGAGCATGTCCAGGCTGCCGCGGCTGTGTGGCGATTCAGCGACGCTTCGGTCCGGGTGATCTTCGACACGGCAACGGGAGATCCGCTGGCTGATCGTCTCCTCATCGCGACAAGGACTGCAGCTGAACGAGGCCTTTCCCTGTCTGAGCAACGCCATGCGTTGGGACACAACTACTCAGCTGCTGTCCTTCGCGACGCCGGCGATGTCCTTGTCGCTCTCGGACTCGGTGAGCGCGAGAAGCGACAGACCGGCGGTCGACCTTCGGAGGTTCTCAGATTCACCTATGACGTGAAACGGGTCTCCGATGACGAGGCCTGGTGATACAAGATGTTCCTGATGGCTTTGCGTGATCGCAAGGAAGACACACCGCCACGGTCGTTCCGCCTGCCGACGCGAGAGATCGACCGCCAGTTGGTCGAGGCCGCTTCGGCGGCTGGCATCACGGTGAGTGAGTTCATCCGCAGGGCGCTGGCGAAAGCGCTCGCCGAGGCGTACCGATGAGCACCTTCCCGACGACCGAAGCGGAATGGATGCAGACAATCAGCGGCCGCGTGCGTGTGGTGATAGAAGATGCAGCGGCTAAGGCCTCGCTACGGCCTCTCTTGGAGACCTGGAGCCGCAGCCGGTCTCGCGAGGAGGTCATGTCGAAGGTGAGGATGGAGTTGTGGCAAACCCCGGAAGGTCGAGCGCTTCGGGAACTCGACCGCACCATCGGGTCGAAGCCGTACACCACGAGCACCGTTGCCGAGATCCGCAAATCGAACACCTCCCGGTTTTCCAAGGCGCTGGAAGTGTTGGAGCACGGCTTCCCGCTTCACGGGTGAGCGATGAGCGTCTCATGTTCAGTGTGCCTGTCGCCGTTTCGGGAGGCCATCGAACGTGGTCTGCGGGATGGGGCGAACAAGTCAAAGATGGCAAGCAATTTCCAGTTGCCGCGCCGTCAGCTCTATCGACACGCCGAGCAACACATCGACGGTGAACTGATGGCCGTCGAGGTTGTGTCGGAGGATCTCGTCTTGACAGTGATCCCGCGTCTGGAGCGGCTCATATTGGAGGTCGAGCAGGTCAAACATCGAGCCGTCGACAACGGGAAGGACCAGCTTGCCATCCAAGCAGTCAAGGTGCAGCGCGAGCTTCTCAACGACGTGGCGCGGCTCCGTGGCGAACTCGGGACACAGCGGATGGTTCGTCTCGACGAGGTGCCCGGCTGGGCGATTGCTCTGGCTGCTTTGGACTCGTATCCGCGTGCCCGGCTTGCTGTGGCGCAGGCGCTGCGAGAGTCGGCGTGACCGTCGACAACGCGCTGCTGGCGGCGTCGGTTGATCCGGCATCGTTCGCGGGGTGGGCTTCACGGGGATTGTGGAACCGTGCTAAACATCTCGATTTGTTGAACGAAAATCTGCTGGAACTCTCCGCCGGAGTGTTCGACCGGCTCAGCGTCAACATGCCGCCCCGCCACGGGAAAAGCCTGCTGTGTTCCACATACTTCCCGGCGTGGTGGCTGCTGCGCAGACCCGACGACCGGGTGCTGCTCGTCTCGTATGAAGCCGACTTCGCGGCGACGTGGGGGAGACGGGTCCGTGACCTACTCACCGAGCACGGCCCGACGTTCGGTGTGACGGTACGCGACGACTCAGCGGCGGCGAACAGGTGGGACCTTGAACAGGGCGGCGGCATGATGACTGCAGGGATCGGCGGCCCGATCACCGGCAAAGGCGCCAACCTCGTCGTCATCGATGACCCGACGAAGAATTACGAAGAAGCGATCTCGCAGACGGTTGCTCGCCGCAACTGGGACTGGTATCAGTCCACGCTGCGGACACGCTTGGAGCCGGGAGCCAAGATTGTGCTGGTAGCGACCCGGTGGTCCGAGATTGACCTCACCGGGATGCTCCTCGCCGATGAGGGCGGTGAACCGTGGCACCAGCTGCGACTCCCGGCAATAGCCGAGGATGACGACCCGATCGGCCGTGCGGTGGGGGAGCCGTTGTGGCCGGTGCGGTTCGACGCCGACGAACTGGCGAAACTCCGTAAAGCGCTGTCTGCGTCCCATTGGTCGGCGTTGTATCAGGGACGGCCGGGACCGATCGACGGTGACGTCTTCAAACGGGAGTGGTTCAACTATTACGCAACCACCAGCGACGGGTATCGGCTCCTCACCGAACCCGACCCGCTAACCATCCCAGAGGACGACGTGTCGCGGTTCATGACCATCGACCTCGCCATTTCCACCCGACGCACGGCCGACCCGACCGTCATGGCCGTGTGGGGAGTCGACGACACCCAAAACCTGCTGCTCCTCGACCTGGCACGCAAACGCATCCCCGGCCCGGCGCAACTCAAACTCCTCGAAAGACTCAACACCGAATGGGAGCCGCAACGTATCGTGTGCGAAGACGTCGCATACCAACGATCCTTCATCGAACACGCCCAACAACGCGGACTCCCCATCGTCGGTGTCAGACCCCAAGGCTCCAAGGAAGCCCGCGCCATCCCCGCAGCCACCCGCATGGAAGCCGGCCAAGTGTTCTTCCCCGCAACAGCACCATGGCTCCACGACCTCGAATACGAATTGCTGTCATTCCCCAACGGCCGCCACGACGACATCGTCGACGTCCTCGCCTACGCCGCAGCAGACATCAACAAACGTCGACGCCGCCGCAAACTCGCCGGATGGCGGCCCGACCCCGCACTCACCAAACCCGGCCTCAGCTACTACCTCGGCGGTACACCCAGCTACTAGGGCAACGGCTCACGATGGACCTTCGAGGTTTAGGCTGTTGGGGCCCTGGCAGGACCGTGCAGCCTGTTCGTTGAAGACGCTCAACGTGGATCACCCGCTCATGTCGGCACATACACTCTTTGGGTCAACTGATGGAGGTGACAATGAGTTCTAGCAGCACCGGTGCGGCTGGTGGAGGGGCGATTTACGGCCTGGGCATCTTCGGCGCCTTTGTGTACTACTTCCAGCAAGCCGACACGTTCTGGCAGTACGTGCTCTCCTTCATTCAGGGTCTCTTCTGGCCAGCCTGGATGGTCTACGAGGTCTTCGCCGCCCTGCGAGCCTGACCCGCCCATATCGGCTCAGTGTCAGGATTGGGTCACGTCCGGCGGGTTGGTTCTCCATATCGGTGCCCACCGTTGGTGTGGCTAGTTGGGTGTTTTGCCGCCCGCCGGGCGCACCGGACCGGCCGGCGTGGCTTGATAGGAGATTGGCCCCCGGCCTGCACTGAGGCGTGCCCACCGACCGGTCCTTTGAACACCCCTCAACGAGGAGAGGAGTCGGGACCCATGATGGTCACGTTGGGTACAGATGCGCACAAGAGAAGCCACACGATCGTGGCGACAGACGATGTCGGTGCCGAGATCGGGTCGGTCACGGTGCAAGCCACACCGCAAGTCCGATCCCATCGATGCGCTGTCGGTGGCAAGGGCGGCGCTGCGCGAACCGGACCTGCCGGTGGCTCGACTCGATGGCCCGTCACGTGAGGTGCGCCTGTTGGTCGACTACCGCGAATCCCTTGTCAAGGACCGTACCGCAGCCCAGAACAGGTTGCGGTGGCGGCTCCATGAGCTCGAACCGGGCTACGACCCGCCAGCAGGGTCGCTGAACCGATACAAGACCCTCGACGCCATCGACCAGCTCCTCACTACCCACACCTCGATAGTCGCCGAACTCGCCAGACGCGAAGTAGCCCGAATCCGGGAACTGACTCGAGAAGCGAACCAGCTCGAAACAGACATCACCGAACGCGTCACCGACCTGGCCCCGACGCTGCTCGAGATCCCCGGCTGTGGAGCGTTGAGCGCCGCCAAGCTGATCGGCGAAGCCGCCGACATCTCACGGTTCAAATCTCGAGATGCCTACGCCATGTGGGCCGGTGTCGCCCCCATCCCGGCGTGGTCAGCCAACCCGAACCGGTTCCGACTCAACCGAGGCACCAACCGCCAAACCAACGCTGCAATACATCGCATTGCCATCACCCAGATCCGTATCCACCCCGACGCCGAGGCCTTCATCAAACGACGCCTCGCCACCGGTTCCACCAAGCGAGAAGCCCTCCGCCTTCTCAAACGCCGACTCGCCAACGTCGTCTACCGAAGCCTCCTCGCCGACACCCAACCAGCCGCCCTACCCAGAGCCGCTTGACATAGGAGAAACACCTATGGGCGGTCTCAGCGGCTGCTGCTGAGCGCCCTTCGAGCGAGTAGTGCCATACCGACGGAGGCCAGTGCGCCTATGACTCCGATGAAGAGGACTGGAAGTCCCCAGAACAGCATCGATCGATCGGGTTGGCCTGCCTGGCTCACCGCGACATCCCACACGTACCACTTCACCGCCGCGGCCCCGACGACGAGCAACACCACCGAGGCAAGCGCCGCGGCGAATCCTGCTATCCGTTCCATATCGCCAAACTACGAGCAATCCGCGCTTCGCAGAATCGGGGACCACCCCCACCCACCCTGCCCATAACGGCATCCATGAGCGAGTGGGGATGGTGTCGCTGGGTCTTGTCAGCGGAATCGGTAGACAAGTTGTATGTCGTCGGGTTCGGCCGCGCTGAGGCCAGGATGCGGCTCTGTTGCCAGCTCGGCGCCCATTGCGAGGTAGAAGCCGATTGCCGAACCGCTGGGCACTGCCGAGATGTACATGCCGTCGGCGCTGCGGTTGCGAGCGAGCCGCGTTGCGACATGCCACATCGTTGATGCAACACCCTGCCGTCGATAAGGCCTGCTCGAGTACATGAATGCCAGCCACGCCCAGTTCGGCTCAAACGAAGGGTCCACGATCGCCAGACCGGCCACTTCGTCTGTGGCGAACGCACCGAAGAAGGCGGCACCTCGCTCAACCACCGGATACCAGTAGTCGATCACCCCGGCGACTGAGTGCTCGCCAGACCCGTCACGACTCCATGTGGGCACCTCGTAGTCGACGATCCTGCCCTGCAGTCGACCATCTGCGACGGTGTATTCGATGTCGATTCGCTCCGATCGGTCGATCCGACTGATCAAGCCAAGATCGCCAAGCTGGAGGGTGCGAATGTCGAATGGCGAGGGCATCCGTTGATCTTACGAACACCGCCCATATCGGCACATATGCGCTCGCTGCGGGGCTGGGGGGCAGCCGCCCATATTGCCGGTTATGCGCTACCTGGCAGCCTCGATCGTCGACGTGTTGCTCAAGGTTTGATCACGTGTTGTGTTTGATCCAGACTCCGATGGCTTCCGGTTGCATGGTTTCGGTGACGATGTCGATCCAGGTCTGGGTGATCGCTTTGGCGTCGACCTCGTCACTAACTCGGCTGGAGAATGTTTGGGCGATCCGTTGGGCGTTGTAGCGGCTGCGGTAGAAGCGCCGATCCACGAATCGTTGAACGCGGCGACGCAAAGGGTTGAACGCTGCGGCGGCGAGAAGAACGGATGCCACGATGGCGAAATCGTTGTCAGTGGTCGGAAGCACCACCGCGGATAGCGAGACGATCACGGCGTACAGGGCGGTGAGGCCGCCGATGACGATTCCGTATACGACGGTGCGGTTGACGAGTCGGTCCAAGTCGTAGAGCCGGTACTTCGTGATGGCGATCAGGATGGCGAGCGGCGTCAAGGCCGAGGCGACCGCATCCACCACGAGGAAGACCTCTTCGGATGGCCCGACGAGTGCAGTGATCACATACATGGAGATTGCGACGAACACGCCGTAGGCGAGCCATCCGATCTGACGGCGTTCGACGGGACCGCCGCGCCGGAAACGCACGATCAGCGACGTCGCGGCGACGGCGAAGAGTCCAGCCATGGCCATGACCCATGCGTACTCGGCCACGATCTCCCGACCGGAAGCCGCCTCGACCCAGTCGACAACACCAAGAGCAAACGCGACGACAAATATCGCGACAACGACCCATCGCCAGCCGCGCGACAACAGGTGACCTGTCGGGAAAACCAGGATCAGCAAGAAGAGAACCGAAACACCGAGAGAGCTCGGAGACTCGAAACGCTGGAGGGTGGCGGAGTCAATGAACCCGGGATCGACTATGGCCCGCTCCTCGAGGCTGAACACAAGGACACCGACCATGAAGAAGAACCCGAGCGCAACGAGGAGCCATCCGATCAGTTGCTGACGGGACCGCAGCACGATGATTGATCCGACCACGAAGTACAGAGCGTTCGTAGCGAATTGGGCAACGTGGTGCAGACCGAGATCGGGCACGACGGCCGACGCAGCCAAAGCGACCAGAACCGCCAGAACACCCAATACCGACAGTCCGGTGATCCTCGCTCGCTGAGCGGTTTCGGCCAAAGCTGACTCTCCAAGGACGCAACCTGTTCTGCGTCACACTCGCATCAATACGCTACGCAAACGTTACGGTCGCCTCCGTATCGATACAGACACGGTGCAATGATCGTGCACGCACATCCGTTGAAGGTCTCGTAACCGTTCTGCAACGCACGCCCCGCACTGTGACGGCGTTGAGCAGAGGAGGAGCGGTGCGTACGCCACGCTGGATCTTGAGCAGGCCTCGAACCACCGACTCCGATCGACCCCCCGCCCCCCCTGCAGCGCCTAACCGATTCAGGCCACCCATATCGGCACATATGGGCGGCCTTGGTGAGCCACCGGAGCCGTGTTCAGCTCAGTGTCGAATCGCCACGACCCAGCCCTGAGGGCCGGACGAGGGGTCGAAAGCGTCGTAGTTGTCGCACAGTCCCTATCAGATGACTCGGCCGGGCACCTTCACTCAGACGGGACGGACGTTGGTTGCCTCCTCGCCCTTGCGGCCCGGGCCGACATCGAACTCGACGGTTTGGCCCTCCTCGAGTGTCGCGTCGTACCCGCCCCCAGCGATGTTCGACTTGTGGACGAAGACGTCGTCACCATCTTCCCGAGCGATGAAGCCGAAGCCCTTCTGAGAGTTGAAGAACTTCACGGTTCCGGTTGCCATCAGATGCGCCCTTCGGTGTGCGGACACCCAGTTAAGACTCCATGACGTAGCTGACGCCAACCGTTCTCTGTAAACCCTCCCAGCTCATCAGATCGAGATGCGCCTGAGTAGCGCCCATATCGGCTGCCGCCTCAAGGCGTGAACGCAACACTGTGGCGAGAGTTGTGATGTCTCGTCTGGAGGTGTGCGGTGTCGAGAAGGTTCAC
>Ga0255055_10000744_pt1 | contig 24686 bp, 23 predicted proteins | sample JV7_2_27_MG_FD_188633 | JGI IMG/M metagenome (GOLD analysis project Ga0255055, IMG submission 188633) | Seawater microbial communities from Jervis Inlet, British Columbia, Canada - JV7_2_27 | ecosystem: Environmental > Aquatic > Marine > Inlet | place: Canada: British Columbia | collected...
GTCCAGACCATTCGTGCTCTGCGCGAAGCCGGCGAATCCGCCTCCGAGACCCCCGCTGCCAATCACTTCGTCGAAGATGGTGGTGTTGTCGCGAATGGCATTGCTCCAGATCAGCGCGGTCGAATCGCCGTAGCCGCAGTTGTTCGACGTGTAGAGGACCCCGGCACCGTGGGTCCCAAAATTGAACTCGATGATGTTGTCCAAGATGCCGACATTGCCCTCGGCGCGCACGCCTGCGGCTCCCGCGCCCCTGATGGTGAATCCCTGCAACAAGCCGTCGCTACCACCGATGGTGATGGCAAATCCCGGGGTATTCCCCACGCCGTCACACACTTCCGTGGCGTCGATGATCGTCACGGTGTTGTCTCCCGAGGTCGAGAACGCGTCCGCAATGAACAGCACCGGTTTGTCGGCTCCCGGAGGACCCGAGGCGAGGACACACTCGTTGTAGGTTCCCGGGAGAGCTCGAATCGTGCCTCCTGAGGGCGCCTGTCCATAGGCATGCTGAAGCGTTCGGTACGGGTCGGCCTGCGAGCCGTCACCCGTGACGTCGCTGCCTGTGGGCGCGACGTAGCTCACTTGCCCGGTCTCGAGGATGTTCGGGATGCCGTCGCCGTCGGAGTCGTTGATGCCCAGCTTCTGCAATAGCGCCGGCCCGCCCTGCGCGTTGGAGACGTCCGTGAAGAAGGCCTGGACGAAGGCCTTCTTCGTGTTCGCCGGCGTCGTGGCCGCCTGGAACACGCGATCGATGAGGATCTCGAGACTGCCCACCAGCGCTTCTTCTTCGTCGTGCGAGCCAGCGTCGATGTCGCAGCGATAAATCACCGCGTGGATCAGCTCGTGGATCGCGGTCGAGGCCGCGTTGGATAGCCGGCCCTGGACTCCGGTTAGGTTGCCGGCCCGCAGGTCTTGCGCGTCCTGCGAGGTGAAGGTCGTGTGGGAGTTGCCGTCGTACACCAGGATGTTCTCGCTCAGATGGATCCCGATTCCGAAGAAGCCGAGCACGCCTCCGCCGGGAAGGTGCGTCACCGCCTGGCGATTGTTGCCGACGACGGCTCCGTCCGAGTTGACACCCTCTTCGTGGTAGTGCGCCTGCGTGTCGGCGCTGCGCAGAGCCGTCGTGTCGAAGCCCGCCGTATCGAGCAGATCGAACAGGTCTTCCATACCCTGGCTGATGGCGGCATCGTTCACCGCGGCAGCGGCGATGGCCCGGACAGCCGTGCCTGGATCCGAGGTGGCCACGGTCGTGACCAGAACGGGCGGACTGATCAGGTCGTCCAGGGTTGCGGTGATCAACGTCCGGCCACGAGACAGAACTTGGAACATCCCGCCGGCGCTGACGACGCCGATGCTCGGATCCGAGGAGCTCCACGCCACCTGGTCTGTCACGTCCACGGTCGTGCCGGCATCCTCGAAGACGGCGCGCAGCTGAAGGTTGTGCGGGCCCCACGGGTTGACGAACGACTGCAGCGTGAAATCGTCGGGGTCGGGAACGTCCGCCTGGACCGCGAGGCTGCGTGCTGCCACTTGCGCGGGCCAGGCCAGCATGACCAGGCAACCGATCATGCACAGGAAACGACTGAGACGGATCGAGCATCGGCGGGAAGAACTCATGTCGGCCCCCTTTGTTCCGGCCACAGGGGGCTCTTCGGGAAGGGTGAAGCTTCGCGGTGCCACCGAATGCACCCGCGACAGCGCGGGGCCGGCGTGCGGTTTCCGTCGATCGACCCCCGGTCGACGGCGGCTTGCGGTTGCCCTTTGTTACCGCGACCCGCCGAATATGTCAATGGAATTCCGACCGGCGGCCATCAAGATCGTTCACTACGGGATCGAGCGAACGGGTTCTTCCCGGGGGGGTACGGATCAGGTCGCGACGAAATACTGTTCCATTGTTGAATCGCTGCAGAAGTTTCAACTCCAGGGAAGCGTTACAGTTCTTCGATGCGATCTCGCTTCCCGATCACCGTTGTCGTGCTCGCGATGGCGGCCACGACCGTCGTCGGCTGGCCCCGTGCCGAGGACGCCCGATCGTCCGAGCTGGCCGATCGCGTGGCGCAGCTCGAACTGGAGGCGGAGCGCGATCAGCAGGCGGAAACCGCCCGCCGCGGCGGCAGAGTCTTCGCGCGCGCGTGCGCGGCTTGTCACGGAACCGGCGGCAAGGGCGACGGACCCGGAGCCGACGACCTCGACCCGCCTCCCCGCGATCTGACCACCCGACAGTTTCGTTTCCGGACCTCCCCCAGCGGTCGGCTGCCGCGTCCCGAGGAGCTCGAACGGACGATCCGCAAGGGGTTACCGGGCAGCGCCATGCCCGGCTTCGGCAATCTCTTCTCCGATGACGAGCTTTCCGATCTGATCGGCTTCATCTACTCCCTGCAGCCGGAGACCCAGCCGCCCTGGTCCCCGCCGGAAGCGATCGCCATCGAACCGGTGCCCCCCGCGACGGCGGAGATGATCGAGGAGGGCCGCGCCCTCTACCTGCTGATGGCCTGCGGCACGTGTCACGGCAGCAGGGGCGACGGAAAGGGGCCGTCCGCCGCGGGGCTGACCGACGAGAACGATCAGCCGATTCGTGTCACGGACTTCCGCTACGACCCCCTCAAGGGCGGGCGGACGCCCGAGGATATCGTGCGCACGCTACGCACCGGTCTGAACGGAGCGCCGATGCCCTCCTACGACGCCGCGATGATCTTTGCCCGGGACGAGATCGATCCAGCAGCGGCCTCGACGGGCGTCGGCCCCGCCGAGCTGGCCGCCCTCCAGACGTTCCTCGACTCGTCGCCGTCGCGCGCCGATCTGGATCGGCTGGACGAGAACGGTCTGGCCGAGCTGCGCGACAGTCGTCTCGCCGCACTGGCCCACTACGTTCTCTCGCTGGACCAGCGCAACGGATTCGGGTTCCGCATGTTTCGCCAGGAGCCGGAGCGCGAGCCGAGACAGCAGCGGCCCGTCAAGAAGGACGAGCGAGTCGACGACGAGGACTTCTGGAGCCAATGAAACAGAAGGTCGCGGCAGGGTGGAATGGGCTGATCGCGCTCGCAGTGCTGTCGGCGCTCCGCTGTGCGGGTGACGGCAGTCTGATCGACGACATCATGGAGCCGCCGGGGGGGCCCGAGCCCACGCTGACCTGGATCCAGGCCAACGTCTTCACGCCCAAGTGCACCGCGTGTCACGTGCCCGGCGGGATCGGGCCCATGCCCCTGGACACCGAGGAGGTGTCGTTCAACAACCTCGTCAACGTGTCCAGCGTCGAGATCAACTCGATGCTGAGGGTCGAGCCGTTCAACCCTGACGACTCGTACCTGGTGTGGAAGATCGAGAACAACCCCGGCATCGTCGGCAGCCAGATGCCGCTCGGCGGTCCGCCGCTCGAGCCCGAGGAGATCGCACTGATCCGGGAGTGGATCGACAGTGGCGCGCAACGATGAGCCGATTCGCGCGGACCCTGATGATTCAACTCGTTCTGGTGGCGGCCTCGGCCCTGCCCGCCCTGGCCGAACCGGTCTTCGCAGTTCGCACGGGGTATCGCTGCAGCCAGTGCCACGTAAACCGAAGCGGCGGCGGCATGCGTACCTCCTTCGGCAGCATCTACACGCAGACGACGTTGCCCGCGCATCTGCTGCCGCTGCCCGAGGGCAAGAACCTGCTGCCCGCCAACCCGAACGCGCTCTTCGCCGTGGGCGCTGACTTCCGCTTCCAGTACCTCTCCGTCGACCGTGAGGACGAAACCGAGAACACCTCGTCCTTCGAGATCCAGGAGGCGAATCTCTACGGCGATTTCCGCCTGTTGCGGAATCGCATGGACCTCTACCTCGACCTGAAGGTCGGACCTGGCGGCGCCTCGGCGCGGGAGCTGTTCGGTCTGTTCTCGTTTGGCGACCACTGGAGGGGCTACGTCAAGGTCGGGAAGTTCCTCCCTGCCTACGGCTGGCGTCTTCCCGATGACGCCGCGTTCATCCGGCAATTCAGCGGCTTCACCTACAGCGCGCCCGACATCGGTGTGGAGTTCGGCGCCGAGCCTGGCAAGTGGTCGTTGCACCTCTCTACGACCAACGGCTCGGGCGGCGGAAGCGACACCGATCAGATGAAACGCGTGACCCTATCCACCGCACGTCGTTTCGGCCGCAAGGGACGACTCGGCCTGTCCGCCACCAACAACGATACCGACGGTTCCCGCGTCACCGGTGCAGGTCTGTTCGGTGGTGCCAACTTCGGCCGGCTGTCGCTTCTGGCCGAGGGGGACTGGTTCGAGATCGACGATCTGGCAGCGAAGACAGAGCGTGTGATCGCCTTCATCGAGGGCAACGTTTTGATCTCGCGAGGGTTCAACCTGAAGATCGCTCACGACTGGATCGATCCGGATCGCGACCATGAGACCGACGAGCGCACACGGACCTCGCTCGGGCTGGAGTACATTCCGTTTCCGTTCCTCCAGCTGCGCGGATTCCTGCGCCTCAAGGACGGTCCGCCCCAGGTCGCGGGCGCCCGGGATACCCAGGTCGATTTAGAAGTGCACATCTTCTTCTGATCGCTTCGGTATCGCTTATCCGCTCCGGATCTCACCGAACAATAAGGATCGATTTGGTGCACATGGTGTGGCGGATTTGCCGTTCTTCCTGGACTAGGATGAGGCCATACCGCGCCGCATGCGGCATGTCCTTGGAGAGGAGGTGCCACGATTCCCGACTTGGCGCAGGTGATCTTGGACATCACCTTTGCGGCGGTGCCGTCAACCCCGGCGGGCGACGGATTCAGGCCCGCGCAAACCCATTCCCCATCCGAGAGGCGAGAACCATGCACAGAAGACACATCGTCGGAATCGCCATCGCACTGCTGATCTCCGGGCTCGGCGCGACCGCCCTGGCTCTCAACGAGGAGTGCGCAGAGTGCCATAACCAGAGAGTCAACGACCTTGCCGCCTCGTCCCACACCGGCCTGTCGTGCGATAGCTGCCACGAGGGGGCGGCCGGTCACGCGGTCGATCCCGTTGCTGTCGACCCTGCGGTCCACTTCGACCTGGAGGTGTGCGGCGGCTGCCACGCCAGCCAGTACGGGACCTACACCTACGGCGACGACTGGAAGACGCGCTATGGCGGCTCGCCCCATCTGTGGGACAAGCTGAACGACTTCTCCCACTACAACGACATCATCGACGGCTACGGGTTCACCCGGGAGTACAACGAAGAACGCTCGCACAACGTCATGCTCCAGGATCACTACGACATCACCCGGGGAAAGAAAGAAACCTGCCTCCAGTGCAAGTCCACCAAGCTCGCCTACTACTGGGACTCCGACCGGGAGAGAGTCATCAAGAACGACACCTTCGTAAATGCGGGACACATGCAGGAAGGAATCCTTGTCCCCGAAGGTACGAAGGTCGCGATGAAGACGGATCGCGGGGCCGATCCCCCGTACAACCACGAGGTCCAGGTTCTGGTGACGCTGCCTGACGGGACGCTGTACGCCAGCTTCGACTACCCCGGCGCCACGAAGGACGGTCTGTGGCTGTGGGCCGCCCTCTACGCGCTGACGGTCAACGAACTGCCGCCCGCCTCGCCGACGCGTCTGTCGGGCAACGGTTGCAACCACTGTCACGATCCCCACAAAGTGGGCCGGGATCCCGCCACCGACAAGCTCATCGGCTTCCGCCTGATCCGCAAGTCGCTGATCGACGCGATCAACCGAAAGGGAATCAACCCCTACGATCCCGCCAGCCCCACCGTCTTCGACGGCGATACACCCCTGACGCTCGATGAAGGAATCGCCCTCTGTGCCCAGTGCCACGTCGAGTACGTCTGTGGGAACAGTCCCATCGACAAAATCGACCGCGACTACTTCCCCTGGGCCAAGGCCTTCGACCTCGAGGAGGTCTACGTTACGGAATTCCCGGGTTGGGGTGACCATCTCGACAAGAAGTACATCCAGGACTGGGTCCACGGGACGGGTGCGCTCTCCAGCCCCAACTCACCCGGCAACGGGGTGCCATATTTTACGCCCTTCCCGATCCGGACGGAGCTGATCAAGAGCCAGCATCCCGAGGCCGAGACCTACTGGGAAAGCCGTCACTACGGCAACGACGCGGAGTGCTTCGTCTGTCACATGCCCAAGGTGACCCGCATCAGCGACGGGACCCAGTTCACCAGCCACTGGCTGGCCTCGCCGCTCAAGTACATGTCGCCCGAACCCGCGGCGACCTTCGCCGCCACGTTCGGCCTTCAACTCAGTGATGAGGAGATCGTTCCACCTTGCGCGTCGTGCCATGGGGGACGGCCGTCACGCATGAAGACCAAGGCGGAACGGATCCAGGACAACACCTACGCCGACGCCCTGGCGGTCGAAGGTGCGCTGGTGGCCAGTCTGGAAGCGATCAAGACGGCCAACGACGCACTGGCAACGGGACAACCGGTGAGTCCGGTCCTGCTGGAAGCCGCGAAGGAAGACCACCGGGCGGCGCATGTGCGATGGGAGAACTTGGTCGTCTCGGAAAACAGCATGGGCTTCCACAACCCCTCGGAGGTGCAGGGTGAGCTTTCCACCGCCCTGACTCTGGCGCAGTCCGCGCAGCAGGATGCCGCGGACGGGACGAACTGCGGTCCCGGGTGCGCACCGGCGGCCGGCAGTGTACCGGACGGACACATCCTCCAGGGTAGTCCGCTCGCCGTCACCCTGAACCCAACGGGTGAACTGGCGCTGAGCTGGGACGCGTCGTGCATCTCCAGCGACACCGATTTCGCAATCTACGAGGGCGCGCTGGGCGACTTCACCAGCCACGCGCCCAAGTTGTGCAGTACAGGCGGTGCCACAAGTGCGATCCTCCAGCCGGCTGCCGGCGCCACCTACTACCTGGTGTTACCGCACAACACGATCTGGGAGGGATCCCACGGTTACCGCGGCGACGGTACCGAGCGCCCGCGCGGAGCCTCGGTTTGCCTCCCACAGGCCGTCGGGGTTTGCCAGTAGTGACCGGCGAGCTGGTTCAGGCATCGTAAGAGGGTGGCGATTCTTTGGTTCTGACCCACGCCGCGCCCGACGAACCGCCCGCCGCCGGTATTTCGAGTGCGCCGGATGGGCTTTATGGAAGGGACAGCCGTAAACTACCAGGGACAGAGACGGTACGGTCGGAAAGCGGCCATTGCTGCAATGGAGGGTCACGACATGCTGAAGTACGGGCTCGCTGCTCTGGTTCTGACGGCCGCGACCGGCGTTGTGGATGCCCAGTCCGACTCCGGTCGGGCCGCGGACCACGCTCGCTCCGAACAAGCAGCTCCCGCTGGCGTCGGGGCACCGAACTGTCGACCCCCGAGAATCCGCAACCGGGTCCTCGATCTTCTTGATGACGAGATCGTGCTCGACTCCACCACGGAGCACACGACATGGCAGTCGCAACCGTTCGATACGTCGCAGTTCACCCGCGTGGGCATCCGCGTCGCCACCCAGGAAGACAGCGATCCCGTGGTTTGTTCACTGTGGTGGCAGTTCACCGACGACGACACGTTCCTTCCCGGTCCCCCAAGCGCAGCCCAGCGCCTCATTGGCGACGACTCGCGCCTGGATCCGGTGGTCCTGGCACCCATCGGGTTCAGTCAGATCTTCGGGCTCCGCGCCCGGGCGGTGTGCCAGTTGGTCCTGCTGCCGGATTTCGGACGGCCGGAGCCACCGCCGCCGGCCTCTGCGGTCGTTTCCGACGTGAAGGTACTGTTGCGGCTCGAGTGAGCTGCCTGATTCGCGGAATTGCACGCTCGTTCCTTTTGAGTCATCGGAACCGTGCGTTCACTTTGGTCTGCCTTGCCTCGACGCCTGCGGACTTGGTGCCCTCCGACCACACCACCGATCGCTTGCGGCCGGAACATCCCCCGCAAAATCCTTCGGATTCGCGCCACTCAACTCGGTGGAGGAGTCCAATCGGAACAAAAAAACGCCCGCCTCGCGGCGGGCGCCATATCGTTCAGACGTCGTGACGGAACTTAGAACGAGTAGGTGAAGCCGACCGAGTACATGTCGACGTCCATGGTCTCGATCTCGTAACGCTCGGCCTCGAAGCGCAGGGTGCCGCGCTCGATAACGCTCCAGCCGAAGCCCAACCCGTACGTCGGGTCGCTGCCGTCGTCGCTCGCGCTGAACGAGGGGATCAGCGGATCGCTCGCGGAAACGGTCGTCGTGCCGTCCCACATGTACATCCCGTAGTCGGCGAACAACTGGAAGCGCTTCCCGATGGGCAAGATGCCCACGGCCTCGAACGCGAAGCCGTCGGCCTCGGCCGATGCCGACATCGTGCCGAGGAGCGGATCCGAAGCCTCCATCGAGATACCGGCCACGTCGACCCAGGAACCCTCGACGGCGAAGTACTTGACGATATTGTAACCGCCGAGCAGCTTGAACCCGGTGTCCGAGTCATCGACCGAAATGCCGGGCGTCGAGGAGCCGAAGCCCATGTCGGCCGAGGTCTGGCCGAGGCTTCCCCCGACGTAGAATCCGCGGGCGTGGGCCGCCGGGGCGGCGCCCAGCACGACCACAGCGATGGCCAGGGTGGCCGCAATCCACATCTTTCGCATGCTTGTTACCTCCCGAAAGGTCGGCGGCTCGCGGCAGGCCGGAACCGCAACCCCTGCATGGGTAAATCGGATCTCAATAGGTTGTCTATGGACCCGCTGGCGGCAATATTGGTCCCGGGCCGTGGAGAGTCCAGTCGGGGGCGAGAGGCCCCTTTCCGGGCGTACCGGCCAAGAACTCACCCGACATTTCTAAATCGGCTTGACACACTGACCCAGCACCGTACTCGATGAGAATCGAAAAGGGGCTCCGTTCCACTTACCCGCCGATCCGGGCCTGATCCGCAATAGGATGGGACGCGGGCTGGTGTGACGCGACCGGCGCTCCGGGGACTCAGGAGGTATCATCGAGCCTAGGAGATCAGACGATGCGCATGAATCGACTGCCCGTGCTCGCTGCCCTGTTCCTGGTAGCGCTACCGTTGGCCTCGGCCGAGGAGGACGAAGCGCTTCCGAAAGTCGAGTCCGTTCCAGGCGAGCTCGACGTCATCGAGATGGCCGCCGTCTCGCTCGACGGACGGCTGCCCGGTACGGCCGAGCCCACGGCGTTCCGCTGGAAGATCCTGGAGGGCACGGGCGGGAAGCTGTTCGGGGAAGATCGGGAGGACGCCGTGTTCCTCGCCCCGAAGATCGAACGCGGCGTCAAGGAGTTCCTCATCGAGCTGACCGTCCTGTACGCCGAGGAACCGCCGTCCGTGCGACGGCTGCGCATCCGTGTGGTCCCCTCCGACCCGGCCGCGGCCCTGGAGGGCGCGGACGAGGACGATACGCAGTGGCTCAAGGATCTCTACCGGGGGCAGCCCGAGACGGAACAGCAGAACAGCGCGCCCACCGGCGGCGGAGGCAGAAGCGGTCCGTCGGTTTCCATCGGAGTCGCCGGCGGATCCGGGGGGTACCGTGGCGGCAGTGTCGGCTTTCGCTGGTCGATGAGCTACCCGATCTCGCAGCCGGTCGACGTCCCGCCGCCCGGCCAGACCCACGAGCCCGGAGAGGGAGCGTGGGACAGCGCTACGCCGGTGCCCTACGAGAAAATTTCCGCCACGTTCCCCGCGAGCATCGCCGAGCGCTACGAGCCCGAAGACCCGCCGACGCCACCGGAAGTCGATCCAGAAAAAGACTAACGGCTCCTTTCCTGCGGCGGTGAGCTACGACGCGGGCCGGGAACCCGTTTCGGTCGCAGTGGGTGAAGTGGTCCACCGAGTCTATCCCCGACGCACCTGACCAGAAACGCCCATCCTTCATAGAGTTACGATGCCCCGGCACGCGGATCTGCGAACCAGCCTCGCGGGCTTCCAAGATGAGACGTCAACAATCCTGCCCGTTGTCGAGCTTCGTCGCGCAGCTTGATCAGAGAACATCTCGGAAGGGAGTCATGTTGTCTCGTGGCCGAAATGTGCCACATCGTGTCGACACCACGCATCGCCTTCGGCGAACTGTCAAGGTCAGATCCTGGTGTTAATCGAACCGCTCAAAATCAGCTTCGATGGTATCGAAATGGACGCTTTGAACTCGCCGGGCTACTTCACCAGCTGTCGCCAACCAAGAACCGTCAAGCTCAGATCATGCCGTTGATCGAACCGCGCAGAATCGGTGTAAGACGCTTCGAAATAGGCGTCTTGAACTCGCTGGGCCACTTCAGAGCAACCGAAACTCGGCTGTTGTCCCCCGAAATTGCAGATATGGTTATTATAATTAAACTACCTCTTGACGTTTGCGTTGTTCTAGTGTACTAGTTGTATAGAACACTAGTACATCGGAAGCACCGTCGTGAAACTCGCGATCGACACCCAAAGCGGCGTCCCCTTTTACAGGCAGATCATCGAGCAGGTGAAGTTCGCCATCTCCCGCGGCGACTTGCAGCCCGGTGACCAACTTCCCACGGTGCGTCAGCTCGCCGTGGATCTTTCGATCAACCCGAACACCGTGGTTCGCGCCTACCGGCAGCTCGAGATCGAAGGCGTGCTCGAAACTCAGCAGGGCTCGGGCACCTTCGTGGGCCGGCGACGGCCCGAGATCGACCGGCTCGAGAGGCAGCGGATGCTCGACCAAATTCTCACCGAAGTTCTGACCCGCGGCTCGGCCTACGGATTCACGCTGAACGACATGCTGGACGGCTTACGCCAGCGCATGGAGGAGTCGTCATGAACACAAGATCCAAACGTGCGGAGATCGCCAAGGCGATCGCCGTGCTCTCGCTCGAGAAGTTCTCGACTACCACCCGTGCCGACTTCCGCTTCGCCCCGCTCAACGCCCTGCTGTTGATCGCGGTTTACGTGATCGGTCTCACCCTGCACCTGGCGCTGCATCCGTTCAGCGCGCAGGCGGTCGGGTTGGCGGTCGGCTCGGCGCTCTGCCTCGTCGTGCTGTTGCGGCTGACCCAGGTCTGGGAGGTGATGGTGGTGCTCGGCGCCGCCGACGGCCTGGCGATCTTCCTGGTGCTGCGACCGGAGAGCGAGGTCCTGCTGATCACGGTCGCCGTGGCCCTGTTGATCGCATCGTCGGTCCAAATCGCCTACCAGTGGGAGCGGGCCGTGCTGTTGCGCTTCGGCAAGTTCCGAGCGATCCGGCCCTCGGGTCTGTTCGTGATCATCCCGATCATCGACAAGGTGGCCCAATTCGTCGACCAGCGGATCCGGGTCAGCGACTTCAGCGCCGAGACCACGCTGACCGCCGACACGGTGCCGGTCAACGTCGACGCCATCGGGTTCTGGATGGTGTGGGATGCGCAGAAGGCGGTCCTGGAGGTCGAGCAGTTCGAGGACGCGGTGGTGCTGTCGGCGCAGACCGCGCTTCGTAACGCCATCGGCCGGCACGACCTGGCGGAGTTGCTCTCGGAGCGCGACAGGCTTGGCGCCGAGATCCAGAAGGTGCTCGACGACAAGACCAGCGCGTGGGGTATCACGACCCAGGCGGTCGAGATCCGCGATATCATTATTCCTAAGGGGCTCGAGGACGCGATGTCCCGGCAGGCCCAAGCCGAGCGCGAGCGCCAGAGCCGCATCATCCTCGGCACCGCCGAGACCGAGATCGCGGAGAAGTTCGCACGCGCATCGGACCACTATCAGGACAACCCCGTCGCCTTACACCTGCGCGCCATGAACATGGTCTACGAGGGGCTGCGACAGAAGGGGTCGATGATCATCGTGCCCTCGAGCGCCGTCGAGACGATGGGGCTGGGAGCACTCGGAGGCCTGACCGCGTTCGGGCGCGGCGTCGAGGGAGGCGAGGGTGGCAACCTACCGAAGCCGGCGGACTCGCTCGAGGAGCCGGAGGACGAGCCGCCTGAAGGAGGTGCGTCATGAGCAGCCTCTTCCGTCTTTGGCTCGCGGCCGCGCCGTTCTTCATCCTGTTCGGTTTTTCGGTTGTCCCGCTCCCTCCGGCCGACGATGCCGCCGGGACCGCAAGGGCGTCGGCCGACCCGATCGCGTTGATCGACCTACTTCCCGAATCGACGCTGCTCGCCGTGGAGATCCGCGACCTGGAACGCAGGTGGCCGGCGATCCGCGGTATCCCTGCGATCCGCCAGTTCCACGATCGCTTGCTTTCGGGCAGCGCGCTCGCGCCCGGCGACCTGCCACGACTGGCCGGCGACCGCGCGGTGCTGGCGCTCGTTGCAGGCAACGACGGTCGCCCCGCCACGGCGCTCGCACTTCTGCGTCCCCGTCGGCTCGACCGAGCCGAAGCGATCCTGCGCGCGGTCGTGACAACCGGCGACGGCGCCCTGCTGACTACCCGTCGCGATCGCGGGGCTCTGTGGATCGGCAGGTCCGAAGAGTCGGCGCGGCTGGAGGAGATCGCTGCGGGAAACGGCACGACCTTCCGACCGTTATTGACCGAACGAGCCGCCCGACGCTCCTCTCCCGGAGACGAGCTGGTCCGAGGTTGGCTCAACCCCGTCGCGCTGCGGGCGTTCGTGAGCGACCGCGTCGAGGGAACCGAGCCGCTGCAGGTCGATCTTCTCCGGACCTTCGCTGCGGCCGCTCTCGAGTCTGTCCGGTCGGTGGAGTTCCGCCGCGACGTCAACGCCGAGGGGATCTTCACCGACGCGGTGGTAGAGTTCGACCCGCACCTCCTTCCGACGGAGGTGGCCCACATGTACAGGCTGCCCGCGCATCCGGCGCCGGTGCTTCCCGACCCCTTGCCGCGCGGGGCGCTTTTCGCGTCCGCTTTCCGCACGCACGGCGAGGCGCTGCTACCGTGGCTGCGGCACGTCGCCGCCCGTGACGCGCGCGGACCGCTGCGCAACCTCGACTTCTGGATCGACGAATTCGAGCGGCGATACGACCGGGATCTGGAATACGACATCGCTGCGTCGCTCGGGGAGCTGGGCTGGATCTTCGCGTTGGAAGGGGATCAGACCGACAGGTTGCGCGCGTTGCTGATCTTCGAGACCCGGGACGCGGCGCGTCTGGAAGCCACGCTGCTCGATCTGCGAGCGTGGCTCGTGGAACAGACGCGGGGGCGTACGCTGGGTCTGATCTCGCCTCGAGCTCGTGACCGCGTTCTGAACAGTGCGACCGTTCACGATCTGTCGGTCTGCACCCTGTTCGCCGAACTGCAGGGACCGGCATTTGTCGTTGTCGACGGTCACCTGCTCCTCGGCTCCGGCCGTGCCGCCATCGACGCCGGCCTGCAACTCATGCAAACCCGGGATTCGTGGGCCCCGGCCGAGATCGCGGTTGCGAAGTCCGACCTCACACCCCACGAATCACTCCGCATGTCGGGCCCGGCCCTCTCCCGTTGGATCGACAGGCTGATCGATTTTCGGTTCGCGAGCGAACCGAAGGATCCCGTGACCTCGGCGTTGACCGGGCTGATCGCGGACCTCGGCGGGATCTCGATCGATGTCTGGTACGAGGAGGACACGATCCGGATAGCCGGCCAAGTGCGTTTCGAATAGAACGGACCTCGCAAGCCCTGCTGGTGGTAGCGCCGGCGGGACCGTCGTGGGTCGGTGTACTGGTCCACCAAGTTTATCCCCCATCGCACCTGACCAGAAACGCCTACATATAAGGATGTGAGACTACCCCGCCACGCGGTTCTGCCAACCGGGCTCACCGGATTCCAAGGTGACACATCGACGGTCCTGCCCGTTATTGAACTGCGTCGCGCAGCCTGACCAGAAAGATCTTGGACCTGAGCCGTGCCTTCCCGCGGTCGAGGTGTGCTTCATCGTGTGCACACCAGCCGTCGCCAACCGAGGACCGTCAAGCTCAGATCCTGCTGGTGATCGAACCGCTCACCACCAACGGCGATGGCTTCGAAATGGGCGCTTTGATCTCGCTGGCCCACTTCAGCCGCTGGTGAAGCTCGGGCGACGCCGGAACAGGGAGACCGTGAGTCCCATGAGACCCAGGGTCAACCCTGCGGTCCCGAGGGCGACCCACAGATAGCTCCCGAACATCGCCACCGCGATCCATGTCAGGGTTGCGATGCCCAGCAGCAGCACCACGGCGGCGCCCCCCATCAACGTGCGCAGAAAACGACCGCCCGTCCACACCTGGAGTTCCCCCATCGTCAACAGCAACTGCAACAAGTACATCAGCATGGTGGCGAAGAACAGCACGTTCCAAGCGGAATTCGCGGTCGGCCCCGCGCCAACGCCAACCAGTATTGCACTCGAGAGACCCGCAAGGAGTGCACTGGCCGCGGTACCCACGCCGAGAACCATGGCGGGAAAGACGACCCGCGACAGGCCCACCTGAGCTCGGGTCACGGGGAGGGGTAGGTGCAGCAGCAAACGGCGCTCTTTGTCTTCGGCCGACAGCAGGGCCACGCCCACGATGGCCGAAATCACGAGACCAAGCTTGGAGAGCAGGGCCGCGATGATCCATACCACAAGGAGGGTCTTCCAGTGATAGGCGAGGCTCAATCTAACGAGATTCCACATGGTCCTTGCCTCTCAAGATCTCGACGGCGATCTCGTCGATGGTCATCCTCGATTCCTCGATGTTCTCGGCTCCGAGCTCGTTGAGCTGCTGCAACGTAGACTCCTGATCCGAGCTGATCACCTGGTGTTCTATGCCCACGCGCTTGTGATCGACAGTGCCCGCAAGGGTGGCAGCGTCAGCGTCGAGACGGAAGGAGATCCTCCGCCACGATTCCGACAGCGCTTCCTTTTCGCTTCGCAGCAGATTCTGCCCCTGGCGAAGAAACACGAGCTCGTCGGCCAGCCGGCTGATATCCGACAGCACATGGGTGGAGTAGAGGATGGCGGCCTCACCGTCCTCGAGGATCTCCCACAGCACGTCGAGCACCTCGTTCCGGACCAGGGGATCGAGCCCGGAGGTCGGCTCGTCGAGGAGCAGCAGCCGGGGACTGTGGCCCAGAGCCGCGATCAGCGCCAGCTTGGTGCGGTTGCCTTTGGAGAGATCCATGGCCCGCGTCGCCGGCGGGAGCTCGAAGCGTTCGATCATTCGGCGGACTCTCTGATCCGACCAAGTGCGATGTAGGCCACCGATGACGCGGAGGTTCTTCTCCGCCGTCCAACGCCCGTAGAAGCCGTGCTCCTCCCCGACGTATCCGACGTCATGCTTCCAGGTCGTGTCGTCGGGACGGTTCGGGCGCCCGTAGATCTCCACGGTGCCGGCATCGGGAGCCACCAGACCCCCGATGCAGTTGAGGGTCGTCGTCTTGCCGGCCCCGTTGGGGCCCACGAGGCCGACGACGGTTCCGGGCTCTATCGCGAGGTCCACCGGTCCCAGGGCGAAACCCGGGTACCTCTTCTCGAGACCTCGAAGCGATATGGCCAATCCATCGAAGCTCATCTCAGATACCCCCGCTTCTTCATCAGATTCCGAAAGACCTCGCTGATGCGCTGCGGGCTCAGCCCCTCGGCCAAAGTGCCATCGAGGAGGCGGGACAGCTCCGCCGCCAGACGCTCCTCGGCCATCCTCTGTTTCGTCTCATGGGAGATCGCCGAGACGAAGAAGCCCTTGCCCCGCCGCGATCGAATCAGTCCCTCGCGCTCGAGGTCCTCGTAGGCTCGCTTCACGGTGATCACGCTCACCTTTTGCTCCCGCGCCATGACCCGAATCGAGGGGAGGGGCTCCTCGTCGGTCAGCTCGTGTGCCAGGATCCTGGCTCGAATCTGCCTCGAGATCTGACCGTGGAGCGGCTCCGACGAGAGATCGGTGAGGTTGAGCAGTATTTCGTTCATACTGTATATATACAATATACACAGATGTTTCTCCATGTCAACCCTGTTGTGTCCTGGTGAATCGCCCCGGGTTTGCCGGAGGGCCCATTACTTGAGAGGATGGGTCCCATGGCAAGACCAAGTAGATACTCACCAGAAGTCCGCGAGCGATCGGTTCGGCTGGTCCTGGAGCAGGCGGACAAGCACGGCTCGCAATGGGCGGCGATCCAGTCCGTTGCCTCGAAGATCGGCTGCACGGCCGAGACCCTTCGCAAGTGGGTCAGGCAGGCCGAGTGCGACCAAGGGGCTCGCGCCGGCCTGACGACGTCGGAGCGAGAGCGCCTCAAACAGCTCGAGCGCGAGGTCAAGGAGCTGAAGCGTGCGAATGAGATCCTGCGCAAAGCCTCAGCTTTTTTCGCCCAGGCGGAGCTCGACCGCAAACCGAGATGATGGTGGCGTTCATCGACGCCCATCGCGATGACTACGGGATCGAGCCGATCTGCGGGATGCTGCCGATCGCCCCTTCGACGTACTACGAGCACAAAGTGCTTCAGGCCAATCCCGAACTGCGTTCGACTTCGCCTCGAGACTGGCCTGCCGGTCTACTTCTGCGATCCGCATAGCCCGTGGCAGCGCGGGACAAACGAGAACACTAACGGTTTGCTGCGTCAGTATTTCCCCAAGGGCACGGACCTAAGCAAACACTGCGTCGACGACCTCTCCGCTGTCGCCGCTGCGCTCAACAGCCGACCCCGGAAAACCCTCGGTTGGCGGACGCCGGCAGAGGCGCTGAATGACTACTTACTATCGGTACAATAGACAACCGTTGCGACGATCCCTTGAATCCGCGCTGCACGCCTCGATCGCTGTGGTGCGCGAGCTGGGCTGGGTTTTTGGAGGATGAGGGCCAGCATCAGCCTGATCACTCCCGCCAGCTTGTCGGTTGTCGTGGTCTGAATTCGGGCAAGGTCCATTGACACCATCCTTTCCCGAGGGATTCTGTATTCCTCGTCGCCAAGCAATCCAACCAAACCCGTGGCCGGGGCAAGAAAGAGTGAAAATTGGGCGAAATTGGCCGCTCATCCCGATCGGCCGTCCGCAGGTGACGAGATTCTCTCGATTCGGGGGTTGACACTCGAGCTCAGCAGTTGTATATACAACCTCGATAGGAGCACACGATGACGAAACGGAACCCATCGCCCGCCGACCGCGCCGCGGAAACGATCGCCGGAGAATGCCTCGCGGTGCGGGTTCGCATGCTCAACCGCACCATCACCGCGATCTACGACGACGCCCTGCGCCCACTCGGCCTGACGACCGGCCAGTTGAACATCCTCGTGGTTGTCACCAAACGCGGTCCACTCTCCCCCGGCGAAGTCGCCCGCCGTTTGAACATGGAGAAATCCACCGTCAGCCGGAACGTCGAACGGATGCGCGCCAACGGCTGGTTGACCGTCACGGCGAGCGACTCCGGTCGCAAACAGCGGCTGACGCTGACGCGACAAGGCAAGAGACTGCTTGAAGAATCGGTCCCCGCGTGGGACGAAGCGCAGACCCGGACCAGAGCGCTCCTTGGCCAGCGCGGTTCCGACTCGATCCGCAGCCTAGGTAACGCTGTGTGGAGCCGTATGGGAATCAGGTGAGGTTTTTTGTGTGTCATGAGTTGCATATACAACATCTGCGGGCCGCGCCCGCGCAAAGGAGGTCAGTGATGTCAACGAACCCGAGGATTCTCGTGACCGGCGCCGCCGGCAAGACAGGGGCGGAGGTGGTCGAGCAGCTGCGTGAGAGAGGGTTCCCCGTTCGAGCCCTCGTCCGTCGCCGCGACGACCGCTCGGCACGACTCGAAGCGCTGGGCGCCGAGGTGACGGTGGGAGACCTGCTCGAACCGGAATCGATGCGCGCGGCGATGCAGGGCGTCAAGCGCGTCTACTTCGTATACCCGCCACAAGGTGAACTGCTCGTGGAGGCCACCACGATCGTCGCGGTAGCCGCCCGAGATGCAGGCGTCGACGCGTTCGTCAACATGTCGCAGATCTCCGCGCGAGAGGAGTCGCAGAGCCCGCTGGCGCGCCAGCACTGGCTGTCGGAGAGAATCCTCGATTGGGCCGATGTCGGCGCGGTCCACCTGCGGCCGACCTTCTTCGCGGAGAACCTGGTGATGTTCGGCGCGGCGACAATCGCCTCCCAGGGCAAGCTCTACATGCCCTACGGCGCCGACAAACACGCCCCGGTGGCGGCAGCCGACATCGCACGAGTGGCATCGGGCGTCCTCACCGACCCGGCGCTCCACGTCGGCGAGCGCTACGTGGTGACCGGGCCCAGTAATCTCTCGCTGGACGAGATGGCCGGCGTGCTGTCGCGAGAGCTGGGCAGGCCGGTCGAGTACGTCGACCTACCGGTGGAAGCCTGGGGCGAGATACTCGCCGGGGTGGACGGCATGACCGATTCGCTGGTGACCCACCTGAAGGCGGTTGCGGTCGATCACCAAAACGGGATCTTCCGCGGCGAGACCGACGTCGTCGAGCGGATCGGCGGTCAGCCGCCGCAGTCGCTGGACGCGTTCATCCGCGAGCACCGGACGGTCTTCGGTCCGGCGAAAGCGGCGGCATCGAACTAAAAGGAGGTTGTCACCATGCGTACCACAAGGGGTCTCGTCGCTGGCTGCGCTCTAGCGAGTGCCCTTCTGACGCTCGTCGGTGCGGACACTGCTGTGGCTCAGTCAAACAAGGACGAATCACGGAGGACTACGATGGCTGACGTGCAAACTCTCGTCGATCGCAACGTCGAGTTCGCAAAGAGCTTCAACCAGGGGGACCTGGCCCTGCTGCCGCGCCTGTCGATACTGGTCCTGACCTGTCTCGACGCTCGGGTCGACCCGGCACACCTTTTCGGTCTCGAGCTGGGTGACGCCGTCGTGATGCGCAACATCGGTGGGCGAGTCACCGACGAGGTCATCGAGCAAATCGCGATTCTCCGGGGTTTGGCCGTCGTCGCCGGCGGGACTGGCTTTGAGGTGGCCATCGTCCATCACACAGATTGTGGGGCCAGTCGCTTCGCCAACGCGCAGGTTAGACAGAGGATGGGCGAAGTCGCCGGGACCGGCGAGGCAGCGATCAAAAGGCTTGCCATCGCCGACCCGCAGATCAGCGTGGCGGAGGACCTCGACCGGCTCCGAGCCGCGCCGACTCTACCCGACGAACTCGTCGTTGCCGGCTACGTCTATGACGTCACGGACGGGCACGTGCGCGAAGTCATCGCACCGGCCTCGCTACGTAAAGGAGACGGATCATGAAAGCAGGCCTCGGCACGCCACCACCTGGTCGGGTCTCTAGTCGTCGTGTTAACGAACTAGATGCGCCGAACGATTGCGCCCGTGGACATGAATGGCCGATTTTGAAAGAGGTGACAAAAATGAAAGACCAAATCACGGCAGAGGAATGGTTCTCTCCGGGTACCAGGGTGATTTACGACCCTGTCACAAAGAACATCGTGGAGCGAGCCGAAAACGCGGACGTCGCAGGAGAACTTCATGTGTGGAAGCGGGTTGAGCGCGATGCTGCTCGGAACAACCAAGAATCGTGGACGACGTTCTTGCCGGGGTTCCCGGACGGCTCATTTGGCTGGGCGAAGGTGGACCAGCAACTGAGCGGGAACAGCATGATGCCCAAACTCTACGTTGAATATGTCGGGCAAGGTGACTCAGATAAGCCTTCGGGGTATTCCTACGGGACGATGGAGCGCGCCGACCTGGTCGAGGCACTGTGGGAGGCCGAGGGCATCCAGTCGACTTTCGTCGTGACGTTCGACTACTCGTCTCTGGTCGTACTGGAACTTCTCAGCCGCCAGGAGGAGCGACTCAATCTGGGCATCGACTCCGGCACCAAGATTGAAGGAGTCTTGATGGCAAACGGGGGCTACTTTGCCGACGCACATAGCCACCCGCTGATGACAACGCCAGCACTGAGATCACCGCTAGGGGGCATCGTCACTTGGTTCGGTCAACGTTCCCGGTTTATTTCCAGGCAACTGCTCAAGTCGATGTTTTCAAAGGAGTACCGGTTGACTTCCGCTGAATTTAACGAGATTTACAACGCCATCAGCAGGCGGAACGGTTTCTCCTTCGTAAGTAGAGCGGCCGGATTCGTTGCGGAGCACCGTGCCAAGTACGGCGAGCGGTGGGATCTGCGTCGCCTGTACCTTGCGCTGCGGGAGTCGGTGTCGTTCCACATTGTGGGCAGTGAAGGCGACATTTTTGAGCCGAACCAGGTTATCAAAGCCAGAGAGCGTTTGGGCGACCAAGGGCTGGATATCCGCATGTTGCCTGGCGGTCATATGATTACATCCGAACAGCCAGACCAATTTGCCCGCATCATCGAAGAAGTCGGGCCATCGATAGCAGCTGTATGACGATACGGCCCGGTCGTAAGTCGTTGATTCCAATTGGTGCCGGAGTCGGGATTCGAACCCGGATGAGCGTTGGCTCGGGGGATTTTAAGTGGGGTACGGGCGCGGCGGCCCGAAACGCCGGCCGAGAAACAGCGGGTACGGATGTCGCCGGAACCGCTTCCAGGCCATTCTGAGAAAACCCGCCATACCGGGGTTTCTTGAGCTGTTTCTTAGTCCTTCGCGGAGAGGGGTCTGGAGCGAGGCTATAGGCATACATCATACAAAAGAAGCAACTTAGATGGGCTTCATCGGTAGGCCGTTCTGTCGTTGATTGTCGATAGTTGACGATAGTTCTGACACAGTTCTGCCACAGTCAGGCGTCGCAAATCCGTTCGCCCTCGAAGGCTAACCGAGAGGGGGCTTGCTTGCATAGATTCACCCAGACGGACACCTGTTTTCGACCGAAGTGACGTGAAGCCGTGAACAGCCGCCCAGTAGCGATTGAAGCCGGTCCCTGGGACAAAGCGACTCTGTACGCCTTCCAGCTTGCTACCGACGACGATCAGATACCGGTCGGTATCAATATCGAGATCGGTCTCGATTCGATTCCAACCGAAGCCAAATCCGGAACTGACGGTGTGCTCGTGTTCCTCCCGCACGGATGCACCGCGGCCCGTCAGTTCAATGGAAGCGTGAGCACCGGGGCTCCCTGGGCCGAGTCCTCGACGATCTGGGAGAGGAATATGGCCTGCATCAACGCAAACGTCCGCTTCGAAGCGTGATCCGAGTCGGGAATGAAAAACCAGTGGTCACGGTACTCGACCGCGATCCCCGGCTCCTCCGGCCTCCTCGCCGAGACCCTGACCCTGAACAGCTCGCTCAGATCCGGCCCCGGACCCGCTTCCGGTCGGGCGATTCCGGCACGATCATGTGCTTCCGGCACGTCGACACCATGGGATAGATAGACCACCACCTCGAGCAGGGATCGAGTACGAACGGCAAGGGAGTCGGATGGTTCCGCAGGAGGCTCGATCTGGTTGGCGTTCTTCATCTCGAAACTGGTTGCGTCCTTGGTCAGACGGAGTTCATCGAGTAGCTCTCTCCCGGCTGCATTGCTCGGATCGACCCACAGAAACGGCACGGATTCCGTCCCGATCAGTCGGTAGCCCCCGTCGTCGTCCGGCTGAAACCGGCGGTTGTCCCTCGCCGCTGCCAGCACGGAGTCGGCATCCACGGAAGCGGCCGGAATCGGTTCCGACAGCGTGACGGCGCGATCGACGAATCCGGTCCCCACGTCGTTCTGAATCTCGAGCGCTCTAAAGTTGGCAGCCAAGCGCGCAAAGTCCGGTGATGCGCTGTCGAAACGGTTCTGGATTCCGTTCAGATTGGCCACGGTGACACGGAGCAGGACATCGAGAGCCGACTGCGAGGCCACCAGGTGCACCAACGTCTCCAGGGGAATCGGTTCTGCAAGGGAGTCGAGGAAGTCCTTTCCGTGATATGGAGTGAACGTGATCGTCGGCCGGTCGGTATAGCCGATCCCAGGAGAGATGTTGGCGGACGATTCCCCCTCCACCAAACCGAACTCTCCGCCGGTTCCAACTGAGAAACTCGTCTGAGCGGAGATCGAGCTCACGCTGAGGGACACCGGCATATCGAGATAGCGGAGGCGGACGACGTTCAGGAGGTCCTCCTCCATCTGGGCTTTCTGGACGGCCTTGTTGTAGTTCAGGTGGCTGCTCTGCAGCTTGCGCGGGCCGAACTGTGCACACGATACGCTCAATAGGCCAGCGACCAGGAGGATCACGCCAGGGAGTCGACGTACGGACAAGCAGTCGTGGAGCATCTGGGGCCTCCTTCCATCCATCCAGGTCACTCGCGGTTCACAGCAAGATGATCATCGCACCGGCGATCGTCAGCAGCACGTTGGCGAACGCGTAGGCGCCCGTGTAACCGATGCTCGCGATCGTGCTCTTCGATTGCGCATTGATCACGTTCAGAGCACCCCCGCTCGTCATCGCGCCGGTGATCGAGCCGAGCAGCATCAGTGGGTTCATACGCAGCATCTTCCGACCGACCACGTAGGCGAAGGCCAGGGGCGCGGTGGTCACGATGATGCCGCAGATCACGAGCGCAGGACCACTGCGGAGTAGGGTCTCGATGAGATCCGCTCCGCCCCGCAGGCCCACCGCCGCCATGAAGAGCAACAGGCCCAGCTCGGTGAAGATCCAGCTCGCCGCCTGTGGCACGCGTCCGAACACCGGGAACAGGGAGCGGAGGTATCCCACGGCCACACCGACGGCCAGCAGCCCGCCTGCGCTACCCAGACCGATCGGCACACCGGCGATGGTCACCGTCCAGGCGCCGATCAGAGTGCCGAGCACGATGGCCCAGGAGAAGGTGCTAAGGTCGGTCTGTTCGACGTCGCCTTCGAGATAACCCAGCCGGGCCGCGAGTTTCTCGAGTCCGGCCCTCGGCCCCGTTATGTGAAGCACGTCTCCGCGCTCGAGCCTGACGGTCGGGAGAACCTCGATCTCGACTCCCAGCCGGACGATGCGAGAGACGAACGACGCGTTTTGCCGCGGGATCTGAAGCTCGCCGAGCGTCACGTCTCCAGCGTCTTTCTGGGTCACACAGATCTGCACCGATTCCGGTTGGAAGTGCAGTAGCTCGCGATCACGCACCTGCGGACCCGCCGTCTTGTCTTGCAGGAACTCCACGGCCTGAGGGGTCAATACACCCACGACAGAGACGATGTCGCCGATCTGCAGCTCCGTCTCCGGGGTCGGCTCGATCAGCTCGCCCTCGCGGCGGATTCCCTGGACGTTGAATTCGATCGGTATCTGCTCGTGGATCTCTTTTAATGGCCGCCGGGTCAGGTTCTCGCTCTCCACGCGAACAGCACGTACGACGACGTCACTTGGAGAAAACACCGGCTGCCGCCTCCCCGCGGCCTCCTCCCGTTCCAGCTTGACCGCTTCGGCCGCGAGATCGATCCCGAGTGCGCCGGGAAGCAGTCGGATGATCAGGATCAGACCGACCAGGCCGAAGATGTACGTGATTGCGTACGCTGTAGTGATATTGCTCCGCGCCTGGTCCACGGTCAGGCTGTCAGCAGGAACGAAATCACCGGAGAGGACGGCCGCATCGGCTGCCGCGAGGGTCGGAGTCGACGTCAGGGCCCCGGCGAGAAGACCTGCCGATACACCCGGTTCGAACCGAAACGCACGCGAAGCACCGTAGGCCAGCAGGAAACCGGTGGCGGCCACGATGACGGCGATCAGCAAATAGCGCCGTCCGTCCTTGCGAATCGCCTGAACGAACTTCGGCCCGGCCTGATACCCCACGGAGAAGATGAACAGCACGAATCCGAGCGACTGGATAGCAGCGTTGCTCTCGAACCCGAGGTGGCCGAGAAGCAGACCGGCGAGGAGGACACCGGCTACGGCGCCGAGCTTGAAAGACCCGAAACGGATCCCCCCGATCACGTAACCAATGCCGAGCACCAAGAAGAGCAGGAGGACCGGATTGTCACGAATCAGGCTCTGCAACATCTAGTCCTCCTCTTGATCCAAGACGGCGGCCGGAGTCCGGAACTTCATGATAACCTCAACATTGCGAAATCCTGTTGCTTCACTGCAATGACACGCTCGGTATGGGGAACGATGCTGTGAGCACGAGCAAGTTCCCTTCCAGGTTGTTCCGGACGCCTGTCTCCCACAAGTACCGGAAGTTCACGAACCCGTAGAGCTTGCGCTTGGAAGCGATCGGAATCGAAACTTCGGGGCCGACGCCGAAGCCCTGGTGCTTCGCCGGTTGAAACAACGGCGGCAGGGAGAGATCCAGGCCGAAGTCGTCATCGGTCACTTTGAACTGCGCGTAGTACGCCAGACCTACGTTCCACGTGCCCTGCTTGAAGGACTTTCCGAGTCCTCCCTCGAACGTCAGGATGTCACCGACGCGGACGTCCGAGCCCTCCTTTTCCGTGTGCGTCTCGTAGAACGCCGTGGTGGCGACGTGCCAGCTCTTGGCCTCGTCGAAGAAAACCGTGGTCCCACCGAACACCTCGAAGCTCCACATCCCGAGACCGAGGTTGTCGTCCGCGCCAAACTCGTAGCGGCCGGTGGGAGCAAATATCCCCAGGCCGGCGATGAAGTCGGCGTTCTTCGTGTGCCAGCCGAGGTTGATCGGCTGCAGGTACACGTCGGTCAAGCCGGTACCGGTACTCTGATCGAGACCGAGGATCGGCGCCTCAAACGCGTTGTTGGTGAACGGCAAATAGAACTGGAGGCTGTAGTTCGCACCGAGCACCTTCGTGTTCGAGACCCACGTCACACCGAAGACGTACGCGTTCACCGCGACTTCGGTATCGGTCGGCAGCCTATTTCCCAGACCATTGCGAAGGGTGTCGGCGTCGTAGCGGACGTACAGCGGTGCGACCAGATAGATCCCGGGCGGGGCTTGGCTCCCCGATTGGAGACCGTAGTCGCCGGGTGTGTTGTGCCCCAGGAGCTGGGCCTGAGCCTGAGTTGCGCAGAGCGCGAGTGCGGTGCAAACCATGGCCGCAGACAACAGCAGGCGTCGCTGCATCTTCTCGTTCCTCCCTCTAT
>Ga0255055_10000745_pt1 | contig 24677 bp, 19 predicted proteins | sample JV7_2_27_MG_FD_188633 | JGI IMG/M metagenome (GOLD analysis project Ga0255055, IMG submission 188633) | Seawater microbial communities from Jervis Inlet, British Columbia, Canada - JV7_2_27 | ecosystem: Environmental > Aquatic > Marine > Inlet | place: Canada: British Columbia | collected...
TTCAGTTATTATTCTGGTTGTATTAACCGGTCCAGGATAAATCCGTGGAAGCTGTCCCCGCTGCTTGCGATAAAGACCCAGCCTAAATGGGTCAGGCACATGGTACAAAAACTGACTCTCCAGGCATAACCGCTAAACCAGGTAAACTCCGTTGAAGGTGGCCCCGCGTAACCGCAACCCTGTGCATATTTAAAACAGCCGATTTCATACACGACTCCGTGGGGGTTGGCGAAGGTGTGATGGTGTGCGCCCTGGATGGTAACGCGCTCTGCCGGTCGGGTGATGGCCTGGTGGCATTGGCGACAGAGAATGTATTCCTCTTCTTCGGGAGATTGTTCTTCGGCTTCCTCTTCGACCAGCTCCGGCGCGCGCTTGCCATCTTTTTTCCCGGAACGCTCGCGAAATAAAGGGTTATGAACGATCTCAGCCGGTTGCATTTCACCTTTCCTTCATTCAGGGTGTATTACCTGCCTAGACAAACCGATTGCACACAGGATTATCTAAATTATATGCATTCTTTTCCGGCAAAACACCCTTTGCATTATTTAAAAAGCGATTTTTTAAGGACCGCTTTGTTGTAAGCACCGATAATGTCCCGGCGACTGACCACCCCCTCCAGTTTATTGGGCTCTTGCGCAGAAACAACAGGCAAAACCGCAAAATCTTTTGAGCTGATCTTTTCCAACGCCGTCCACAGATTGTCCCCCATGGTAATGGTCACCAGATCGGTGGTGGCCAGATCCCTGGCCACAACCAGGTCTTTCAGGCTTTCGTCAAAGATCGCTTCGCTATAGTCATTAAATGAAAGGATGCCGACCAGTTGATTCTGTGCATTCAGGACCGGAAAGCTGTTGAACTTGCTTTTGGATATCTTCTCGGCCATTATCCCCAGCGGTAATGCTTCCGGCATTGTTTCAACATTCGGATTCATCACCTCTTTTACGAACATTGATTTTAAGATATTGACCTCTTTACCTTCTTTTATATCGATGCCGCGTCTGGCTAATTTTAAGGTATAAATTGAATCCCTCAGCAGTTGCCCGCTGGCGATTGTCGCAATGATGCATGCGAGCATGAGTGGAAGAATGATTTTGTAATCACCGGTCATCTCAAACAAAATCAAAATGGCGGTCAGCGGACCATGGGTAGTGGCGCCCACCACCGCTCCCATGCCGACAATGCTATATGCCCCGGGAGATGCGGTGATGGCGGGGAACAGTTGATGAACCACGACTCCGAAAAACCCTCCGGCCATGGCTCCCAAAAAAAGTGACGGGGCAAAAATGCCGCCGGAGCCGCCGGAGCCGATGGTGACAGAGGTCGCCAAAATTTTAACCCCCGCCAAAACCAGCAAAAGCCACCAGGCCATCTGCTGCATCAAAGCCATGTCAATGGCTCCATAACCAACACCCAGAACCTGAGGAAAAACCAATGAAGCGATTCCTAAAATCAGCCCGCCGATTATTCCCTTGAGATATTCGGGAAATTTAATCTCATCAAAAAAATCTTCGATTCGATAAAGGGTTTTGGTGAATGTCACCCCCGCCAGGGCACAAAAAAGGCCCAATACCAGATACATGGGAAATTCCCAGGCGCTGATCAGCTCATAGGCCGGAACGATAAAGGCGGGCGTATCACCGAGAAACCCACGTGAAACGGCTGTGGCAACAACGGAGCTAATCACAATCGGGCTAAATGTCGCCAGGCCGAAATCACCGAGAATAACCTCCAGGGCAAACATGGATCCCGCTATGGGGGCATTAAATGTCGCCGCAATTCCGGCGGCCGCACCGCATCCAACCAGCGTCCGCATACGGTCTGGTGAAACTTTCATAAATTGGCCCAGGACCGATCCGATGGCAGAGCCAATTTGAACAATCGGGCCTTCCCGGCCGACGGAACCGCCGGTGCTGATACTGATGGCGGACGCCAGCGATTTTACCACCACCACCCGCTTTCTGATCACCCCGCCCTTGAGCGCCACGGCTTCCATTACTTCCGGCACACCATGCCCCTTGGCTTCTCTGGCAAAAAAATAAACAAGGGGGCCCACAATCAAGCCCCCAATTGCGGGGATTGCCACACGATAATACCATGGAAAATTTACCACCAATTCCAGCAAATCGTTCTCACCGCCATAAGCCAAAGTCTGAAAGAAGTTGATCAAATACCGAAACCCCACAGCTCCCAATCCGCCCGCCAGTCCCACAATAACCGCCAATACGGCCATAATTGTATATTCGTTGGATTGTAGCTTTTGCCAATTGAAAATGTTTTTTAAAATGCTAGTGCTCATCGAACTCCCTGACATTTAACTGGCTGATAATTATACAAATACGTGTAACCCGCATGCGGATTCACCTCTTAGTGCCTGAAAATATTTATGATTTTTATATATGGCGTTAGACGACAGTGTCAAGGGTTAAAGGGATTGACTTCGTCCCAAAAACCCGGTAAAAGAAGCATTTTCTATACAGAACGACCTAAATCATTGCGCATACATACACAGCGATTTGAAGGTTTGACCGCTTTGGATAGCTTTCATGCCGGCCATTCGCCCGTAAGATGCGCAATTAATTGGAGAGCTGTGTATAATCAAACCAGGACTTGACATCAAGAAAAAAATACATATATTTCCAACAAAAAAAGTAACATAGCGAGTTAACTGGCTGATATTTTTTTTATATCAATCTCAGGAGGATGAATATGCCGTTTTATGAGTTTCAATGCCCGGAAGGCACCATAACCGAAGGCCTGGTCCCCATGGGTACCACGCACATCAAATGCCCCAAATGTAACAAGCGGGCCAAAAAGATCATGTCACCCTGCTCCTTTAAACTGCTCGGGGGCGGTTGGTTTGCCGACGGGTATTCCTCAACCAAAAAAGGATCCAAAAAGAATTCTACAAAGAGCACGAAAGAGAAATCTAAGACTAAATAAGGGCGATCGGACTTCAAAACCAGCATTAGAGGTCCGGTAAAATTTCGACAAAAAATAAGACCCCAGACACGTTATGTGAAAATCCCACACCAAATTTTTCCGTTTCATCTAATTTCAAGCATCCCCCCTGCGGCCCTGCTTCAGGGGGGTGGTTTTTTCCCCCGTTTAAATTACGCGTTTCCAACTCCAATCCGTGCCTTTCCCGATTCGAATAGGCAACATTTCCAATGCCTATTACCAGGCCGCCGAAGGGCCCGATTGCGTTCCTGGAGGTGAAATGTGGAATCAAAATGTGAATATTCAAGCATCCGTATCCCCAATGATCGCAAATACGCAACCACAGCTGCCATCTATGTATCCGAAATTGCCCGCACGATCGGGATGGAAGATCAAGACTTGAAATCTCTTGAAAACGGTATCATCGAAGCGATCACCTCTCTGATGGGATACTCTTTCGAACCGGGCGAAAAAGGTACTCTGGAGATATTCTGTGAGCGCATTCCGGAAGGATTAAAATTGAGTCTGCGGGATAAAGGACTGCCCTTTGGCGCTGCCGAGACTGATTCACAGGACACGGAAAGTTCAAAGGATGACAGCCGCGAAATGGGAGGGCCGATTTTCCAGCTAAAAGAATACTTTGATGAGATTCGACTTCACAATCTGGGTCCGGAAGGCAAAGAACTCGTTTTAATCAAACATCTGAAAAACAAAAATATCACTGACTATTACGCGGCCTGCGATCTGGAACCCTATGAGCCATCCGTGCCCCAAATTGCCTCATCGTTAGAAGCGTTAAAATGCCGGGTCCGGCAGATGGAACCGACCGAAGCGGCAGAAGTGTCAAAGACAATATATAAAACTTACGGTTACACCTATCCCCACGACTATGTTTATTATCCTGAAAAAATTAACGCCCTTAATAGAAGCGGCCGGATTCATTCGGCCGTTGCCGTAACCGGTGAAAAAGAAATCGCGGGATATGGGGTTTTCCAGATCTGGGAAGAAAACCCCCAAATTGTAGAAATGGCCCAGGGGGTCGTAAAACCCGAGTTTCGCTCCCTGGGATGTTTTCGCAACATAACCCAATATCTGTTAGATCAGGCGAAATCCAGGGGCATACAGGGAGCCTTCGGGGAGGCGGTCACCAATCACACCATATCTCAACATACGGTTCATGGATTCGGTTTCAGAGATTGTGGTTTAAGGCTGGGGCTGATACCGCCTGACACCGTGTTTAAAGGCATGCATGAGAAAATTCCTTATCGGGTGAGCATGCTGGTGCAATTTTTATATTTAAAGCAACCACCTGCTTCCCGATCGATTTATGCGCCGCCGCATCACGATGACATGATTGCCGCTCTGTACAAAGGGCTGGGCGTTAGGCCTGAGATTAAAAAAGCAGTGCCGCCGAAAACTGAAAAGGTAACGTCATCATCTGCGATTAGAATTAAGCTTGTCGGCTCCATGAGTTTCGCCCGCATCATCATTGACCGCTATGGCATGAATATCATCGATGACCTAAAAGCCAAGGTAAAGGAACTCTGTCTCAAAAAAACCGAAATTCTAAACCTCTTCCTGAATCTTTCCGATCCGTCGACCTGCATCTACACGGAGCAATTTGAAAAGCTGGGATTTTTCTTTGCGGGCATTCTGCCGGGGGGTCTTTCAGATGGCGATGCGCTGATTCTGCAGTATTTAAACAACGTCCCGATAAATTATGATGCCATTCAGGTCAAATCCGCCACGGCCAGGAAGCTGCTGGCCTATGTTCGCCAAAAGGATCCGAATCTTAAGTAGGTTTTAGGCCTCAGGCGTTAGGCGTCGGGCATCAGGCTGAATTTTTTGCTCAGTCCTCAGTCCTCAGCACTCATCACTTATCAATTGTGGTTGGACGAAGATGATCTTGCAATATTCAAAATTCAGATTTACTTGATTTGACAACTGCCAAGGATGATATCTATAATTTAACCGGAGTTTGGATATCTCAATATATCGGTATTTGGCTAATATTAAGTTTTCTGGCAAGCTATCTCGGGTTTTTAGATCCCAAAATTTACCAGATATCCACCAAATCTGGATGTTGATCTCGAACCCAGTTTTGTTGAAAAAATTATCGTATTAAGATGAATAGGTAGTGTTCGGCATCAGAGAAACAAGATTAATATGGAGGATATTATGCAGGAAATCGATAAAACCAAACCGGTATTGGTTACAGGAGGTTCAGGCTACTTGGCTTCCTGGATAATCAAAATGCTACTGGAAGAGGGAATTAATGTTAATGCAACTGTGCGCGATCCCTCGAGTATTAAAAAAATTGAGCACTTTAAGGCCCTATCAAAAGCATCTACCGGACAATTGAAGCTGTTCAAATCGGAGCTTATGGATAACGGCAGTTTCGACGAACCGATGCAGGATTGCGAACTAGTGATTCATACAGCCTCGCCCTTTTTCATAACCGGAATCAAGAATTCGGAAGAAGAATTGATTCGACCAGCCAAGGAAGGAACAAGGAATGTCCTTGAATCGGCAAAAAGGAATCCGACAGTAAAGCGCATCGTTCTCACTAGCAGTGTCGTGGCGATCTATGGCGATAATGTGGACATAGAGTTGACAAAAGGGGGAATATTCACTGAGAAAGAATGGAACGTAACGAGCAGCGCTGACCACCAGCCGTATGCATATTCAAAGACAATTGCGGAAAAGGAAGCATGGGCTATTGCTAAGGAACAGAATCAATGGGACTTGTTGACAATAAACCCTGGCTGGATTCTCGGCCCGTCGGTGTCGAAGAGAACAGACTCAATGAGTATCAGCACTATGATCGAATTTGGTGATGGTACATACAAGCGTGGTGTTCCGGAACTGTGGAATGGTATTGTTGATGTGCGTGATGTGGCTGCGGCCCATATCAAAGCAGGATTCACATCAGAGGCAAGTGGAAGGCACATTATCGTGAGCAAAGAAGCAACGTTGCTTGACATTGCAAATATTCTTCTAAAACATTTTGGAGATGATTATCCGTTCCCTCGGAGAGAAGCTCCTAAAATTTTGTTCTGGCTCATCGCTCCGGTGTATGACCGCACCCGTAAGTACGTGAGCAGAAATGCAAGCATTCGGATCAAATTCGACACCTCTTACAGCAAGACAGACCTGAGCATGTCGTATATACCAATTGAGCAGACAATCAAAGAGCATTTCCAACAGATACTCGATGATGGTTTGCTGAGCAAAACCTAAATGTCAAAATGAAAGAATGCCTTACAAAATTATTGAGAGATGTCTTAACTCGCCTTTCGATTCTGTCAAATTAAGTATAGGTCAGGGCACCTTAACAGAAGACAGAAGTCAGAAAACAGATGTCAGGCTGGGAAGCCGGAAAGCTATGAGGCCAGAAATCTCGGAAGCTTTTAATCCACCAAGCCTTCCAGCATCCTGGCATCCCAGCTTCAAGCATATTACCTATGAGCTATGAGCTATTTGCCTGACACCTGAAACCTCCTGTTTGCTGACACCCGAAACCTGACACCTGAAACCTGAAACCTGATATGATTGAAACTTGTCAATAAAAAAAGGTTATCCGCCTTCCTTTGTCTGTTAAGGTTTAAAGGAAGTATTATAATTGATATCCTCCAGATCATTGTTAGAGGCGGGATCATTGAAACGACGGTTGATCACTCTGATATTCGCGGGTTGGTTACCGCATGTCATGGCTTCGTCGTGGAGCGGTCTCTGTCTAATGTCGGGAGTTGGGCCGTAAGCCGTATCCCATAGGTTTCTCGAGAGTTCTCCTTGACCGTGATCGCGCCCCAAACAATGAGCTGGAAGTGACGGTTTGCTCTTTGTAATCAGCCTCCTTGTAGATGGCATTGGTAACGAATCGTTTATTTATGTTTTTCAAACCACTGGCTGCAGTTGTTTTGCCATTGCCCACAAAAAGGCACTGAGTTCACGGGCGATGGCGGTGACCACTTTTTGCTTGGTTTTGCCTCGGGCCGTCAGCCGTCTGAAGCGGGCGCATAAACGCAGTTGAGCCTTCCAGGCGATTTGGCAGACCCGCTCAGGCACCCCCTGCTGGCGTTTGAGCAACAAGCGACTGACCCGAGCCTGCATCCGGTATGCCCAGGCGGCTTCAACCAGCACTTTGCGAACATGGCCGTTGCCGGTTTTGGTGATAGCACCTCTTTTGATGCTCTCGCCACTGGAGTGCTCGGAAGGTACCAGGCCCAGATGGGCCATCAGCTGGGATGGTTTGTCAAAACGGCTCAAGTCTCCCAGTTCTGCAAGCACGGTTACCGCTACGATCAGCGAAACGCCCCGGGCAGCCTGCAGGGCCGAGACCATCGGGACTAATCGCCAACCAGCTACCAGTTGTCGAATTTGATCGGTGAGCCGGTTTACGCGGTTGAGGTTTTCATGCACCGTATCGATGTATTCCTGCAAGGCCACTTGCTGGGCCGCATAGGGCATGGCAATATCGGAAAGCCAGTTAAAAAAGGCCTTGGACCATTTGGTTCGGCCGGCAAATGTGAGCCCGTTTCGGAGCAAAAAGGCGTTAAGTCGCTGCTTGGATTTACGCGTAGCCATCACGGCATCTTCCCGGGCGCGGGTCAAATCGCGCATGGCCTCGTCCTGGGCATCAGGGACATAAACGGCGGTCAGCTCGCCAGCCCGGTGCAAGCGGGCCAACATGGTAGCATCCCGGCGGTCGTTTTTAATACGATCCCCGCTTTTTTTCGGGATCATGGAAGGGGCGGCCACCATGCAGTCAAATCCTTTTTCGGTTAGATGACGGTAAATGCCGTAACCGCATGGGCCGGCTTCATAGACAAAATGTAACCGGGCTGCGGTGGAGACCATTTTACGACAGAACTTGTCCAGTGCTTCGGGTTGGTTGACAATGGTACCATAAATCCTGGGTTGCTTTTGGCGCCCCTCATCAATGATGGCAACGGTGATCGTTTTTTTGTGGACATCCATACCGATAAATTTTACAGTGTTCATGACCTGCCTCCTTGGTTATGGCTCTGTGTTAAGGGTTATTAGATGCCTTTACATAACCCACGTTTGCAAGGAAGGCAGGTCTTTTTTTAAGGCAGCTAGCAAAAATTATCATGGGCGAGAATGGGCCCCCAAAAATGCTCGTCGCAGCCCATGATAATTTTTTGCGGGTTACCGGCTGCTCACTTTCTTAATGTCAATCATTATGTCTAATTGGGTGCTTTGTAGTTAGCGACGTAATAATCCTCAATAACCCCCTTCGCCTTGAGCGCTTCCCCAAAGTCCCGGGCGGATTTTTTATCCGGAAAATGTGAAACGCGAACCTGGTACCATTTCTTATTGGCGCTGATGGCCTCTCTCCAGTAAGCATCCAAACCCTGCTTTTTCAGCTTTTCCACATATGTCCTGGCATACGCCGGTTGCAGGTAAGCGGCCACCTGTAATGTAAATGGATCCGTAATGGCTTCGGGTGCTTTCTCAATTTTTTGGGTAACCGGGGTTTCGGTCTTGACCAGATGACCCACTGTGTTAATCACCAGGACAATGACAGCCGCTGTTAATCCGCCAAGCAGAATCCCTGCAAGCACGCGTCGCGATTTTCTTGATTGCGTGGCCCATCGGACCCCGGATCGAATCTGTCGTAAAATCCAAACCGGCAGGGCGCTGAGATCTTCATAAAATGTTTGCAGCACTGCACCGGTGGTTTGAAGAAAAGAGGCCCGTCTTTGAGCTGACCGGTGAACGAGGCGTTTATCGGAAGGCGGAAGCGGTGGTTTAAAGCCGGTGCTCATCCTTTGTATTTCCGCCGTGTCAATCCCTTCAAGATACGCGTAAGCCTGTTGCAGCAACGGTTTGTTGCGCTCGGTAAGTGAAATCCAGCGCACACACGCAGCAATACCCCTTAAGATTTCAGGCGGGTGGTGGCTATCTCCAATGGCCTTGAGATAAATCTCCAATGCCCATTCATCCGCGCGTCTTTCTCTGAGGAAAAGATGGGCCAGATTATTGAGAAAGTCAGCGGGCATCCGATGATCGCCTGTCAGAGCGTGGCGGTAAGTTTGCAACGCCGGAAAATCGGTTCTTTCCAGCAGTAGATAATAAGTAGCAAGTGCCGACTGGATGGTCCGATTTTTAGGCTGGGCATTGCCGATAAGATAGGCCAGTTCCTGGTGCTCTTCTCTGAGGCCGCCGCGGCTTTCTATCTGCTGTATCCAGTTTTCGGCTACTTCTTCATCTTCCGGGTTCGATTGCAGGTAAGATAATAAAAAGGCTTCGGACTCATAGCTCTTTTTTGCGCGGGCCAGATAAAACCGGGCAACACGAGCTGTCAGTGCGCCGGCTTTTTGCTTTTTTATAAGCGGTGAAATTAGAAAACTGTCGAAAACGGCGACGGCACGCCGGAACCGATCTTCAGCCTCGGTACCCATGCCATCTCTTTCAAAAATGCCGGCCTCATGGATCAGCCGTTCAACCGTGTTTAGCCCCCAGCGGTTTGAAATCCAGCCGGTTAGCTGAAAAACGGTGACCATAATTAGCGCAACCGCTAATAGGGCCCACTCGAGTCCAGTGCGGGCCTGAAAGGACGGCAGTACCCAGATGCTGGTAACGCCTCCTAAAAGAACCGTCAGCCAGATACGAGCGGCGATATGTTTAAAAAAAGAAACCATAATGCGTATTTCGTGTTTCGTATTTGGTGTTTGGTATTCGGTTGAATGTTTGCCATCAAAACAGAGCTAAACACTAAACACAAAATACCAAACACTAATTAGACCTAAGTTGAGCGATTGTCGAGGTTGCTGCAGCTACAAGGAAGATGGCGTTCCGCTATAGTCGCCTATGCGGAACGGCATCTGACACCGTAGATGCAGTAAGATCGGCAATCCCCCATGGGGTTTCAAATTTTAAAAATATAAATCGATAGAATTCCTTAATAACAAAAAGTTTCCCCATTTTTTTAAATTTGAAACGCTCATTTTAGGTCAAAGCTACTCGGGCGGCAAGTCTTCTTCTATAATCGCGGAATTATTTTCCGCTTCTGTGGTGGATTTACTCGCCTCCTTAACGGTGGATTGACCCGCCTTTTCAGTGATGAATTGTTCTGACTTTACTGTGCCGGATTCATCCGGCGCAGAATTAACCGTTTGCCCGGAACGCAAAGCGACCTTCACCCCATTTGAGGTCAATTGCACAGCTATTTCACCGCTAACCGGATCAACGGTTTCAAAATGAATATCCGATGGGATGGTAAATTCCCGCGGAGGCTCACCGCTGGTCGCCTTGATCATAAACTCCGTCCAGATGGGCGCCGCCCCTCGACCCCCTGTAATCCCAATCCTATTTACATCACGCATACTCATCCCACGGTCATAGCCCACCCAGACGGAAACACTTAGCGTTGGCGTAAATCCGGTAAACCAGGCATCACGGAAATCATCAGAGGTGCCGGTTTTACCAGCCGCGGGCAGATCAAAACCCATCCGCCGCACGACCTTACCGGTGCCGGTGGTCAGAACGCCGCGCATCATGTCGACAACCTGATAGCCGATGCCGGCATCCAGGGAGCGCTGGCCGCGAACGATCTGTTCTTCCAGCACTCGGCCCAGGGGGTCTTCAACCCGCCGGATCCAGAAAGGCTCATGCCGAATGCCGCCGGTTGCAAAGGTGGAAAACGCTGTGGCCATTTCCAGAGGGCTCACCCCGGAGGTTCCCAGCGCAACCGAATAAACGGATGTCAGTGGGCTTTTAATGCCGGATCGCCGGGCCACATCGATCACCGCGTCCGGTCCGGCGCGCTCGACTAACTGGGCGGCGATGGCATTGACGCTTTTCATGAGTGCGCGTTTTAAAATCATGGGTCCTTCATGTTCGCGTCCGAAATTTTTAGGAGTCCAGTCACTGGCACCGATGACCGGAACGGTGATTTGCTTGTCCACAAACACGTTGGCCGGTGTCAAACTCAGCTTCTCAAATGCCGCATAATACAAAAAGGGTTTAAAGCCGGATCCGGGCAGACGGTTGCTTTCAACTGCACGATTAAACTCTGTTTCCGAATAGTCTCTTCCGCCTACCAGGGCTTTGACAGCGCCGGAATTGCATTCAACGGCCACCAGTGCCCCCTGCGGGTGGGACAGAGATTTGGCGTCGCCGGTATTATCTTTATCGGATATTCCCATCAATCGATCGAGCTTGACCAAACCGTTTTGCAGGGACTCGATCGCCCAGGCTTGCTGCTGAGGATCCAGGGTGGTACTGACCTTCAATCCGCCGTGGTAAACCACCTCCGGACCATATCGTTCTTCAAGATCATTTAAAACCAGATCGAGAAAATAGCTGCCTTTGGAGGTGCCGGCACGCTGAGACATTAATTGCAGCGGGGCCTGAAAAGCAGCCTCAGTTTCCTCAACCGTCGCATAACCCACGGCGCGCATTCGCGCCAGCACCAGCTGCTGTCTTTTTTTGGCCCGCTCAAAATACCGATAGGGATTGTAGCGAGTTGGTGACTTGGGCAGACTGGCCAGTAAGGCGGATTCCGCCAGATTAAGCTCCAACGCAGGTTTACCGAAAAACGCCCGGGCGGCCTGTTCAATCCCATAAGCGCCGACACCAAAAGGAATTTGATTTAGATACGCCTCTAAGATTTCACGTTTGCTGTAACGGGTTTCGATTTGCAGGGCGACCAGCAGTTCACGGAATTTGCGCATATAGGTTCGCCGATAGCTGAAAAACAGATTCTTGGCAAGCTGCTGGGTGATGGTTGAAGCCCCCTGAATCCTTCCAGGCTCAAAAAGGGTTATCCACAGCGCTTTTAGAGTGCGCAGTTTATCAAGACCGTGGTGTTCCCAGAAACGATGGTCCTCGGTGGCGATCATCGCCTGAATAAAGAAGGGAGAAATCCGGTTAAGAGGAACGACTTCCCGACCGCCAATGATCATCAGTCTTTCGCCGGTAGCAGCAAATATTTCCGTGGGCGGTGTTTCAATGATGCGCCCTAAGGGCTCCGGCACCCGGGGCAGATCGCGCACAGCGATGAAAAATAAACCGATCGCCAGCAATGCTCCCAAACCTGTAAGGGTCATCCCCGCATAAAGAAGGATGCTGATTCGACGCAAACGGTCGGCAAATAGGCTCATTGAAGTTTCCGAGGTTCGTTTTGATTGCCGCCCTGGCTGGAGGCATTATCCATGTCTAAACCTTCCAGATTAGATCGCAACCGCCAGACAGCCCATTCATGGCCCTGCACTAATACAACACGGCGCTCAGTACCATTAAGAAATTCAAAGCCCAGCTCAATAAAGCCGGACTGGGTTTCATCAGAAATACCGACGCGCATAATTTGACCGGGTATTTCAAGAAGCGTTTCAGGCTGGGGCACCATGCTGCGGCGTACGTCTTCGGGAAAGGCTTCCAAAGCATTAAAAAACCGATCGGCAGAATAGACGCGGTTTTTAAAAATCGACAGTTCATCAAGGGATTCCGCCAAAGCCATTTCACCGCGTTTTAACTGGGACAGCTGCATAGAACCAAGTTCAAGCTGACGCAATACCCGGTTGTTGGCATCCAGCAGGTAGATCATCAATCCGGCATCAGATTTTTCAAAGTAGGTCCTGCGCCAGCGCCCATCATTGACGATCCCGAGCAGGTCGAAAGGAGATATAACCTCATAGGCAAAAGACGGCGCCAACCGCAGATAGAGTTGACGGAAATGGTCGGCAGACAGCATCACCCCTTTCCCGGGAGTGACATTGGCAGCAATTTGCGTAAACGTGGCCGCACTGCGTGCTTCACGCTGCAACGTCTGACGGTCGGTAAGGATCTGTTCAAGCGTTTGCTGCGCTGTGCGGGTTTGATGGCTCTTTTCCCAGATCGCGCCGGATTCGGGTCGCTCGGAATTGGTGGTAACCAGATAAGTCCCCAAGATGCGCTCCATCCAGTCAAAGCGCAACTCCAGGATAAAAATGCTGCTAACAAGGATGAGCGTCAAAATGGGTCGCAACCCGAACACTCTTTTTGCCCATTCTTTAAAATCTCTTGGCTCAGCCCAGTCGCTCATGATAAAGGTATTCTAAGAAAACCTGCACGAGGTGTCAAGAAAACGAAAATGATTGCTTCTTCAAAAATCAAGCGCTTGTCTATTTTTTTGATATGCTGCTTTGTCGTTTTGCCGACCGCCCAATGCCTGAGTGCGGTCATCGTATATGACAGCGTGACGACAGTGGGCACTCCCGTCTATCTTAAGGTGTTAACTAAAGGCAGAATTTTTGCCGACGGTGGCAGGCTGGTTGAATTTTATCTGGATGATAACAGCTTAGGGAAAAATTTAACCGGTGGTGACGGCTACGGGTATCGAAAATATACGCCCAAACACCCGGGACTCATTAAGCTAAAGGCCCGCTCAAAAGGCGAGAGCGGCTCCGGATTGCTGCTGGTGATCAAAAAAAGCGAGAAAGTCATTCTCATTGAAATCGAAGGCGGATTCAAAGATGCATTTATTTCCGAAATCGCGGCGGGAGCCATTCGCCGGGCGGTCGAAAAAATGATGAAAAAATACCGCATTATTTACTTAAGCCGATATGCGGGAATCCGGGCGTCTAGAAATTTGCTGGATAAAGGCGAGCTTCCCGAGGCGCCGGTGTTGCGCTGGAAGAGCCCGAAAATGTTCTCCGCCTTGAAAGAAAAAGGCATCCAGCTCTATGCCATTATCGGTTCTGCCGGTCTCATTGCCGAATCCGCTGAACATATTGAAAAGCGCTATACGTTTGAGCAAACTCAGAACGGTCAGACGGTCAAGGATTGGGAAGAGATTATCGAGCTGCTGAAGAAAAGACCTCCCAAGGAACCCGCTAAAGGCAAAAAAAAATAGACGGTCTGAAATCGTTATTGTGCGCCCTGATATTTGCGGATGGTCCCGTCATCGGCCACGACATACAGTGCGCCGTTATTGGCCAACGCAATGGATGCTAAGCCGTTTCCGCGGAAATTGGTATCCTGGCTGCGGGTTGAGAGATCGTGGCTAAGGGTAAGCATTTCCCCGGAGGATACATAAACACAATTTTCGGTGACACCCGGCGACGCGTAAGTTTGCCCCCCCAATTCAAATTTTCGTGGCGACACCCCATCATAAATGAGGGATCCATCCTGCTGATTCAATACCTGAATGCGGCTTTTTGAAACAATAAAGATATGGTCTTCCGGGGTTGCAGCCGGGGTTGCAAGAACCGGTTGGCCGGCATCATACTCCCACAGTTTTACACCGGTTTCCACGTCATGAGCCAGGACTTTCCCATCCAGCCGTCCGAAAACCATCAGGCCGTTGTTCAGCAACACCGGGGAGGAGTGTTTTTCAAACGGGTGGGATTCGCCCCAGACAACCACTAATCCCTTATTACTCCATTCATACGCGCCGATGCTGCACAGATTATCCGCAACCGCAATCAGTGGAAGCTTTCTGTTAGTAGACACCGCCACGGTGGGATCGACAAAGGTATCCGGCAGAGTATTGCTGTTTTCAGCAAGCACGAGAGGAAAAGTGGAGATAAAATCCCACCCCTTTGCAAATGAATTGAAAACATCATCCGGGTGGGTACCCTGCTCAGCGCTGCCCCATTGACAGCTACCGATAGCTTTGCGATCGAGCAGATCAGCCGTTTTTCCGTTATCGCGCAAAACAAAAAGTTCGGCCTGCGGTTCACCGCCGATAACGACTGTCACGTAAATAAAAATGAGCGTCTGCTGGCCCCATTTCAATATTTTAGGTGATCCGGAAGTAAACCCGTTGTCCGCAAACGTATAGGACCAGCGGACTTTGCTAAACTCATCGACCTTATGCAGAGAACTCCGAAGTCGACCGCCTGCGACCCGGTGGCTGGCAATAACATAGATATTTCCTCTTCCGGAAATCGCAGGGGAGGAGACAATTTTGAAAATTTTATCTTGCGGAGCAAATGATCGGCGCCAGCGCTCAGTCCCATCTTCGGAATTAATGGCCACCAGTTCACCGTCCACTGTACCGATATAAATTACTTCCCTGCCGCTGATAACAACCCCGATGACCGGAGAGGAGCTCGTAATATTATAAGGTCCTGCAATCCACGCCGCAGAAAGCGCATAACCGCTTTCTACAGGCTGATACCCCTGGCCGGCCAAATCACCGTGAAAATGCCGCCACTTCGAGATACCGCCGGCGCAACCCGTGAAAATCACAAGGCAACACATCAGAAGGGTTCTGTATATAGGATGGGTCATATCGAGATCCTCTCTCAAATAATGGGTCAGCAGTGCCTTAATCGGTGCGGGTGGAACCGGGTGCACGTCTATGACCATCTCGCTCTATGAGCGGGATGGCTTGGATTTCCGGCCGTAGGATGGAAAAACAAGCGAACGTCAGTTCGCAATCATTGCGTTTGTGATCGGGTGCGCAGCACCCGGTCTGTATACAAATAACCACCCGGTTTGAAAACACCCAATAATCTACCTTGTAAACTGGGAGGAAACTCATGTCAATATCTTCCTGAAATTTCGGTTCATTAAAGAAAACAGTGACAAATCAGCGGCGTTTCGACCACCCGATGATGACATCCAATTGTACGGTCGGATATCCGGCTTCTTTCCAGGCTGCCACCCCTTCTTTTAGGACGGTCACAAAGAATTCGATTTCTGAATACAGATTTGACAAGAATAATATAGGTAGAATAATTGCAAAAACAACAACGCGGATCCCAATTAGAATGAAGGGGCTATTACAAGCAAGTGATCTAAAGTGCCTAGAGTTTAGGGATTCTGCCCGTCGAGAGCCTCCCTTCGAGAGCCTCAGGGTCTAACGACTGGGTCGAACGGTCATAATAATAAAAAAGACGGAGCATAGCGACCCCATAATTTTAGGCATTTTAGCTCACTTTAGTCATTTTAGTTGTTCCGGTGAAAGTCAATATATTTTTTTATAAATTTGCGGGTCAGTTATGCCGCAAATTTTGCTAAATTTGTTCTTTGACATTTCGGTAAAATCTGGACCTAAGGCTGCCGTTCTGTTATTAAGAGTTGGGAACGGGGGCCTCGATGATCCCGCACTGAGCGTTATTAACGCTTTGGGACTGCTTCCGTTCCTTTCTTTTTTTATTCTGCCTTCCCGATATCGGGGCTTTGGTATCAAAGCTTTGATAGCGCCGCGTCTTATCGTTGCGGATTTTGGTTTTGCCCTGGGGGCTTTTTTGTGTGTTTTTACGGTCAATGCTGGGATCAAAAGCCATATTATGTTTGAGCATCCCGTAAATGATGCGGCAGATTTTATGCATGCACACACCCAAGGCGGCCTTCTTTTTCATTCCTTTATCGGTATGTTTTAAATAGATTTGTTGGATTAGCGGATTGCACTGAATAGCGGCCATGGCCACCATATAAAGAATTTGCCGGGGTACCACGCGTCCTTTTTTGCTCATATGAAAGCCCCAGGTGCCGTCACCGCTTTTTTTGTAAATCGGATGCAGACCAAAGAAAGAAGATATCTTTTTGGCTTTGGCGAAGCGTACTACAGAGCCGATCTCAAGCATCAAACCAATGGCGGAGATGTCACTAATTCCCGCAAATGTTTTCAGCAGCTCAACTTCAGGCACCGAGCAGTTTTTAGTGATAATTTTTACCTGGGCTTCAATGGCTTTTGTAAGGTGTTGAATTTGTTTCACCGTGGCCTTAATGATCTGTGCGCTGATCTGATCGGTGGCTGAGGCGATACTTTTTTTAGCGCTGTTGATCAATGCGTTGGCCTTTGACTGTGTCACATACGGGATCAAGGTCAGCGAAGATCTTTTGGCTTTGGCTAATTTGGTGGCTGTTGGATAACGCCCCAGCAGGCTGAGCACCCATTTGGGAACGCCATTTTTACAATAGGCCAAAATTTCCGGATTCGCCGCGTAAAGATTCGATTCCAATTGATTGAGCAGTTGGGTTTTTTGCTTTAAGAGCATTTTGATAAAGCTCCACTGCTTTCTCAAACTGCAAAGCGGATCCTGTTGTTGATAGGTGACCTTTTCAGAATGTGCGATCATGTATTTGGCCACATTTTCAGCGCTGATGGGATCGGTAATGTTGCGCTCCAATCCCGCCTTGCTGTTATTATGAACGCCACAGGGATTTAGCCTGGCGGTTTTGAGCGGCAAGCTGCTTTGGAATTTGATCAAGGCATCAAACCAGTTATTTTCGTAACCGCCGGTGCTTTCTACGGCTGCATAAATGCGAGCCTTGGGATGATCATTGCAAAACTTTGAAACAATGCTGTAAAGCTGATGATGTCCTTCAAAGGTATCATCCAACTGAAAGCTGTCTTCAATGGGACGCTTGGCAGCATCAAGCATAATAAAATCCGAATACCCTTTACTGATGTCGGCTCCTAAATAATAGTTTGGCATCACAGTCTCCTTTTCGGTAAAAATGGTTATGAACCAGGAATCATCAGCCTTGTCCAATACGGTGTCAGTGCACCAAGTTGTTCCCCGACTTAAACCTGGTGGAAGGAAGATACTAAAATCCGGGCTCGCAGCCCAAGGCACTTTCCTTCTCTTCCAACAGATAACTGATTTTACCGAAATAAAGAAACTGATTTTTAATTAACTTTAACCATACAAGGCACTTATTTTAACTTATTTTACCATTGCCGGTAGTGATAACGCCCGGAATGCAGAGCATACAGCACCTCAACGGAAAACAGCAGGGCAAGTGAAGAGTAAAAAATCCACATCAAAATAACGATGACAGAACTCAGTGAACCATACAGAAGATTCACTTCGGTAATATGACTGATGTAAAGGCTGAAGAGTTTACGCGCCGCAATCCACAACAGGCAAAATACCACCGCTGAAGCCAGACGGTAACGCAGCCGTATCTTCACATTCAGAAACAGCTTGATGGTAACCAGATAAAAGGCAATCAGGACCACTGCAGATAGCAAATTAATCCGGTGGGAAGTAAATTGGTCCATTGCCAGTTTGGAAACCTGATTAACATACGGCGTATTGTTTATCGCATTTAAGATATGGGATATGACCGTTGATAGGATAATCCAGATAAAGTTGGACATAAAAAAAAGTAACCCGGCAAAAACAGTGACAATGACATAGAACGCCTGGCCGAAAACTAAATGGCGGGGCGGAAGCTGAAATATTTTGCGGTAGGATGTTTCCAGTGATTTGAAAATAAGACCGCTGATAATCGGCAGCATTAAAAAATTTATGGTTTTAAATGAACCATATGCATCGGGATTGATAACATGGGCTTTAATCCATTCCTTTGAGACAAAAGGAATGATATGGTTCACTTCTTCTGCAAGTATCTCTGAAATGTTTCCTGCCCAGGCGGCATTGGAAAAAAATAATCCCTTAACTAAATCAAAAATCAGGATACTTAAAGTGGTAAAGGGAATTATTGAAAGTAAAAAAACAAAAGACACTGATAATGACAACGTGAAACAATCATCCTTAATGAATTTGTTTAAAGATGTTGCCAGTAGATTATATCCCGGGACATTTGTCCCCATCACTCGAGTCTTCATCATTAATGCCGGCCTCCCGCCAAGCCTATCTTCCCCTGTCCCCCCACGGAAAATAAATCAACACGCTAATAGCTGTCCATGAGTTCGGCCGTTAGATCTTCACGGACATCATATTCAAGAGATTTAATAATCGGGAATAGGTCGATAAGAATTTTTTTCGATTTTTCGATACTGCTGATGGCTTGAGATATTTTGTTATGTTCGCTCTTTGTTAATTCCAGCTGTCCGTCAATCTCATCAATGTCATCAAGTATAAAATCCAGTTCGCTAATGACCCGCAGAAAATCCTGAGTCTCCATAGGTTCCTCCTTTTTTTACTCCCCCGTTACCAGAAAAATTATCGGCAACCACAGGAAAAACTTGAGTTTTTTTAAGGCGAGCCATTGGCTTCAACTGGATTGCACATCAGCCGAGCGTGGCGATCGTGTGAATCGAGCCAAAGGAAAGTTGGTTTCAAGTGTCGGGTGTCAGGCAAACAGCTCATAACTGATAGCCCATTGGTCATCGGCTTGAAGCTGGGATGCCAGGATGCCGGGAGGCCAGTAAGCCTGGAAGCTTCAGAGCCTTAAAGCTTTCCAGCTTCCCAGCTCAGTCCTCAGCACTCAGTCCTCAGTCCTAAGGCTTTCTTATTTCATAATCCTGGAATACAGATCCTAAAATTGCTTTCCACCTAATTTTGTGCTTTAAAAGCAAATTGATCTCGTGCTTTCATGGGTGGAAGGAGAGTGATGTGGGAGACAGGATAAATTTTGATGCAGCCCGTATGGCAGATCGATTGGCCCGGATTGCAGAAGTTGACGTCAAAACGGATGAAATGATCGCCCCCTACACCTCCTACAAAATTGGTGGTCCGACAGCGGTCTGGGCTGCCCCCAGAACCGAGACCGGCATCGGGGAGGTGCTCACAATCGTGCATACAGCCGGTATCCCGCTTTTTATCCTCGGACTCGGTTCGAATTTGCTGGTTTCCGACAAAGGCTGGCCGTGGGTGACGCTGTATCTGGGCACCAATATTAGCGGATGCAGCTTCGATGGCACAAAAGCCACAGCGCTGGCAGGTACCCCTCTACTTGGCCTGATCCGGGATGCGGTGGACCAGGGTCTGGGGGGTATAGAACTGATGGCCGGGATCCCAGGGGGTGTGGGTGGAGCCCTGCGCATGAATGCGGGAGCATTCGGACAGGAAATCGAGCAGACAACGGTTACGGTAAAAGGTTTCCGGCTGGACGGTACGCTTTTTGAAGCCGAACGAAAAGAAATTAATTTCAACTATCGTCGCGTTCCGGATCTGGAAAACGTTGTCATTACCTCCGGTCAATTTCGCTTTAAAAAAGCAGATGCCGGCCTGCTGAAAAATCGGATGGATGATATCCTCGCTCTGCGCGCAAAAAAGCAACCACTGAATTATCCCTCCTGCGGCAGTGTTTTTAAACGCCCTGCGGGTTATTATGCAGGGGCGTTGATCGAGGAAGCCGGCTTAAAAGGTGAACGCCTCGGTGGAGCCATGATCAGTGATAAACACGCCGGATTTATTCTTAATGTCGATAACGCCAAAGCAGCGGATATCTTTAGACTGATTCGCCGGATCGAAGATAAGGTATATGACCGCTTTGGCGTACGACTGGAAAGAGAAGTAAAACTGATCGGTGAGTTTGACGATAATGGAATCTGAGACCCCTCGTAACAACCGGCAACTCACTCGATTTTTCATCCCGCTGGCAGTCCAGGCGGCATCCCAGGCACTTTCCTATCCCCTTGTGGCAATGGTTGCATCGCGCGGTATAGGCGGTCCTCTCAATCTAGCCGGATTGGCCCAATCGAACGCCGTGATGTTTTTTCTGGGCATGTTCAACTTCGCCTACATCACAACGGGAATGGTTTATGCGACTTCCCGTGAGGGCTATCAAAAATTTCGGGGGATCGTCCTGATGACGGGCCTGCTGGTGATTGGGGTTCAGGCTGCATTATGCATTCCTTTTGTGGCCCACCTGTTGTTCGGCAACCTTATCGGACTTCCGCCTTCCATTGAAGGGCCTGCCAAAATCACGCTGCTTGTCAGCATCCCGCTGCAGTTTTTATTCTTTTTACGAACTCCGTATCTGGTCACCATGTATGTTGGTAAAGCCACCGGAAAAGCCAGCATTGCCACCGTCGGACGGATTGCTTTAACCGCCATTCTCTCCCCGGTGTTCTGCTTTATGGGACTCGTGGGACCCATCTGGGCGGTAATTTGTCTGACATTGCCCGTAGCCCTTGAGTGCCTGATTGCAAGAATATTTGCCCAGCCATTTCTAAGGGACCTGGAGTCCTCAGCGGGCGTTCCGCCGCGGGCAGGTGAAATCTTCTTTTTTAATCTGCCGCTTTCAATTGGCGGCTATTTTCTGTCCGCATCGGCAATAATTCTGGGAGCATTTATTGCACGGGCGCCGGATCCGGAACGGGTGCTCCCGATCTGCTATCTGGTGCTAGGGCTCGCCAGTCCGGTTGCATTTGCGGCAACTCGTATACAAACCGCAGTACTGGCATTTCCACCGCAGTCTCGCAAAGATCGTCTCACATTTCGGTTTTCTCTGGGAGCCGGAGCGGTGCTGGGGTTGCTGCCGCTGATTTTTATTTTGCCGGGCCTCATCGAATTATATTATGTTAAATTGCAAAAATTAATGCTGCCGGATATGCCTCTGGTAAGGATCACTGCCATGGCTTTGATATTTTACCCCTTTAGCGTGGCCATCCGCGCCCAAAGCGAAGGGTTGGCCGCCTGGTTTAAAAAGCCGACAACGGTATTGGCCGGACATGCGATCTTTATGGGAACCATTATTGTTTGCGGCTTTCTTTCAATATTTTTAGGAGCACCCGGTTATGTAATTTGTGCGGTGGGACTGACATTGGGGAGCCTGGCCTCTTCGGCCACCATGCGGGTATTGCTTAACTGGGCAAAGGAAAAGGCTATCCCCGTTGCCCAGACCACCACCTCGGTGGGTCAGATAAGATAAAAAAGAAGTGACTAAAATGAACTAAAGTTTGAAGTGACTAAAGTTGTTGGACTCACTTACTACAGTGAGAATATTAACCCGGCTTTTAGAACCTCAGATTTTGTTCGAGGGCCCCCGCAAAATGCGGGATTTCACATCTTGATTTTATACATTAAGTGTTCAAAAGGCGTGAGGAGGAGAAGGAGCGCAGCGTACTATAAGTACGTTAGCGACTTTCGAGGACGAACAACACAGTTGTCGGGCAAAATATGAGAGTTATAAACCCAGTTTTTATTAGTCGGATTCTTCCCACGATATGCACTCTGTCGGACACGTCTCGATAGCTTCTTCGATACAATCTTCCGGACCGCCTTCAGGCATGATTACTTCGGCTTTTTCCTCGTCTTCGTTGAATGCAAAGACTTCCGCACAAAGCTCTACACAGCTCTCACACCCGATGCATTCGTCGGCATCAATAACAACTCGCCTGGCCATAATTCGATCTCCTTTAATTGAATTTTGAAGAAAAAGTTTTCCCCTGAGATAATTTGAAACGCTCAATTATGGGTAAGATAATGTTTACCAATGTAAAAGCAAGGGGGAAACCGATTGCGGATTTCGGATTTTAGATTTTCACAGCGGAAAACATGCAGAAATTTTCGGGTAAGTTAGGTTTGTTGGTTATTGACAATCCCTCCAATTTAAGGTTCTTTTAGGTTTTTTGAGAAAAAACATTTCATAAAATTAAATATTTAACCGATGCCTGCAAAGAATTTGAAAACCACACCGCCATCGCAATCCCGGCCATTCGAGGATTTTCAGACCGGACGCATACTTGTTCTTTCGGTTTGTCATTTCATCCATGATATCTACTCCAGTTTTCTTTCACCGCTGCTTCCGCTTCTCATTGAAAAACTTTCAATGTCCCTGACACAGGCCGGCTTTCTTTCTTCAGTAATGCAGATCCCCGCGCTGCTAAATCCGTATATCGGCATTTTGGCCGACAGAATCAGCGTCCGCTACTTTATTATTCTCGCCCCCGCCCTGACCGCCGTTCCGATGAGTCTTATCGGGATGGCCCCCAGTTATGGCATATTACTGATCCTTTTATTTATAACAGGCATCAGCATTGCCGTTTTTCACGTACCCTCACCGGTAATGATTTCCCGTCTATCGGGTTTGAAAAAGGGCAGAGGGATGAGTTTTTACATGACCGGGGGAGAATTTGCCAGGGCCGTCGGGCCCCTGGTAGCGGTCGGAGCGGTCTCTCTTTTAGGGCTTGAAGGCTTCTATCCCATTATGATCTTTGGTTTGGCGGCTTCGGTCTGGATGTATTTCAACTTTCGCGAGGTCCCCATAACAGTCGATCAAAGCCGCAAATTATCGGTCCTGGAAACCTGGCGCAAATTACGGTACATTCTACTGCCCCTGACGGCAATTCTGCTGGCTCGCGGTTTTATGCATGCCTCTCTGGTATTTTTTCTGCCGACATTCATCAAAATGGAAACCGGCAACCTCTGGCTGGCCGGTGCTGCGCTCACTATTTTTGAAATTAGCGGTGTCGCCGGTGTGTTTGCTGCAGGATCCATCAGCGATCGTTTTGGGCGCCGCAGGATTCTTCTGATCGCTCTGCTGGGAGCGCCGGTCAGTTTATTAATATTTATCGGGTTCGAAGGGTGGGTTCGTTACCTGTCGCTGCTGCTTATCGGCTTTACCCTCCTGTCAACCTCGCCGGTCATGCTGGCCCTGGTGCAGGAGCATGCCAGAAGCAGCCCCTCTGCCGCTAATGGATTTTTCATGATGGCATCGTTCATCGCTCGCTCGGCAATTGTCGTGGTAGTTGGTTTTATCGGAGACTTGATCGGATTGCGCGCCACCTATTTTTTAAGCGCCATCATAGGCCTGCTGGCAATTCCGTTTATCCTCAGGCTTCCCAAAAAGTAACCTCCGGCTAGGATTCTTGCTTGCCCTTTGAGCCTTTTATACGGTATCCAAAAGCCATGAAACTTTTCAATATTTTGGCCATTCTGATTACGCTCTCAGCAGGCTTCAGTTATATCAACCATCGATTTATACGCCTGCCAACCGCAATCGGTCTGATGCTCATTGCCCTTCTGGTCTCCCTGGGACTCATTGCTCTGGATCCGCTCGGATTTGGATTGAAAGAGGATGCCCGCCTTTTGCTCGCCAGCATTGATTTTGATGAAACCTTACTCCACGGCATGCTTAGTTTTTTACTGTTTGCCGGTGCGCTGCATGTTAATCTGGCGGATCTGGCCAGACAAAAATATATCATCGGCTTTATGGCAACTTTGGGTGTCATCGGGTCAACCTTTATTATGGGCTTTACCAGCAGGTGGGTGCTGGGCGGGCTGGATATCGATCTGCCATTTATCTACTGCCTGTTGTTCGGTGCGCTGATCTCGCCGACCGATCCGATTGCGGTAATGGGCATTTTAAGAAAGGCCGGTGTGCCTGAGAGCCTTGAAACCAAGATTACCGGTGAATCGCTGTTCAATGACGGTGTCGCTGTGGTGGTGTTTCTGGTCATATTGGAAGTCGCAACCGGGTCCCATGAGGTAACAGCCGCTTGGGTGACAGGTTTATTCATGAAAGAAGTACTTGGTGGATTGGTCTTCGGGTTGCTGATCGGTGGCGTAGCCTACTGGATGCTTAAAAGTGTGGAAAATTACCAGGTTGAAGTATTGATTACCCTGGCCCTGGTGACCGGCGGTTTTGCGCTAGCCGATGCACTGCACCTTTCCGGTCCCATTGCCATTGTAGTGGCCGGGCTCCTGATCGGCAATCACGGGCGCATGCTGGCCATGTCAGATGAGGTGCGGGATCATCTGGACAAATTTTGGGAGCTGGTCGATGAAATTTTAAATGCCGTGCTCTTCGTGCTTATCGGCCTAGAGGTTTTGGTTCTCACCTTTAACCGGGCCTATATTTTAGTGGGAATCATTCTCATTCCCCTGCTGCTGGCGGCTCGTTTTGTCTGTGTTGGTATTCCGGTGGTGATCCTGAAACGCTTTCGAACCTTCAGCCCCAATGTCATCAAAATTCTAACCTGGGGAGGTTTGCGCGGCGGCATTTCGGTTGCCCTGGCGCTGTCACTGCCGGCCGGCAAAAGCCGCGAAGCTATCCTGGCCGTCACCTATACCATCGTCGTATTTTCCATCATCGTCCAGGGCCTGACCATCGGCAAGCTGGTCAAATCAGAGCCGGGA
>Ga0255055_10000746_pt1 | contig 24616 bp, 32 predicted proteins | sample JV7_2_27_MG_FD_188633 | JGI IMG/M metagenome (GOLD analysis project Ga0255055, IMG submission 188633) | Seawater microbial communities from Jervis Inlet, British Columbia, Canada - JV7_2_27 | ecosystem: Environmental > Aquatic > Marine > Inlet | place: Canada: British Columbia | collected...
AACGCTGGTTATTTTCCGTTTGCCAATCTTGGTTGCCAATTCGCGATCTAATTTTTTTAGCCGCAATAATTGAAACATACGATCTAGATTAACATTCAATAGAAGCGTACCGTGTTGTTGGATAATGTTACGTTTAACAGTCTGGGCACTTCCTGAAATCTTTTTACCAGATACTGTTAAGTTAGGACAATTTTTTCCGTCACTGTCTATAAAATCTGCAGGTATTCCTAAAAGCCTTAAGGAGTCTGTGATAGAAGAATATATTTTTTTATAGACCGCAGTGACGTCAGAACCAAGATCACTTGTTTTTGCAGTTATGCTAAAAGTAATTTCACCGGTTGAATCATGATAGACAGCCCCTCCACCACTTGTTCGTCGAACAACATCAATGCCATACTTTAAAAGTGCATCCTGGTAAATTTGGTCCTGCAAGTTTTGGTTTTTTCCAATACTTATAGCGCTAGGAATCCACTGATAGAATCTAATAGTGTTTGGAATCAAGTTATCTATTCTAGCAGTCAAAATAGCTTCATCTATTGCCATATTCATAAAAGCATTATGTGTTTCAAGCGGAATCAAACGCCAAGTTTTCATATCTTAGTTACCTTTATTCGCAGTCTCTCTGCACAAAATATTACATCTTATATATAAAGACGAAACTATTAAGAGGAAAATAAGGTTATAAATAGGATATTATTATAGATATTTTTTGAAAAGAGTGATTTTACCTTAATTTAGAACAATACAGTTTTGTTCGTTTTGTTTAAATAGTAGTGTTGTGGTGTTTCTGTGCGAGAGGAAATAATAGAATGGGTTCAAAATCTCCTAATGGCGAATTCGCTGCCCGCCAACTTAAAAAGAAACGGAAAAATTTCCGATGGTCAGATCGTTATTTTAATCGACGCATGCTGCGTTTGGATGAAAAAGTAGATCCTCTTCAAGGTGCTCCAATGTGCAGAGGAATAGTCTTGGAGAAGGTAGGTATTGAATCAAAACAACCAAACAGTGCCATACGCAAGTGTGTACGAACTCAATTAATCAAAAATGGTCGGCTTATAACCGCATTTCTACCTGGAGACGGTGCTCTAAATCTTATCGATGAACATGATGAAGTGATAGTTGCAGGTATAGGTGGACCCCGAGGTGGAGCAATGGGAGATATCCCTGGAGTTCGTTGGAAAGTTATAAAAGTAAACGGAACAAGTCTTAAGGAACTTGTTTATGGACGTAAACAAAAACCAGTAAGGTAAATGAAATGACAGTAAAACAAGAAATTTTGCTTTTCCAAAAATGGAGTTTCAAAGGTATTGAAGCAAAAGATAAAGGAATAAAACGTTATCTAAATCTTACACCAATGGTTTTGCCACACAGCATGGGGCGTCATGAACATAAACGTTTTCGAAAATCAAAAGTAAACATTGTTGAACGATTAATTAATGGATTTATGCGACCAGGAAAAAACGCTGGAAAAAAAGCAAAAGCCACAACCATGGTTCGACAAGCATTAGAAATAATTAATTTACGAACAGGAAGAAATCCAATAGAAGTTGTTGTTGAAGCAGTAGAAAACTCAGCACCAGCAGAAGATACAACAAGAATAGGATATGGAGGAGTTGTTTACCATCAAAGTGTTGATTTGGCACCTCAACGTAGAGTAGATTTATCCTTAAGATTTATCACAGAAGGATCGAGAAAAGCTGCATCAAATAATCCTCGCACAATTCAAGAAACGCTAGCGGATGAACTTATTCTAGCATCAAAGAAAGACATCAAAAGTCATGGTATATCAAAAAGACATGAGATTGAAAGAATAGCTCAATCTTCACGTTAAGATTAGTTGATATGTAATTCAACTATATCTCCATCATCTAACAAAAAACTAAGTCCTACTTTTTGTGGACTAAATTTAAGCCTTTTAGACCATACTCGTGCAAAAGCAAAATCTTTCTGAAAGTCAGTATGAATATTTTTTGCCAAGTCAACAACTGTTGCACCTCTTGGAAGTGTAAAGGGTCTATTCGAAGGTTTTCTAACACCTGGTTCTTTTGTGTAAATTCGAATTAGATCCAAGGTTTCAAAAAGCACTTTACCGATATTTTCCAAACCTTCCTTTTTTTCACACGAAACGGCAACAATAGGAATACGTCCCGCAACAAATTCTTTGAGTTGTACAAAGTTTTTTTTAGCTTCTTTTGTATCTAGTTTATTTGCAATTATAACCGCTGGTCTGTAAACAGTACTTTCAAAAATTGAATCTTCAACATCCTCTAAACTTACCTCACCCATTATCTTTACCATAGCATCTCCAATTCTATAACTTCTCAATAATGCTTCTACATCACGAATATTGCCATCTAGAATTTTACCTACAAGAATTACTCTTAAACCTGCACCCATGTATCTGCGATCAATATCGACTCTCCCCTTTGGTTTATTAATTAAAACTCTCGCTTTTTCTAATTCTGATAAAATAAGATTCAATTGGGAAACAGGATCAAAAGATAAATCAACCATCAGTATCATACCATCAGCATTTCGGGCAATTCCAATTGATAAAAGCCCTCCTGCTCTACCACCTGCAGAGCCATCCATTAATGCGGGAGTCTCAACAATTTGGAGTTGCATGTCTTCAAAATACAGTACACCAGGTGCTGGTTTTCTTGTAGTATAAGCTACTGGTGAAACTACAATATCAGCATTTGTTACCACTGATAACAAACAACTTTTACCCACGTTAGTTAAACCTAAAAGAGCAACTTGTGCGGCCCCTTCTTTTTCAATAAATAACTTAGGACCACTTCTTCCAGCACGTTTCTGCTTCCGCTCCTCAATATCCTTGCGCATGAGCGCCATTTTTTTCTTAATCCGCCCGCGAAGTTTCATCGTACCTTTGTGTTTAGGTACAACGCTTAGGAATTCTTGCATTCGAAGAATCTTCTCTCGAGGATTTCGAGCCGCTTCAACCAAAGCCCATTTATCTGCAGCTTCAGGTGTAAGATTTGCGGGCATAATATTTCAACAGGTACATATGCTACAAAACAACTTTAATATGATTTCTAATTGAAACAAAAAAAATGGTTATTAAATCGATAAAAATCACTAAATCTCAAAGGTCAAGTAAAATAATAACTATAGAAATTGTAATTTACTATCATTTTCTTATAAAAAACACTGAAATAAAATGGAAAAATAAGAAAATAAAAAATAAAAAAGAAGATAAAAAGTCTACATTTTGGAACGTAAAACACAAAACCAATATGATAAAGTTAAAATAACCGTAAGAACAGTTGTGATAACGAATTTACTAAAATTTAAATAAAATAGAGAAAAGGAAAGGAAAAAGGATGAGTAAAAGCACTAAACCCCACCTAAACCTCGTTATCATGGGGCATGTAGACCATGGAAAATCCACTACAACTGGACATTTATTATATGCAAATGGATCAATTGATCAAAGAACCATAAAGGCATTTGAAGATGAAGCAGCCAAAATGGGAAAAGGCACTTTCAAATATGCATGGGTACTAGACAATCTAAAAGAAGAAAGAGAAAGAGGAGTAACAATCGATCTACGATTTCTCAAATTTAACACTAAAAAGTTCGATTTCACTGTAATAGACGCGCCAGGACACAGAGACTTCGTAAAAAACATGATCACAGGCGCAAGTCAAGCTGATGCTGCAGTACTATTTTGCTCAGCTAAAAAAGGAGAATTTGAAGCAGGAATAGGACCTGGCGGTCAAACTCGAGAACACGCATTTCTAGCTTTCACATTAGGAGTCCGCCAAATAGTTGTAGCAATAAACAAGATGGACGATAACACTGTAAATTGGAGCGAAGAAAGATACACCGAGATTAAAAATGAAGTTACTCGAATGCTTAGAATGACAGGATTCAAAGTTGATAAAGTCAATTATATACCTACTTCAGGATGGACAGGAGATAACCTAGTCAAGAAAAGTACAAACATGGATTGGTATAAAGGACCAACCCTGATTGAAGCACTCAATAGTCTAGAAGTACCAGACAAACCCACAAACAAACCACTACGTATCCCAGTTCAAGACGTATACACAATAACGGGCATCGGAACAGTACCTGTTGGCAGAGTTGAAACAGGAGTTCTCAAACCTGGAATGAAAGTAGTTTTTATGCCAGCAAACAAAACAGCAGAAGTCAAATCAATTGAAATGCATCACACATCAATCCCTATAGCCGAACCAGGTGACAACATCGGTATGAGCCTAAGAGGAATAGCAAAAAATGAAATACATAAAGGAGATGTCGGAGGACCAGTCGATAACCCTCCAACAGTAGCCAAAGAGTTTATTGGCCAAATAATAGTAATTCATCACCCAACTGCAATAGCAGCAGGATACACACCAGTTCTCCATTACCATACGGGACAAATTGCTTGCAGATTCACAGAACTTCTTAAGAAAATAGATCCAAGAACAGGCCAAGTCGTCGAAGAAAATCCAAGCTACCTTAAAACAGGAGATGCTGCATGGGTAAAACTAGAACCACTACACCCAATTGCAGTAGAAACATACAAAGAATTCCCAGAGCTAGGAAGGTTTGCCGTTAGAGATATGGGAACTACAGTAGCTGCAGGCGTAATCAGAGAAATCACTAAAAAGGGACCTTAAACCCCTTCCAAATTTTTGTTTTGCTAAATAAATTTTTTTTATAACCTGTAATATTCAGTTTTTTAAATATTCAATAATAATTTTACTAAAATAACCAGTTTTAAAAAAGTAAATCATTTTTAGAAACGAAAGCAAAATAAATAACGAAAACATAACCGCAACTCAAGAGTTGTGTTTATGTCAGGAATAGAAACTCTTCTTCCATATTTAGATAAAAAAAGAAGCGGCGAATCACCAACAATAATAGTGGATAGTCGTGAGGCTAAAACTGCTTCTAAGGTTGTTAATTGTTTGATTGAATTGGGTGTTAATGTTAAATCTGCGCATTTAAAAAAAGGTGACTACATATTATCAGATCAGTGCGCAGTTGAAAGGAAAACAGTAACAGATTTTGTGTATACATTAACTAGACGTTATCTTTTTGATCAATTGTTTAAACTTAAAGACGTTTATCCAAAGTCTATGATAGTCTTGGAAGGATATTTACCAATTATTTATAAATTTAGCCATATTAAACCGGCAGCTGTTTGGGGAGCCATGTTTAATTTAGCAAAAAATGGAATAGCGTTTATCAATACAAAATCATATAAAGAAACTGCTGAGTTTCTCTACGTAGCTGCAAAACAAGAACAAATTGGTGAAAAAAGAAAACCTACAATTCATGCTTTTAAAAAAAATGATACACTATCGGATGCACAAATATTTCTAATATCTAGTTTACCTAACATTGGAGGAGAGAAAGCTAAATTAATTCTTGAAAAGTATCAAACTCCCCTTAACGCTTTTTTAAACATAGAAGATTGGTCCAATAAAGTTCATGGATTAGGACCAATAATAAGTAATAAAATTAAAAAAGTCATGAAGACACCCTATAAAAAGGAGTAAAAGAAAAAAAGAAGAAAGAATTTCAATATTGATTTGTAACCTCAATGATTAAAATAAGCTCTAACTTGAAGTATTTTCTAAAAAATTGTTACAGTTCACACCTAAGTTTCATCAATTTAGCAACTAAATAAAATTGAAAAATGGTTAAGTTGAATACTTTTTTAGCTAACAAAGTCTTAAAGGTTTAAAAACACCTTTAAAAAGTGGCCAAGATTAAATAGTCTAAAATGCAAGGGGTTGTCGGCTAGTCTGGTCTAGGCTTGTAGCCTCGGGTGTTACAGACCCCGGTTCAAATCCGGGCAACCCCAATCAGAAGATTAATGAGATTAAAAATATCAACCTGAAAGTAAGTTATTGATTTTGATCAATTCATATAGGGTATATTAATTGGAAAAATGGTAAAGAGACAATTGCTATAAATCAATTAGGCAAGTTAGGTAGTTACATTTAATAGTGAAAATCGAACCTTTTATTCGAAGAGTGTTGATCTAGTTGAATTATGAAAGTCACAATGGTTGGCCCTATAAACACATTGAGCATTGGCCTCCAATGACATACAGAGACAGATCGCCCCCGACTCCTGAGAATTTAGAGACCTTTTTTGGGATCCTAAAAACAGAAAGCAATGATAATCAAGTTAAAGAATTACAACCCTGGCTTCCATTTTGTGAAGGAAAATGCTCTTTTTGTTATTTTACAGTTAATTGTGAAAAACAAAATGTCACACCATATATTTCCGCATTGAAGAAAGCATTAAGTTTTTACGCAGAAACTGAATATGTCAAAACTAGTGTTTTTGAAGAGTTATATATTGGTGGAGGAAGTCCATCGGTAATAGCTAATGAAAAAATTGAAGATTTATTAGATTTTTGTCGGAAAAATTTTAATTTAAGTTCTGATCACACTACAAAATTCACTGCTTGTACCACGAATTTGTCATTAGAAAAAATAAATGCGCTTTCTTCAAATGGTGTTGACCAATTAGATATAGGTATTCAAACCTTCAATGATTCACTTAGAGAAAACTTGATGATACGGGATAGCAGCAGAGATGCAAAAAAGAAATTACAACTTTCAAAAAAGAATGGTCTAAAAATTAGCATAGATTTATTATATAATTTACCTGGTCAAACAATAGATCAATGGATTGAGGATATAAAACAGGCATTAGAACTCGAAGTTGAAAGTGTAGATTGTTATCCATTAGATTTGTATCCCGGTACCCCATTAGCTAAAAAAATTGCGAAAGGTGAGCTTCCTCCAGCAGGTAATGAAGAAATTGAGATGAGAATGTATCTCGAAGCTTATAGAATTTTTAAGGAATATGGGTATAAACCAACGTGTCATAATAGATTTTCAAGATTAGAGGAAGATTTCAAAAAACCATCATCGGAGGTTGTTGGGACTGGAGCGGGTTTTTTTATGGGGCATTTGGACAGGTATTTATACTCAGATATTGAAGACCTTCAAAAGTATACTAATGCTGTTAAAGATGGAAAGTTTCCGATATCCAAACTTACAAGTCTTTCAGTAGATGAAGAAATGAGGAAAGCTATGATGCTTATTTACATTCGTAATCCATTAAACCGAGATTGGTTTAAAAAAGAATACGGGAGATTTCCAGAGGAAATCTTTTCTAAGGAATTGGAAAAATTGCAAAATAAGGGTCTAATAGAAACTATTAATGGGAATATACAGTTAACCGAGAAAGGTGATCCTTGGCGATTTAATATAGCTTGGGAATTTTTTGAAAATAAACAGCATGAATAATAATTAAAAAAAAATATCAAACATATTAAAGATTATCTGTAGAGTATTGTTGGTTTTGGAATTATTGTTCTCTTTTTTATTGTGGTAGTTTTTTTTCTTTGTATTCGCTTTTTTCGCTTTACAGGTTTCGGTTTTGGTAGAGAAGTATATAATTGATTCACCTTTCGTTGCTGAGATATTGTTGATTCGACGAGCATATTAACCAAAATAAATAACGCAATTGCGGTGTTGATATCATCTTTAGAATTAATGACGCCAGGTTTTACTGCTTTTTTTCCTAGAATTCTAACAGCTAATAATGCATCGTAGAATTTATTGGATAGTCCTTTTTCTATAAGGTTAGAAACAGCGGTTTCTAGGTTTCGACTTTTTTCACCTAAATGTTTTATTAGTTTTTGGATACTCAAGCGCAACAGAGCTGAAGCAGCTCTTGGAGAGCTCTCTACTATTTTTCTGGCTTCTAAAAAAGTTTTTTTTACGGATATGGGCATGTCTTCAGTTGGTTTGGGAGCTAGAGATAAATAGGGATGTATTAGCTTTTCATTAAGCCAAAGTGTAAAATTGTTACATTGTGCACAAAGACCAAAATTAAGGTCTGGTACGAATCCTACGTAGTAATTAAATCCTTTTTTAGTTATGCCACCCTTAGCTAGATAATACCATTTATGTTTTGTATTGGTTCCGCAGTGAGGACAGCTGAAAGCTTTTGCTTTGAAATCCAACATTTTTTCTAGCAATACGCATCAATCACAAAATAGCATATCGTATATAATAAGATTCCTTATAATAAACATGGATTTCCTAAAGAGAATATACTCCAATAGAGAAAATAATCACACATAAAACTCAATACTAACCCAAGTGTTAGATATTAAATTCGATAGAGAAACAAAACAACTAAAATAGTAAAGACTGCAAATACTACAAGATTCTATAAAAGCTCTAATAATGCAATTAAAAGCTAGTCAAATTACCTAAGAACAAGGAAGTAAAGAAATGAGAGAACTTGTGTTTGTGGGTTTAGGTCTTGAAGACGAAAATGGGATTAGTATTCAAGGATTGGAAGAAGTAAAAAGTGCAGAAAGCGTGTTTATTGAATTATACACAAATCTAATGCCCAATTTTTCACTTAATAATTTTCAAAACAAATCAGGAAAACAAATTAATGTTCTATCAAGATACGAACTAGAAGAAGAAAACGGCAAAATTATGCTTAATGCTGCTAAAAAAGGAAAAACTGTATTTTTAGTTCCCGGAGACCCGTTAATAGCTACAACCCACATTACACTTAGATTAGAAGCAAAAAAACGCAAAATAAAAACACGAATTATTCACGGAACATCCATAATTTCAGCAATAATGGGATTGTCAGGTTTACATAATTATAAGTTTGGAAAAACTGTAACAATACCACTTCCTTACAATTTTTCGGAAACTCCATATAAAGTAATTATTCAAAACAAAAAAAGTGGACTGCATACTCTTTGTTTACTCGACATAAACAAGAAAAAAGAACAATTCTTGAGTATCAATGAAGCACTAAAACTACTCGAAAATATTGAGCAACAAAGAAAACAAAAAATAATCACACCCAACACGATAGCAGTTGGATTAGCAAGAGTAGGCAGTTGCACTCAAATTATAAAAGCAGATCGTATAAAAAAATTAATAGAATTTAATTTTGGAAGCCCGCCACAAAGCTTAATTTTTCCAGGAAAACTTCATTTTATGGAAGCTGAAGCTCTAGTAGCATTCGCAGGAGCTCCTCAAGAATTAAAGGAGCAAAGAACATGAGTATAGCAAACCTGGTATCAAAGTATATACTCTCAGCAGAAAAAGTGCTTAAAGAAATTCAAAGAAATGATAAACTATGCATTACCAGTAAAAATATTGATAATGTTATAAAATATATTGAGGACTATCTAAAAGATGCAAAGTATTATAGGGATCAGAAGAAATTTGAAACAAGTTTAACTTCAATCGCATATTGTGAAGGATTATTAGATGCATTAAAAATAATGGGATTAGTGAATTTCGATTGGCCAAACAGTGTAGAGAAAAGAAAATAGTATTAGCGTCAGGTGTATTTGATTTATTGCATCTGGGCCATGTTAAGTTTTTGCAAGAGGCTAAAAAAGCTGGCGGCAAAAAAGCAAAACTTTTTGTTATTGTTGCCAAAGATCGAACTGTTGAAAAGATAAAAGGAAGAAAACCAATAATACCTGAAAACCAGCGATGTACACTAATAAATTCCTTAAAAGTTGTGGATAAAGCAATACTTGGTTATGAAAAACTCGATATAGCGGAAGTCATCAATAAAATAAAACCTGATTTAATTGTTTTAGGACACGATCAAGTAAATATGGAAAAAACTGTAAAAGAATATTGTCTTAATAATGCGACAAATATTGACATAATCAAAATAGGAAAGTTTGGAGAAGATTCTCTCGATAGTTCATCAAAAATTTTGCAAAAAATAATTGAAAATTTTTCAAGATGAAAAGTTGATGTTTAACAGTCAAAAATTCATGCCAACATATGTCCTTATAGCACTAAATGTCGCATTTTATATGTTCACATCTTTGTTGGGAGGAAATTTTTTCAATACGGATCCCGAGATGATATACCGATATGGTCAAGTTAATAGATTAGTTATTTATGGTGGTTTTTATTATCAGGTTATTACATCTATTTTCGTTCATGGAAATATAGCTCATCTTTTTGGAAATATGTTGTTCTTATTGATTTTTGGATTAAGATCAGAAGAACTTTTCTCATTAACTGAATACTTGTTTATCTTCTTTCTAGGAGGACTCACAGGGAATCTTATATCACTCATGGTATTACCTTTGGATCTTCCTTCGGTTGGAGCATCGGGAGCCATATTTTCGATGTTTGGAGCAGTCACAATCTATACTAGACGAACAATAAGTCAATCAATTGTTGGTGCATTAATGTATGCTTTCTTCTTGTTGTTTTTGAGCTCTGGACCTAATGTAAATAATTTTGCACACCTAGGAGGTTTACTTTCTGGATTAGTCGTAGGTTATATTCTAGCAGTAAAACGTTCTAAAAATGCAAATTATTTACAAAAATATTCATATTAACATGTTAAAGTTTTGGCAAAACAAAAACTTCTACTTTAACTTTTTGTCCTTCAACTAAATTAAAAAGCTTTCTTAAATTTACAGGAGCTACAATTTCTAAAACGGATAGATCATAGTGGCCTCTAAGGGCGAATATTAACGCACCATCTATTTTATTATTAATCTTAATTGGGTAACTCTTAACTATTCCAAAAGTACGGTTTTCACTAGTAAAACCTTTTAATTCAATAGCTGGGTAACCTTCCAAATCTTTTCTATTTTCAAGGTCAAATTCAGTAGAAAGTTTGAGGTTTAGTGTACCAGGATATGGATCAAAACCAAATTTTTGGATAAATTGCTTTCTGTAATAATCTTTTGAGATGTAATAAGCGCCTTCTCCTAAACCTGAAAAAACATTACCTTCAAACGTAAATGTTAATGGCTGAGTTACTTCAATTAACCTATGCAAAGTGGAATATAATTTTGTTAGCTTTTTTAGTCCTATTGAAGTGATTTTTATAAGACTACCTTCAGGAGTTATTTTTCGTCTAATCCATTTTTTATGTTCTAATTCGATTAAATGTCTTGAAGCTGTTTGTTGAGAAAAACCCAGTTCCTCAGAAAAAGATTCAGTTGATATTTTAGTCGTTTTTTTGTGGGACCCCATCTCTGCAAGTTTCATTAGCGTATAGATGTTTTGCCAATCTTTTCTATCTGTCAAGCCACACATCTCCTGTTAAGGATATTGAATAAAAGAATAGTGTATATTTAAGCTACTCGAAACCAGCACACATTCTATTTAATTCAAAAAGAATAAAAAATATTTTACAAAAAACTTTACTCAAAGGATATAAAAGAAAAATATTGAAAAAATTAAATAAATTTTGAATATTTCTAAATACAAGGTATCATGTTTGGGTCTCACCATAATTTTTAACCTAATCAATATGGTATTAGGATCAATGAAACCTTGTTTTTGCATTTGATCTATCGACTTTGGAAGTCTTAATTATGGTTTAACAAAAATAGATTATTAAAAGTACTCTAATAAATTGAAATATTTTCTGCAATAATTATCAATTCGATCAAAACGATTTTAAACCCAACATGTGTGTCTAATAATCGACACGGAAGTTGTTGCATTGAATAAAACTTCAAAGATTATTTCCCAAGCTTATAATGAATCAAGAAAAGCACTTTTAGAAAATGAAGCAAAAACTATATGTTCAGAATATGATATCCCTGTAACCAAATTTACATTATCCAAAACTTGCAAAGAAACAGCTATCGCTGCACAACAAATCGGATTCCCTGTGGTTCTAAAAATTGTATCACCAGATATAATCCACAAATCTGATTCTGGTGGAGTAAAACTTGATTTAAAAAATATTACTGAAGTTGAAAAAGCATTTGCAGACATTATGAAAAACGTTAAGAAATATGATAAAAACGCGAAAATTTTAGGTGTTTTAGTTCAAGAGATGGCTAAACCATCAATAGAAGTAATAGTTGGAGCAGTTAAAGATCCCCAATTTGGTCAAACGTTAATGTTTGGTTTGGGAGGAGTTTTTGTAGAAATTTTAAAAGATGTAACTTTTAGAGTTGCACCAATAGTTGAAGAAGACGCCTTTGAGATGATTAGTGAAGTTAAAGCATATCCTTTATTGAAGGGATATAGAAATACTCCTCCAGTTGATATAAATTCTTTAGTAAAATTATTGATAAATACTTCAAAATTAATTATTGAAAATCCTGAAATCAAAGAGCTCGACTTAAATCCAGTTATTGTTTATGAAAAAGGTTTGAAAGTAGTAGACGCACGGATTATTCTTGAATAATCCCAATTTAAACATATTTTTCTGAGTTCTACTGGGTATGGTTTCTTAGAATTTATTTTACAAATTAATTAAAATACTCAATAAATGATTCTTAGAAGATTTAGTCAAGCTAAATCAATACCTTCAATTTGATCACTAATGACAGCATAATAGCTTTTGATGTACTTCTTTCCTGTCTCTGTTATCGTATAAACTTTTCTAGCTCTTCCACTTTTAGTTTGGTTTTGACTTTTCAGAAAACCTTTTTCTTCAAGGTCATTCAAAGTGGGATAAAGAAGTCCATGTCTAATTTTTAAGTTGAAAATCTTTTCAATATCTTTCTTTATCTTATACCCCCATATAGGTTGGTTTTGAACTATCCGTAAAAGATGAACATCTAATAGGTTCAGGATCAAACGTCGAGCAAATTGATCTTGATATGAGTCAGCCAAAACATTTTCTCTCCATTTTAGACTCTATTAAGAATCTGTCTATATTCTTGTTATTTAACTATGTTGGAAAAAAGTATTCAGTGACAAAATTTGTTGATTTTTTTTAATAGTCTAATTAAAGAAATAGCAGTTATTAATTGTCTCAGCAAAAATATGAAAATAAATAATAAAAATTTTTGACTTAATACAGATTTTTTTCAAAAAAATTATTGTTAAACTTTATTAAACTCTAATAGAATTTTGTGTTTCTAATACATCTTTTAAAGTAGTTTTAAAAGTCTTTTTTATATCCTCAAGATAAATAGCTTTACTCTTGATTCCTTTTTGAACTAAACCAGCTGCTATAAAACAGGCTCCAATACTCTCACTAACTGGAGTAGGTTCTGGGAAACATACAAGAGTTAAACCCAATTTTATCAAACGTGACTTGTTCCCTTCACGCCAAAGTTTTTTTGTGGATCCTATGGCATTGGCTGTATCTTTCATTGAATCTCCAAAATCGATGTACCGTTCTTTCAACTCTTTCAAAGTCTTTTCCATAGCTTTAGCTTCTTTTGCATTCAATTCAAACCAACACCAAATAACAACTCTAAGTATACTCGGGAGGAGAAAAGCTTTAACATCCTAAAGGGCGCTAACTTGGGGTTTTTTCCAAGAATAATTTGTATTTTTATATTAGAGAACCTAAAAACACGATAAATAGAATAGCATTTTTTGCAGAAATCAGTTAATATTAAAAGAGAAAGAAGATAAAGAAAAACGATTTAGTTCTAGTTTAACTCATTATCAGAAAATTTCATTGATAGGGTTTAGTGTTTTTATAATGAGTAAGAGAGTAAATATCATAATTTCCACCAATAGCTTCTCTACCGTTAAGATAATCTAATTCAATTAGGAAACCTATACCAATTATCTTACCGCCTAGTTTTTCGACCAATTGGATATTTGCTTTTATCGTACCCCCAGTTGCCAATAAATCATCTATTAATAGTACTTTCTGATTTTGTTCGATAGCGTCTTCATGGATTTCAATAGAATCACATTCATATTCCTTTTTGTAAGTGAGATCTATGCAAGTATATGGAAGTTTACCTTTTTTTCTTATTGGGATAAAACCTACTCCAAGTTCAAAAGCTAATGCAGCTCCAATGATAAAACCCCTAGCCTCATTTGAAACCACAACATCAACAGGTTTTTCTCTATAATGATCAGCTAAAAGTTGAATGCTTTCTTTAAAACATATCTTATCTTTTAAAAGAGGAGTTATATCCCAAAAAACTACTCCTTTAAATTCAGGTATTCGACGTATTTTCGATTTAAGATCTAGGTTACAATCATTTTGTTTTTCCATTTCAATAATCTACCTCATAAAAACGCATTATTCAAGGCTTTTCTACAGTCACAACCTGATTCTTCAGGTAAATACTTTATTGCTTTCAAAAGTATGCGTTTCACTTTTTCAACGTTAGCCTTCATTGTTTGAACTACCTCGCCAGCACTAACAGGATGGTCTTTCCATACGTCATAATCTGTAATCATTGATATCGATGCATAGCATAATTCAGCTTCTCTAGCTAAAACACATTCTGGAACAAGGGTCATTCCAATCACATCTGCATTCCAAGTTCTGAATAGTTTGGATTCGGCTTTTGTTGAAAATCTTGGACCTTCGATACAAACATAAGTTCCCTTTTCATGAAATTTTATGTTTAGATCACTAGAGGTAGTAATTAGAGTTTTCCTAAGAGTGTTACATATTGGTTCAGCAACTGAAATGTGACAGACTTTTTCTTTTGAATAAAAAGATTGCTCACGTTTAGTTGTTCTATCGATAAATTGGTCAACAAACACTATATCTCCAGGTTCATAATCTTCCTTTAGTGAACCAACCGCTGCAGGTGCAAATATTTGTTTAACCCCAAGTTTTTTTAAAGCAAAAATATTAGCTCTTGAATTTACATCTGTTGGGCGTATAGAATGTTTCTTTCCATGTCTAGGTAAAAAAGCCACGTGTTTTCCTTCTAATTCACCTATAGTTATTGAGTCAGAGGGAAAGCCATAGGGGGTTTCAACAAGTAATTCTTTTGTATCTTTTAGCAAATTTGGGTCATAAAGACCTGTTCCACCAATAATTCCTATTCTTGCCTGCATGATCCTTACTTCTGGTGCCAAACTTAATATAATTAGCGACTTTAAAGAAGCAGAATTCTTAAAAAAATTCTGAAATCAGGAAGAATAATTTTTTAATAGTGTTTTGTAGTGTTTTTAATTTATTTTATCTAAATAAATTAAGAAAGAATAGCTAACCTCGTTTGAAGAAACGGTATTTATGGAGTAAGCGGATTAGTAATAATAGAGGTTTTTTCAAATATTTGGGTAGTGGAATTAATGCAAGGTAAAATCTCGAAAAAAGAGAAACCGAATAAACTAATTTATGAAAAAAGTCCTTACTTGCTTCAGCATGCTTATAATCCAGTGGAATGGCACCCATGGAATTTAAAATTGTTTAAGAAAGCCAAAACAGAGGATAAACCTGTGTTTGTTTCCATAGGATACTCTTCTTGTCATTGGTGTCATGTTATGGAGAAAGAAAGTTTTAATGATAAAAAAGTTGCCGAATTGATGAATAAAGCTTTCATTTGCATTAAGGTTGACAAAGAAGAACGACCTGATCTTGATAATATTTACATGAAAATATGTCAAATAATGGGACGTAACTGTGGATGGCCACTAAATGTAATAATGACACCGGATAGAATTCCATTTTTTATTAGTAGTTATATTCCTAAAGAAAATAAATTTGGGATTATTGGAATGATTAACCTAATCCCTCAAATAGAACAAATCTGGAAAACGCGTAAATCAGAATTAACAAAAATAGGAAAAGAAATCTTGTCAAGATTGGATAGTCTTGAACAACGAAACTCAGAAATTGAAATTTCAAGCGATATATTGGATGATACATTTGAAAAACTTTTTCTTAACTTTGATAATCAAAATGGAGGATTTAGTTATGCCCCAAAGTTCCCAATTCCTCATAACCTATTATTTTTACTCAGATATTGGAAACGAACTAAAAATAAAAACGCGTTAATGATGACAAAAAAAACACTGCAAAACATGAGGATAGGTGGCATTTTTGATCAGGTGGGTTTTGGTTTACATAGATATGCCACTGATAAACAATGGTTGGTACCACATTTTGAAAAAATGTTGTATGATCAAGCTTTAATGGTCATAGCATATGTTGAAGCATTTCAAGTAACTAATGAGAAAAAATTTGAAATAACAGCTAAAGAAATTTTGGAATATGTCCTTAGAGATCTTACGTCTATACGAGGCGGATTTTATACGGCTGAAGATGCAGACAGTGAAGGGGTGGAAGGTAAATATTATTTATGGAGTGAAGAAGAAATTAGAAGAACTCTCCCCCTTGAGCTGCAGGAAATAGCGTTGGCTATATTCAATGTAGAATTTAGAGGCAATTATCCCGAAGCTGTACAAAAAAATAGTGGAAAAAATATTTTGTATTTGGGTAGACCCTTGCCAGAGATAGCAAGAGAATTAAATATGACCATAGAAAAAATTGTTTTAGAAATGGCTAAAATTCAAAGACTACTTCTTAAAAAAAGAGAGAAAAGAATCCATCCTTTTAAAGATGAAAAGATTTTGGCAGATTGGAATGGTTTAATGATAGCAGCTTTAGCTAAAGCAGGTCGGATATTAAATAAACCAAAATATGTGAAAGCGGCCATTAAGGCTTCCGAATTTATCTGGAGTAACATGAAAACAAAAAATGGATACTTATGTCACAGGTTTGCAGGAAATGATAAAGCGATAAACGGTTTCATCGATGACTACATATTTTTAGCATGGGGATTTCTAGAAATTTATGATGCTTGTTTTGATAGAAAATATTTAGGTTTGACAGAGGAACTGATTGAGATAGCTTCTAAAGAATTTTGGGATTATGAGAAAGGAGGATTCTATTTTACTGCAAAAAATTCAGAAGATGAATTACGTAGAACTAAGAAAGTGCAAGACAGTGCAATTCCTTCAGGTAATTCAGTTGCACTTCTAATTTTGTTACGCTTAACTAGATTATTAGGAAATATAAAGTATGAAAAGATGGCAAAAAAAATGTTAAGAATATTTGCTGAAGAGGTTATTAGATCACCTTTAGCTCACACGTTTTTGCTTTTGGGTGTTGATTTTTCAATTGGAACTTCTAATAGTGTCACTTTGGTTGGAAATCCAGATGAAAAAAGTTTTCAGAATTTGCGTAGAATATTAAATTCAAATTATTTACCAAATGTTGTTGTAAAATATTGTCGGCCTAAAAAAGATGATAACGAGCATAAATTATTGAATAATAAAGCTACTGCATATATTTGCAGCAATCGAAGTTGTAAACCTCCTACTAATAGCGCTGAAAGGATGCTTGAATTACTTGAATCAAAAAGAAGTGTTAAAGGAAAATAAAGATCCTACAGTCACTAGTCCTGTTTTTAAAATGAGAAAGAAGTGTTCCTTTCAGGTCCCATGCTAGGCATGGAGAAACAACAAGAGTACCGAAAAACAATTACTGAAATTTGTGAAAAAGTAGGTTTTAACGTAATTAATCCATGGTTGCGTGAAAAAAGACTATACAAAAGAGAAAAAAAATGTTGGTGGAAAGAAACATCTGCATCAGAATTTGTTAAAAGATATCTAGATGATGCTAAAAGGTGTAATATAATGGTTGTTTTTATGCCAATACTTTCAGCTGGAGCTTGTATGGAATTATTTTATGCAAAAAGTAAGGGCAAAAAAATTATAGTATTTTCAAATATCGAGCGTTTAAGTCCTTGGATAATATATCATTCAGATGCTATTGTACGAAATAATGAAGAATTAGAGGACAAATTAAGAGAATTTATTTAAAATAATTTTTTTTAATATATGGAGCATAAAATTATTTGCAGTATTAGCAGGGCTGTTGTTTGAAAGCTGTTTACGTATTAATTATTCAAGTAGAGAATACAACTTCCATAAAGGTAGGATCTCTGGGAGAGTTAGTATTTCAAACCGGGATTTATGCATATGTGGGTTCAGCACAAACAAATTTGGACCAACGAATTAAACGACATCTCCGAAAGGAGAAAAAATTGTTTTGGCATATTGATTACCTTCTCAATAGTGATAAAACAAAAATAAAGAAAATTATAATTAAAGAAGGTATAAAAAAGGAAGAATGTAATCTCGCTAATATAATTAACATAAAAGGAAAAGCTATACTAAAATTTGGTTCTTCAGATTGTAATTGTAAAAGCCATCTATTTTTCGTTAGAGATTATGGATTCTTGAAAAGAATATGAAAGAGACAACAAAAAAACATAATACTTTTTAAGAGAAGATCGAGAAGAATACGTAGTTCATCATAAAAGCGGTTGTAGTATAGTTTGGTCAGCACTCCACGTTGCCAACGTGGTGACCCGGGTTCAAATCCCGGCGACCGCACCAAAAAAGCCACATATCCAGTTTTCCTAATGAATACTTTTTCGTTCAAGTTCAAATTCTAGTGATAGCACTAAAGCAGTTTGATCCTTATTGGATAAGGATATCAAATCCAAACAATACTAGTAACTTTTGGATCAGTAATTATTAAAACATTATTCGTAAGAAAATTCTGTGAAATAAGTATTTTGAGGTTAAAGTTCGCGTATTTCACACTTTAGTTTTTTTATAATTTCATCAGAGTTTATTGGTTCCACTTTTAGAGTGTATAATCTGGATGGAGTTCTAAGTTTTAATTTTACAGTTTCTTTAAGTCTCTTTACTTGACAGTATTTTGCATTAGCACTCATTTCTACAAATTTTTCAACATCAAATATTTCAGACGGCATTTGGCATCCTCACTTTATTGCTTTCAAGGATACTAAGCGAGTTTTTATCTGTTTTGGTACTCTATGAACTAAACTCAGAAAAATTCAGATATTTTCAGTTAAATCGTCTCCGTAGAATAGCTTAAATTTACAATGACATAAACTATGCCTTAGGTGTTAAACATGAAAGATAGTAATGTATTGGTCGCAATTACAGCTAGTCGAGAAAAAGATGAAATAGTCTATCGGGTTGAATGTGCCAACAATATTACAACTGAAGAGTTCGAATATTATCTAAGTGAAATAGTCAGTGGAATATGTAAATGGAAAAATGGTATCTGTGAAGAAAACATAAGAAGTTACAAAGGAAAAATCGATAAAATGAAATAAAAAAAAGGTATAGAGTTCCTATAATTTATCAAGATTCCAAATATTCAGATTTAGATCAATATAGGACTATATATTATTGGAATAATAACAATTGAAAAAAGATGAAAAATCAAAAATTAATTATTGTTTAACTTTTGGTTTTATAGATAATTTAACCTTAACTTCAACAGTATATTCTTCTTCCGTTTTTCCAACATTGAAATTCCAGTCTTTTACATCAACGTCCATATCTTTAAAATGAGCAACGACTGAGTCTTTATAATCTTGTACAGTTTTTCCCATTTGTTGAAGTCGTTCAGGAATATTTATGGTTGTTTCAGCCACTATTACTACACCTCCTAAAAAATAAATTAATTCAATTAAATTAGTTGTTTTTAACCTTTTAAGAAATATGGTACAAAATAAGATCAATAAAAAATATTAATCATTTGAGGTGGAAAGAGTGAACAAACCAGTTGGAGATATCTTCCAAAAAGAAACAAAATATTATCGCAACAAACATCTAAATAACTATCTAGATTGGAGTATCAAACCTGAAATTTATAAAAAGTATCCAGAAACTCAAATCATCAAATTATCAAACAAATTCCCTAGAGACACTTTCCAGATTTTAAAAATTCTTAAAAACCGAAAAAGTAACCGATTATTTTCTACTAAACCTATAACTCTTAATGAATTAGCATTTCTGTTATGGGCATCAACGGGAATACAAAGAAAAATAAAGAATTATGAATTTCGAACAACCCCTTCTGCCGGAGCATTATATCCAATCGAAACTTATCTAATTGCTAACAATGTTAATGGCCTAGAAAAGGGGCTCTATCATTATAATATAGAATCACATTTTTTGGAAAAATTGAAAAATGAAGATTTAAGTCAGCAATTAGCTCATAGTGCTCTGGAGCAAAAAATGTGCAGTAACGCACCAGTTGTGATAATTTGGACATCAGTTTTCTTAAGAACAAAATGGAAATATGGACAACGAGCATACAGGTATATCTATTTAGATGCTGGCCACATCGCTCAGAATCTAGCTTTAAGCGCCATTAGTATCGGACTGGGATCTTGTCAGATTGGAGCATTTTTTGATGATGAAATTAACCAAATTCTGGACATAAATGGTTTTGACGAGAGCGCAATTTATATGAGTGTAGTTGGATACCCAAAATAATAATTCATCTACAATAAAAAAAGCAAATATTCATCATAGATTAAGTGATAATTAAGCATCCAATTCAATGGTTATTTGTGTAAAGATTTAAATCTGATGATACACTCTCATGCAAACAATAATTGAGAATTTCTATTTTCAATTTCAACGAAACAAATAGAGGTGATTTTACACGTCACAAAAAAGAGGATTTGAAATCAAATGCAACGAGTGCGGCAAAAACGCAATGGTACCTTTTAAGCCAAAAGCAGAAAGACCAGTATATTGTAATACATGTTTCTCTAAAAGGGTTCAAAATAAGCAAAAAGCTTCTAATTTGAATTTTAGTTTTAATACCAAAAACGCTTGGGCTAGACGAGGAAATGGTTTCAAGGGAAAAAAAGAGAAGGAAACTGTAAGCGTTTTCAAGTAGATTCATTATCAATTCTTTCTTGTTTTGATTATTAATTCTAATTAAAGCCTCAATATTGCAGTTAAAACACCGTTTTTTTGGAGCTAAACTAATATATCTGGCTATACTCCTCATAGATTAATTAGAATTCTCCAAAGGAAGAGTTGGATCAGTTATTAGGAAATATGATAATCTTTTCCCTCAAAATTATTCTAATAAAAAACATCATATGCCGACAAGAATACGGTGTAAATTATGGGTAAAAGAAAAGTTAAAACTGAAGGAAATCTCCAAAGGATGATACTGCCATCTGTTAACGATGTTCTAGGAATTGCAGTTAAAATGCTTGGCTCTGAAAGAATAATGGTAAAATGTCAAGATGGCAAAGAGCGGCTATGTAGAATAAGAGGCAAATTAAAGAGAAGAGTATGGGTACGAGAAGGAGACATTGTTTTGGTATCTCCATGGGATTTTCAATATGATAAGCGTGGAGATATTTTTTGGCGATATCGAAAAAATCAGGCAGAGTGGCTCAGAAGTCATGGTTACCTAAAGATGTAAGTAATTTAGATACAAAAGAGTGATATTATTGAGGCAAAAACGATCGATCGGAGAATATCTAGCTTTTCTTTCAATAAAATATGAGGTTCCTCCTGAAAAGTTTTTACACGCATTACGAATTGCTGAAGATGATAAACCAATTCAATGCGAAAATTTAACAGTTCGACTTAGAGCAAAAATGAAGGAAAAATCTATTTTCTTAATAAAAAGAGGGACAGAAGTAATTGCACAATTTCCAGTAAACAATAATTTCTTGTTAGATAGAAATAATCAATTAATGAATTTCATGGAAACAAGTGTTATTCGAAAATATTTAATAAAGAAGAATAGAACAACTCCCTCCAATAACATAAAAGACTTGCGTCCAGGGATGACTAAAGTAAATCTAAAGGCAAAAATTTTAGAGATTGCTGAACCCCAACGAGTTGTCACTAGATATGGAAATAACGCCAATATTGTTAAAGTTTTAATTGGGGACGAATCAGGAACTATTAAACTTTGTTTGTGGAATGAACAAATTGATAACGTTGTAAAAGGAGATACCGTCCAAATTGAAAATGCCCATGCGTCAGCTTTTAGAGGAGAAAGACAATTGGCTTTAGGAAAAAAAGGAACATTAACGCCAATTGAAGACTCTGAAAATATCCAAGAATCAACAAAGTAAAGTATATTTGAATATCATAATAGTTCAAATAATGGAAAATAAAGTTTAAGACTAGTATACAGAAAGTAGTGAAAGTATTTTGGGTATTTTATTTAACAAAATGTTTCTCGATGATCATGCTAAAAAAGTGACTAATCGAATTTGATTAGATTATTAACTGATTTTTCAAGTTTAATTGAAAATATCAGATGAAAAAGTCTTACCTCGATGTATAGTAGCGTTTATCGCCTGTTTTCTTAACTTTTGCGAATAATCCACCGGCAATATAATCCAGCCAGTTTTGCTCTTGGGCATCCAAATTAGCATCTTGAATAGCTACGGCACTTATCTGTGAAGTGGCCCCTAACTCTACAAGTTTTGCTTTAATACTTTCTTCCATTCTAAATGCTGTTCCTGAAAATCCATTCATACTCAAATCTTCTCCATTAATTATATGTGCGGTAATAAAAGAGAAACTTTGAAATAGTTAACATTAACATTCCTTGAGAAGTCTATCTATATTACAGTCGTATTTAGTCTTGATGTGGTATTTAAAATTAATGACCTTTAATTGTATAAATTATCATGAAATTGAAAAATCCCACATACAAATTAATCAATTAAATATCAATAAGTTTCTTAATAAAAACCAGAACTTTGTAAAACATTTTATTTTCTCTAAATAACGATAAAATGGTGGGCCGGCCCGGATTTGAACCGGGGACCTTCTGCACGTCAAGCAGATGTCCTAACCAAGCTAGACGACCGGCCCTTCTCTTTTTTAAAAAGAACCATTGCTTCTTTAAGCTTACGGTTCATTACTGCTATGATCAAGCAAAATCTACTATACCCTTAGGTTTTCTAGTCTGTACATTCAAAACCGGAACAAAATCCCTTTCGTTCAAGTTCTATTGTAGAATGTTCAATGTGATGTTTTAAGAGGACCATTTTTATCTTGTTTCTGATCTTATCAGGAGTTCCAAAATTCTCTGTTTCAATAATTAAATGACCAGTGAAAATATCTGTTTCACCTTCTAATGACCAGATATGAACATCATGAATCCCCAAAACTTCTCTAATATCTAAAAGATCTTTTTTAACTTCAACAAGAGAAATATGTCTGGGAACACCTTGAAGCAAAATATTCACTGTTTCTCTGAGATTTTAAAAGTACGTTATAGAGAATAAATATTGTTAAGCCTAAGTCATTATTGGATCAAGTATATACAGGTCCCAAAAATAAATTCCAACAGATCCGAAAAGAATCGCAATCCAACCTAAAACATCTTCTAAAAGATGTCAAGATAAAACTTTCTCGTTGAGACTTTGTCCTTTTTTAAGCAAAATAACTCCAAATCCATTTAGAAGTATACCAATAACTGCTAAACCAAACATACCTGAAGCATCGACGAGTTGAGGATTAAAAAGTCTGGGAATAGATTGGAAAAAGATAATCAATGAACCAGCAACTAGTACTAAAGCAGAAAATAATGCAGAAAAAAGAGATAATCTTTGGTATCCATATGTTCTTACTTTATCTGGAATTTTTCTCGCTTTGCGTTCAAGTACCCACGAACTTCCCAAAGCGATACGTCCCCAAAATCATGTAAAGCATCAGACAAAATAGCTAAACTATTAGTCCAAAAACCTCCGATTATTTCCAGAATTGTCAGAGAAACATTAAAAAGTACAGCATATAAGATCCGCTTCTCTCTAGTGGGCATATTTTGATAAATATATTTTATTCAATAAAAAGATAACCTGTTTTGTAAAAGTCCTAAATGACAATTAAGAATAATAATCAGAGTGATAATGCGTTTCTAAAAAAATAAGTAGTAATTCATATAAAAAAAGGTTATAATTCACATAATTGAATAGTTAAATGAATTTACAATGACAATAAGTGATGAGCTCTTATATGAAATTATTAAACCAAAATCTAATGGAGAAACTGGTGATGATGCTCCAATAATGGATATTGTAGGTAAGAGAAAAATTGCCTACAAAATAGAGAAGGCAATGGCGTATACCCAAAAATTGGGAACAGGTAAGAGCTTGGAACTTGATATTGTTAAAATAACCCCAGATATTCTTGTTAAGATACCTGCAGAAAAAAATATTAAAACCAAGGACGGTTTAGATCAGAATTCTGAACAATTCCTTGCACTTGAAATAGAAAATGATATTCATTGGGATTTTAAAAAATCTTTAAGAAAAATTAAAAAAATTAAATGTAGGTTTCCAGACACAAGAGTACTTATTCCAAAAGAGTATGAACGTTTTGCACCTTTGTATGTAAATGAAGGAATTAGGGTTTACATGTGGGATGCCAAAAGGATTTGGAAATGTATGAAATGTGGATCAGAAACCGAAAAAAAAGGATTAATTACACCGATATGTTCAAAACCTAAATGCAAAAATCATAAACAAAATGAATTTAGGTTAAGTGGTTTAAGCGAGACAATTATTGTCGAATTCAATAGTCAAATGTCAAATATTCAATAAAAACCATTTTTTGGAATTTTTTTTCCAGACATTAATTTCTTAAGATAATAAAAATTAATTATTAGGTTTCTAATCTTAATCATATGCTCAAATTGATTTCAAAACGTTGTTTATCTCAAATATTTGAGCAAAAAATAGTTTATTTGTTATGAACTTGAATACATTTTTTGTTTGCATTCAGAACATACTTTTTGTCTTCTATAACGCATCCCCAGAGGTGTAAAAGTTTTCCCACATCTACAACATTTAACTTGAAGAGGTAATTTAGGTTCAAGAAGTTTTAATCTCGCTGTAATTGCCTTTTTTGTTTCTAAATCATTTGCTGAACTAAGAGCCTTTGTTAAGAGTTGTTTTGCTAGCTTTATACTATCTTTTCCATATATTTTAGAAAAAATATTGTGAGGAGTATCATTATTGGTAGGTTTCTTTGGA